>JAAUXT010107317.1_pt1 | contig 11659 bp, 7 predicted proteins | sample 7278171 | NCBI WGS metagenome assembly JAAUXT01 (sample SAMN14350112, study PRJNA611818) | marine sediment metagenome | isolation source: surface marine sediment (1.8m) | place: French Polynesia: Moorea | collected 2018-08
CCAACCTTGCAATTTACCATTTGAGTGTGTGATGGCTCACCACAATGAATGCACTGCCACAAACAACTCCTGTGTTGTGAAAAACACTGAACAATCAAAGTTAGATTGAACCTTGCAGAAGCTGGATGGGGAAGCCTTGCCTTGTCTCAAAACATCAGTGGCTGCAATCTCAGTCTGTCGGACCCGTTTCCCAACAGCCGGTTCTCTCATCGTCAACTCATCACACACACGCACAATGCACGCATACCTCTTCTTATCTTCTTAGATCTGCACATGATATTGTTCTTGCAGACCCTGGATGGGGAGGTGATTTCTGACCTGAACATCGGATGGTTGAGATCTCAGATGGGCCTCGTATCCCAGGAACCTGTTCTCTTCGACACCAGCATCAGAGACAACATTGCCTATGGGGACAATAGTAGAGAAGTTCCCATGAGTGACATCATAGAGGCAGCCAGGAACGCTAACATACACAACTTCATCATGAGCCTGCCAAATGTGAGTACCTCAACTATGGTTTCCTTCTGTAGAGAAACAAACAAAAAGTAACACTCACACACACACACACACACTAAAAAGTACCATTGCTTCAGAAAACTTTGTTCCTGAATCAAGTGTAATTCACTTGCACCTGGTTCACGGTCTCCTTGTCTCAGACACAGATCTGGTTTTTGGACTGGAACCGAGAGCCATTGGTAGTACTGGGCCCAACGAAAGAAATTATCCCAGTCTAAGAGCATAAAAGTTGTCTGTTCTCAATTTTCCAAGCACAATCCAAACATCTCATGTGCAAGAAGTACCCAATATTTGGCTTTATGTGGTGCCCATGCAACATCAAAATGACAAAAGCTCATTCTCAAGGAGAGATTCACCCCTTCTATTTGTGTGCAATTTTGGGGCAAATAAGTACAGCTTACCCACTAGAAAGTACGGGAAGTATCTGTGCCACTTGAGTTCACCACCAACCCACACCTGTTCAGTGCTTCTGAGATCCTTATTGTTCTTTCAGACTTACAACACATCCTCAGGACTAAATAGTACCCAGCTGAGCGGAGGTCAGAAGCAGCGCATCGCTATCGCCAGAGCTCTGGTTCGGAACCCGAAAATCCTGCTGCTCGACGAGGCCACCTCAGCCCTGGACACCGAGAGTGAAAAGGTTGAAACTTCTCTCCTTGACCAAACCCCAAGAAAAGACCCACCTCACTGAATGCCCGTTCCACGAGGCGCACGTCTTTCGTCGCATCCACGTGCAGGTCAATTGGTTTGGAGCCTGAATGAGGGCATACCCATCATTTGATTGACTTCTCCATGCAGAGACACACAGGGCAAAGCCAGCAGTTGACACCAGACCTAAACTTCAGCTCTAACCGGGGTACCCCTTCGGAACTCAGAAAATGAGTCACTCAGGAAAACCTGGTCCCATGCACGTGACAGTTACAGTCAGTCTGTGAGGAACTGAGTTTGTCTCGTGTGATTGGAAATCATTGAATCCTGAATTGTTTTTGAAATTGCCAGAATGAACTTGGATAAAAACGCAATTCATGGTGCGGAAGGAAATCCCACTGGCAGACATCGAAATTGGACTGAAAGTTCATCCTCTCAAGAGCAACAGAAATCAGAGGATCAGCTCAACACGAAGTTGCACACGAAACGCACCCAGCCCATTGTGATCCTGATGGGAATGTCATTTGCCGTCTGAAATCTTGAGGCACCTCTGGCGGTGTCGGAATTGACCTTCGGACCATCCCAGACTTGGTGGCTCGCTGGTCTGCAAGGAGGATCTCGATTGAAAAAAGTCAGTGTGGTGCACAAGGGCAACAATGCCCGTGGATCCACTGGCGGATGTGTCCCAAGGCAATGGCTCACAGAATCCTAAACCTCCTCCGTGTGTTTGTCTCTTTGCGTCAGGTGTTGGGACCAGGTGTACAACAGGAGTTAGACTTCCGGTTCAGTTTGCAAGTGTTGTGTAATCGAATCGTCGTTCCTCGAACCATCGTCACTCGGTTCGACTACACATGTTCTTTCCCGATCTCCTCTGAAGCTGCACCTGTAGCACAGCTTCAGACCCCGGTTATAAAACCACCTGTGATACTGTTTTCTGGGCTTCTTACCCAAGGGGCTCAGGTAAGTGAAATAAACTTTTCCTGCAACCCATGTATGTGCGGCTAGTTTATGCAACCTGGCCAACAGAGACGGGAGACCTGACTCCCTTCTCTGGGCGAAAGCTGCGACAAGGCTCTGCCAGCCGATGGCTCAGGAGCGAAGCTGGTATGAGCACACCCATACATAACACAAGGTGGTGCAGGAGGTGCTAAACATTGCTCAGCAGGGTCAGATGAGCATGTGACCACACTGAACGGCACTGTTGTTTTACAGGTGGTACAGGAGGCCCTGGACAGGGCTCAGGAGGGTCGCACCAGCATCGTCATCGCCCACAGACTGTCGACTATTCAGAACGCCGACTCCATCGCCGTGATGCATCACGGGAAGGTTGTGGAGCAGGGCACGCATGCGCAGCTTCTCGCCATGAGAGGGCGCTACCATCAACTCAACAACGGCCAACTCGGCAACGGGAACCACTGATGCACAGCCTTCAGATGTGTGTGTGTGTGTGTGTGTGTGTGTGTGTGTGTGTGTGTGTGTGGATGAGGTAAGCGTGTATCAGACATCACCCCAACATCAACACACACGTCATTGCAAAAATTTTGTGCGTGCATGAGAGAGCAATGTTGTGCTCACATGTGTGGGTGCTTTGCATAGAGAGGTGTTCATGGTACTTGTTGACAATAAATGACAATTTACCAACCAAGCCTGTTTCACATTTGAGATCAGGCCACGTTGTCTTGAAGACAACTCTGTCGCAGACCAGGAGCAGGAACAGCCAATGAGGGAACCCGGTCCCTAGTGGATCAGTCCTGTGTTGCTGCTTCCAGAAAGTTGGGGGACCAGTGGAGGGAGAGGCAAAGTTCCTACCCCTCCCGAATGTTCACCCCGTCTATGTGCGCCGTCCCACGTGGATGAACGGATGCAGGATTCGGATCAAGGGAGGCATTCCAATCATGCAGGAACAACTTGACGCAAACAATCTTGCACATGCGGCGCAAAAATAGGGTGGGGGGTCATTACATGGGCTCGTGCGCCCTGGCCCCTGGATCCGCCCCTGATGTGTTGGTCACGCGTTGATGTTTTGACGTTGACGTCAGGGTCCCCCGAATACGTCATCCATCAACCCGAGCCCCATGTCCTTGACCCCAACCCTGGATCCAGCCTCGTGAAGTGCGCCACGCTGTTTGGTTTGAATGGTTTCTGCATCAGTCTCACGAGAGGAAACTCTCAACCATGACACATGGCACAGCAATACGCAATCCTTGTGGGGATTGTGAAAACGCAATGTTATGAGTCTGAAGACATTTCCACACACTCTGCATTTCTCCTGTAAGCGGATCCTGGATTGCATTGAAGGGTTGATCCTTTTGGTCCGTTTGTTTTGGCAGCTGTGTGGCGAACAGACACGGCATAATGGTGGACAGAAGCGACATCCAGGATTGAAGGAGTCCATGGGAGGAGGGGCACCAGACCCAGGACCGGCCCTCAAGATGGGAAATGATCATGAAAGTTTGGAGAGCCTGATGGTCAAGGGGTGGTCAAAGGGCCAGAGAGGCGAGGGTGTTCTCTCGTCAATGGGTGGGGTCTCTTGTCTCCACCTATATCTGCAGCGTGAGTATCTGATGACGAAAACCTGGTGGTCATGGGGGTGGGGATCAAGGGGGCGAGGGGAACATGGGGGCCAACTGTTGAAGACGAGCCGGGTCCCCTGCGACGTGCCTGGATCTGCCAGACCGAGCGAGTGCCTGAAACACTGCTTTTGAGCCCAGTGCAAAGAAAACAAACTTGAAGCTCGTTGTGTCGTGGCTAATGATGTCAATGTGTTCCACATCCAGGCAATGTGACGCTCGGCAAGTGGCATTTTGATTGCTTCGGGTCGTGTTGTTTCAGAGGCAGATCCTGGGTCTTGGTTTCAGCATCCTGGGGGTGGACACACCTAACAAAAAGCCTTGAAAGCGGTGAAATTTTTTGCTTGTAGCGTGCAATTGGAGGAGGAGAAGGGGAACTTTTGTCGTGGGGGGGGGGAGGCAAGGTGGACACCCCCCAAGAATCCGTTCTGGGGTGGATGAAGGTGTCCATTCGTGCTCTCGATGCCTGACTTGAGTGGGGCCCTGATTGGTGCTTTTGTTTGTGTGCAAGGTAAATAGTGTGGTAGAAAGTCCACAACATTTTCACACGTTGAGGGCAGATTTTGCCACAGGAGACAAGCAGCACTCTTGTGCTGAGTAGGAACGAGCGTTCAGCAGATTTCATACAGAATTTCTGCAGCAACAAATTTGCTTGGCCTTTCTTTTGTGTGGCAAAATTTGACATGACGCCCAATGTGACGCAGGTTGTTTCCACAGATAATCAATGGGAGCCAATTCTTGACGCAACAAATGTGTGGACATTGCACTCAATGGTGACCTCATTCCGCTGCCGCTGATGCAGCTCGAAAAAAGCCACCTTCAGCCACGCCTCCCGGCTGTGTCTGGATCAGCTGTTTTGGTGACCAGTGTTGTGCAGACTTCTTTTCTTTGGCGAGACATTTGAGTGGTTTTGCAAATGACCGTGCAGTTGATGAAGCTTTTGTGTGAAACGTTGTGCTTTGTTTTCTAATGGGAGCAAACCACTCAATTTTTCTGCAGTTTTGTTTTTTTTCTTCTGTCACTACACTGAGGCGAGATTTTTTTGAAACGTGGGAAAGTAGAAAATTGAGTGACCAAGAAAACAAACAGGTTTGGTGCCCTCCATGAATAATTGTACTTGTGATGAAGTTTGAATGAAGTACTCAGCTTCAGAGAAGTGAGAATGGTGTTGAGAGGAAGCAACACACTTCTTGTCATGTTGATGTCCTGGAAGACTTGCTCTGATTTAATACTGCAAGGCCATAATGTGTTGAAGCAATGTTTCCAATGTAACATCCACAAACATTGGTTTCATTACACAAACACATATCTGTACAAACACAACAAGTGGTATGCTACCCTGTACCACAGCCAGTACAGGTTTGTGTTGTCAGTTTTAAACATCAATAAGAGAAACTACATTGTTGCAAGGCAACTTCTTGACAGGGGAATCTATGTAAAAAGGTTCAGACACTTCAGAATGCACAACGACATTTGGGGCAACATGTACTTGGAGCCAGAGGGTTTGTATCCTGGAATTAATTTGACTCAACCCATGGCAAAAGTGAAGATTGTCACTGTGAGAGAAGTCATTGTGTCAACAAGCTACAGAATCTACCTTGACTATCATCTCAGATTGTCTGTTCAATTTTTGAAATTACAAATACCAGCTCCTGATTATAAGAACTGTGGGTACAGTTACTTTCTCATTGAATCTCACTATGTCAATGTCAAAATTGACAGGCATGGGTCCAGATACTGTGGGGCTTTTTCTGGGGGGTACTCCTTTCCAAAGGGGCGAGACGTCTGGTTTCGTCTTGAACACCGAGCACACATGTACGACTCCATAGTCGAGCTGCTCTACAGTCCCAAAGATGCTGAAGAGTTCCACATTCTTCCTTTGCAACACGTTGAGAAGTATCAAGAAGTAGTACATCTTGACTGGCGTGTTTTCTTTCTCTCAAAGCACATCCTCCAAAGTTTTTACATCAACGTGGACTTTTTTCATACAATACAAATATTTTCCAAAGATAGTACGTCTCAATCTGTCAAGGTCTTTGAAGGTCACGGGTACAATTTTTCTGAACCAGTTTTGCCACAACAAAAAGGATTTTGCCACGTGGATTCTTTTCACTGTGTCGTGTACACATTTGTGACTTTCTTGAACCTGTCTTTTCTTGACAAAAATGAAAAATGCTCAGGGAATCAAGGGTTGTGCATGCCTGACAAGGAGACACTCTTTTGTTATCAAGCTCAAGACTTAAATGTGATAGCCACCCCCAGCATATCTGTTAGAAGTGAAAACAAACAGGTGGACACAGCAACTGTGTGTAATCTCCAGGACCTTTGTTTCTTTCAGTTGCACACACAACTTTCTGAGTTCATACAAATTGTCATTGTAAACTCAAGACTAATTTCTCCTGACACTGTTGAAACATGCAGGTATGGAAGTTTGTCATTCTTTGACTTGCATGGACAAGAGCATGTGAAGTTGTATGAGTTCTGTGGAAACAAAGAAGAATTCATGCGCACTATTGTTTCCAAGACCAGCAGTCCTGTTGTTGTGTTCTTCAAACCCTATTGCTTTGGCAACTGCAGTACACTTTTGGAATTGTCTTTGTCCAAATGTCATTTTGTGCATGTCAAGTGTGAGGAAGGCAACACAAAACTGTTTCACTCCCTTTACTTTTCACCTGACATTCTGGGTCACATACCACTGAATTTCAGTGAAGCAGAATGCTATGTTGTACAATTTGTGCTTGGCACTCGAGTTCCTAAAATTGTGCTTGCCCATGACACCTTGTGCAAAACACTTGTGAAGCCAGTTGGTGTCAATACTCCTGGACACATGTTCAAGTACATTGTGGACGGAAAGTTTGAAACCTTCACAGATTATGAGAAAATCCCTGATGACATATACAATGCTTGTAAGTATTCTGCTTTGGTGTGATTCAAAATTGGTTTTTGGCCATCTAAAATTTTATCTCTCAAATGGTGGTGTTAATTTCAGACAAATGGACACTGGACCAAATGTTTATTCACGGTGAAGTGGATGTGTTCTCCTTCAAAGAGTATCTCTCCCATTTTACAGTCCTCAGTTATGCAGGTCTGCTTTTCTTCCACTTCAACAAGCTGACCAATTATTCAAAGGAGACCATGGAGAAGTCACGTGACTGTTACGCAAGAAATGAACGTCCGAGGGAGCCTGCTTACTGTGTGGAGGGCTACAAGGGTGTCACGCATTTCAGCTTTGAAGGGGTCAGCAAGAGTCCAGTTTCCATAGCAACACCCTCTGTAGAAGTTGTGTTGACCAACATGGCAATGCCAGGCATTTCTTGGGTTCAACTTCAGGTGTATAAAATGTCTTCAAGAGATGAAAATCTTGACATCAGCTTGGAACAAATGAGCACAAACCATTGGACTCCAGTTCAAAGTTCACTGCCACCCTTTGGTGGAAAAACGTACGTTTTGCTGGTGAAGGGGACTCCCCCTGTAAGGGCCTCGCTGCTGCTGACGTCATCGCAAACATCACTCAAAGTTCAAAATCAGGTGCAGGATCACAAGCTACCTGATCTTGGTGACTTTGAGTGGAGGAGCCCAGGCGACGGGTTCCCCAGAGGACAGTACGGCTTGCTCGCTCCTGTGAGACTCAGACCACAGGACCTACCTTTGCTCAATCAGTATAGATCAAACGGTACCGATCGGAATTATTTAAACACTGTCCCTTTTTATCTGAGGCCATTTATTCCTGCATATCTGAGAGCAAGCCTTCCTGAAAAACTTGATCCTGTGACACGTTTGTACAATTACACTGTGGAAACAGATAAACCACCTTATTTCAGCTTACTTGAAGGAATTGTTGAGCAGAAGATAACAGTGCATTTTACTGACTCTTTTGAGAATTATGTCTATTCTGTTCAAGGCCAACCTTACAGTTTGACTGTCATGAACAATGAAGAGGGCACAAGGAAAGCACAGGACTGGGTCCACATCAGTTGGTGGGAAGTCAACCCCAATAACAGGCTTGGTGAGTTCTTAACAAGGTCAAATGCCAGTGATGATGTCCTTGAGTATGAGAACCAAAAATATGTGATTTTTTGGGACAGAACAGCTGTGAGTGTACAGATTGGTTGTGTGGAGAGAAACTGTGCCTTGAATGTGACAAGCAACACAAGTACATTGAAATCATGGGTTCAGGCTCAAGCTCTGTGCAAATCTTGGAATGGCACTTTGCCTGTGTTCAGGAGCAGGGATGAAGTTGATGAAGCTATGGTGTCTGTTGCCACATCTAGGAACCTCCCTAAGATATCAGGATTGTTTGTGGGGCTCATCTACAAAGACCACAAATTGGTAAAAAATCCAAAACAAAAATACTTTCAAATCAAACAGACTGGATATATTTGTGCACAACAGTTTCTCACATTGCCTTTTTGTTGTTTTGCAGTTCTGGACAAACAAAGATCCAGTTGTTTTTCACGATGTAAATGGACATTCACTGACACCAAGTTCCACATCAGAGAGAACAATTCTTTGTTACGCCGTTCATCTTCGTGATCATGAAGAAAGCCAAAAGTGCCAGACATTTCTTGCTGACTCAGTTGAGAGAACAAAGACAAACACAAGTTGTGTGATGATGGTGACACACAATTTGGCCAACCCAGAGTGGGCAATGGTGAACTGCAACCAACAACAGGCACAAGCAGTTTTGTGTGTCAAGAAAGAAGAGAAACCCTTTGGTGACCAAGTTGAATTTTTTCCCAGTAAGGTAGACTGCAAAAGAACAGAAGTTCACTCAGGAGCTGGGTCAAACCAAACTGGGTGTTTTTCCTTCATGTTTACAACATTGGCAAATGTTAGAGAGAATAAAAAGTTGTTGAGAAAGTCAAACACAGTGACTGACATGAGCAACCTTCAGTTTGTGTTTGATGCTGTCTCTGCAGAATTTGCTCCCATGTTTGTTCTGTTCCCATCAGGCCTTGTACACCTCCACAGTTATCAGAGAGTTTTTAACACATACAGGTACTATGAAGAGAAGACTCACAGTTTAGGCATTGGCTGGGTAGCAAGACTTCAGCCAGAAAAGGAAATGTTGATTGGACTGAATTTGTTCTTGTGCAACAAAACTTTCTTCAGGTCTTATGGCTCTGTGTGTCAACCATTTTTGGATTGCAAGAAAGTGTTGATGTCTCAGACATCTCAAAACTGTGTTTTCTCTGCAACCTTGAAAGGAAGGGAAAACATCTCCCCTTTTCAAAATGAACTTTTCTACAGACAAAAAAGTGGACATCTGGGCCTGCTCGTCAGCAATGAAAATATCCAGCAGAACCATTTTCAAGGAAACTACAGCAGCTGCTCATCAGCAGAAGACATTTTTTGTTCTCCTGGCATCTCAAGTTGTTTCAAAATTTCTGATATTTGCACGTACCGCGTTTCTCCTACAGGGTCCATGTTGTCTTGCTCCAAAGGGGAGCACTTGCAATCTTGTGGAGCATTCAAATGTTCACAGGGATACAAATGTCTTGGGTACTATTGCATAGACTGGAACTATGTTTGTGATGGCAAGTGGGATTGTCCTGGTGGAACTGATGAGCCAAAAGAAAACTTTTGCCAGGACAAGTGGTTGTGTAGAAATATGTTGAAATGCAAAACAACTGGAGTCTGTGTACATAAGCATCATGTGTGTGACAAGAGGTGTGATTGCCCAAGCAATTGTGATGACGAAATACTTTGTGTTTTGAATGATGTAATGTGTCCCAGCTTCTGTCAATGTCTTGCTCTGGCCATGGTTTGTGCAGAAGGACAGATGTCTGTCATAAGTGGGATTTTTCAGTTTGTTGTCATCACATTTTTTAAGTTTTACATTGATTTCAAACATTTGCAACAACATTTCCTGTTCAAAAATAACATTGTGATCAGGTTGAACATCAGGTGTTGTAAACTCACTCAGCCTGACTTGTCACTTGTTCTGAGGTCAACTGCATCTTTAGTTTTTGTGGACTTCAGCATGAATCACTTGAATCAAATCCAGCAGGAAGACTTTTCTGCTCAGTGCAACCTGAGAAGCATCAATTTGAGTTCAAACTATTTGGAACATATTGATGCAAATTCATTTGCCTGCCTGTCTCAGCTGGGCCAGCTGGACCTTTCCCACAGCCTCCTGCAATCTGTATCCAGGTCTTGGTTCTACACTGGAAATTATGCCTTTGGTTTAATGGTTTTGTATTTGCAAAACAGCAGCTTAGAAGATATTCATTTGGATACCTTCAGCAGTCTCAGTGTATCTATTTTGGTAACAGATGACAACAGAATTTGCTGTGTGAAACCAGTTGATTCATACTGTACACGAACAGCATCCTACCAGAATACCTGCAGAAAGTTACTGTCAGCAGTGCACCAAGTGTGTTTTCTTATCATCTCATTGGCTCTTGTGCTCACAAGTATGGGAACTGTCTTGTGGTTCAAGTCACCCAAAAAGCCATTTGAAAGTATTTGTCTGTCACAAGGATTGCTGGGCATACTTGGTTCAGTATATTATTGCACTCTGTGTGTGTTCCATTGGGTCTTTGGGAGTGGTTTTATTTTGAAACAGCAACAATGGAGACAAAGTCACTTCTGTTTGGCATTGTTTCTGATTGATGGTGTATTTGTGACATTTCACCCCCTGCTTATGACTTTCATTGGGCTGTGCAGACTCATGGTTGTCATTTACCCAATGACTTCAAAATTCAAACAAAAGGCCTTTGTTGAGAGATGTCTTCAGACAATGTCTGGTGTTGTAATATCTTTCATCTTGTTAACCTGTGGTGCAGAATATTTTACAGCCCTGGAGGAGCAAATTGACTCTTCATTTTGTTCTTCTTATATTTTCCCCAAGAATGCGTCCTGGGTTTTGAAAATCAACACCATTTCAGCTTGTATTATTTGCATTTTGTCTGTGTTGTTGATGATTTTGTTTTACGTGAATGTCCAAGAAAAGGCAGAAAAGTCAAGTGCTGTCAGATGTGGACAAAAACCAAAATCAAAACCACTTGCATTGAAAATGAATATTGTGGTTTCTGTGGTTCCCTGTGGTCTGTCCTACATTGTCTGTAGTGTGAGTTACATTGTGGCTCTGCTGCACCTTGTCAATCAAGAGCCTCTTATTTGGGTCAAGTGTCTAATTATTCCAGGAAACACAGTTTTCCATTGCATTTTATTTGCAGTGAAAACAAAGGGGAACAAAGAAGACAAAATTCAACTGAGCCCTGACAAGTAGCAGTTTATGGAGAGTTTCTATCACCCCAGACAATGAATATCAACTTGTTTGTACTGGAGGAGAAATTATGTGCCAAAATAAAACAATATCCATATTTTCTTTGAGGATGTGTGTCTTATTTGTTGGGACCCAGGCTCAATAGAGTAAAGAATTCCACTGATGCAGAGTCCCAATACTCTCCATGAAATGAGGCTGTTTGGTGCGTTTTGACCGCTTTGGGGTTTCTTATCTCCAGCATCAACAGTGAAAGAGACAAAAATGTGTTGGGTCTCTGGTTAGTGGGTCTCCCAACACAGTTGTTTTATGCCGCATGCGTCATGCGACGCAACTCAGTACAGGTTGATCCGAACAACCCGAGTTGAACACTGTGAAACGTACGTGGATCGTCCACGAATTTCCCGTTTCCGAGTTCATGCAAATATGACTGCTGGATCCACCACACCAACTGGTCAGGCCAGATTCACCAACTGGTCAGGCCAGATTCACCAACTGGTGAAACCAGATCCATCACACCAACTGGTGAGGCCAGATTCACCACACCAACTGGTGAGGCCAGATCCACCACACCAACTGGTCAGGCCAGATTCACCAACTGGTGAAACCAGATCCACCACACCAACTGGTGAGGCCAGATTCACCACACCAACTGGTGAGGCCAGATCCACCACACCAACTGGTCAGGCCAGATTCA
>JAAUXT010028482.1_pt1 | contig 11658 bp, 9 predicted proteins | sample 7278171 | NCBI WGS metagenome assembly JAAUXT01 (sample SAMN14350112, study PRJNA611818) | marine sediment metagenome | isolation source: surface marine sediment (1.8m) | place: French Polynesia: Moorea | collected 2018-08
ATACATCCACACCCCATTTTTTCTGCACTTCCAAATTTGACCTTTTTGACCTCAGAAACCCAAAATTCAAATTTGACAAATTCCTTCCTCGTACATTATCCCCAACCCAAAATGAACCAAAAGAGTCCTAAAGATCCTAAATCAATCCTCATCTTGACCATGAAAGTGCTGTAGACATACTTTTGGAAGATGCTGTCTATAGGTGCTTCGATTTGGCTCGCACCGATTTGGCTCATCAGCCCAAATCGCGCAACCCACCTCAAATCACCTAGAAAACGGTGACGTTTCCCCGCTCAGCCAACATCATGGACAAACTTGGTCTGCCAGCGCAAAAAGAGATTGGCAAAGCAGAAGCAAAACTCTGGTGGTTGTGAGAAAATTCGCCAACTTGCGCCAAAGAGACGAGTCACCAGACTCGTTTTACTTTGAGTAAATGCGACCGTCATTTCTTTCACGCTTTATTTGGTCGGTCTTCGGCTGAATGAACTCTGCTAAAGGTGAGAATTTCTTCTGACGACTCCTGACTACCAGTAGTTTTAGACTGTGACGATCAAGACTCTGACTGCCAGTAGATTAAGTTCTGACTCGATTAGATTTGGGTGAACCAAAGACTCTAACAGTGTTTGATCTGCAAAATTGATTTGACACGATCAACAAATTGGCACAAGACCAAGGATACGCTGAACACGTAAAATATGAGTAACAAGTAGACAATAACATTCACAGCATTGTTTCACACATATCACTCACGCGAACCACTGTACAGCAGGTAAACCTGACCACGTAAATCTGTGCTGGGCAACGCAAAGCATTTGCACAACCGTCTGTCCATGGAGACATGACGTCTTTCACTGGCAGCGTCAAAGCTGAAGTCATTTGCTGGAAAGTAAAACCAGGGATATCAAGCAATCTTGGTTCAGGCTTGTACGCAGAGTGGACTGCACTGATGCTTTTGGGAGTGTGGAATGGTGTGACTGCCAACACAACTGCTGCATTGCAAATTTCAAGAAATATCAACAACTTCCACCGGCAAATGCATTGCATCGCACAGCGCTGTCCAGATTACATCAACACCCGTGCTGCGCGGAATCACAATCACCTCTTTAACGGTACAAAAGGAAGCGTGTTGTGTCTGAATTGATGGACAATGTGGTGAACGGTTTCTGCGGTGATGGCTGCGGGGGTGGAGTCGCCCCCTCCCGCCCCGTCGGGCGCCGGGCGGCTGAGCGGGAGGGCGTACACCTGCTGCTCAGGGATGTCGAACACGGCGAGCAGCGGCGTCGCGTCCTCGTCCAGGTCGGCCAGGCCGCGCAGCGAGTCCGCGATCTCCTCCGCCTGAAGATCAACGCGCAAACTGAAGCCCAACTTGCTGCAGGCAGACTGGAATACGCACATTCACCATCTCAACACACACACACACACACACACACACACACACACACACACACACACACACACATACATCTTCAACACGCACGTGCACGCACACGCGCGCTTCCGCACCTCTTCGCCCTCGTAGAGGAACTTCAGCTCGGGCAGTTCCTTCTCGGTGCTGCGCGACGCTTTCTGCTCCGTCACGTACTTGGCTGCCACGTCAATCAGGACGTCGCGCGCCCGCTTCATGTGTTCCTCCTCCCCGTCTGCAACCGCAAAGTCACGCAGTGAAAAGCCTCGTTCACACCGTGTCCCTGTGTGACCCGGTCACAGCATCCACCTCACGGCACAGCTCCCATCGACTCGTGCAAAGGCGCTGCACGCAACGTGCCCGGTGCGTAACAGTCCCGGCAAAGCAATTGTTCATCCCTGACTTGTGTTGTTGTTTGATTGAGTCTCGCTGCTGTTCTCAGCTCACACCGCGATTCGCACTGACGAACCGACCTGTGAAGTAGATGAGGCAGGCGCTCTCGTTGAGACACTGCGCCGTCACGTCGTCCAACTCGTTCAGCGCTTTGCTCGGCCACGGAAACTCCTGCAGCAGATTACGACCAATTCACACAAAGGCTCCCGAGGCTCGGAGTTGTTTCTCCAGGAAATCCCGACGCTTCACTTGAGTCCACGGCAACGCAAACTTCAGTTGGCGCACGAGAACAAGATTGTTTTTCCACAGTGGGACAAAAACATGCGTCTTGCAACTCAAGTGCGTTTGGCCGTTACGCCAAATTGTATCTGTCGATTTCAAGAGGAATAGCACTGGATGGTTTGTGCGCCGCGTCCCACAGGCGGGACTGTGACGCGTGGCGCGCTCGCAGCGCCCGGCGCCCTCACCTTGCCGTCGGCGTCCTTGGTGAGCAGCGCGCGCCCGTTCGTCGTGATGATCTCGTTGCGTTCGTCGAGCACGATCAGCGTCGGGATCCCTGAAGAAACACGACACTCAAAATTCTGATGCACCTCAAGTGGCGACAATCTCATCATCAGTGGCGCCTCCGCCGACACATCGTGAGGCAACCCGGGAGAGAGCTCCGTCGGGATCTTTTACATTCGGAAGCCACCAACTGAGCAGTTACCACTTTCATCGCAGGCTGAGAAATTCCACCACGAGGCAAACCCAGCAAAAATCAAACCATAAGAACACAAGAGACGGCCTCTTTCGTCATTTGAAGAAAAAATAGCCCCATGGAGCTCGCGGTGATTTGAGAAGCCAGAATGCAAGCGACAGAAACACAGGGGACCCAAACACAGTGACCGAAACACAAGCAACCAAAACATATCTTGGCAGAATGCACAAATGATCAATTTCAAAAAATCTTATGTTATTTTTGTTGCATAGAATGCACCCAAAAGTACCCAAATAACCTGTACTTGAACCCTGCCTGTAGGTGATTTGTTTCGGTCACCCTGTTTCGGTCGCTCAAAATTGAGCGACCTTCAACAGTCCAACCTCCTCAAATCACCAAAAGCCAGCGCTCCTGCGCTAAGGACGCAGCGCACAGAAACCCCCAACAAAACAGCGGAGCAGTCTGTCGTTCGCACCTTGCACGCCGAAGTGCTTGGCGAGTTCAGCGCAGCGCTCGTCTCCGTAGGGCACGGCGAGCCACGGCATCGTCCGACGATACACCTGCTCAAGTGCGTCAAACAAAAACAGTCAAGATCAGGACAACACTCTTGAACCATTTGCCACAATAAGCGACTCAAAGACGAAAGTTCTGGGAAAACTGTGTCAAGTCAGCGGCTTCGCGCCCCTCGTGCACGTGTTGGAGAAACATCCATTTTCGAGCCACGTGACGAGCGAAAGGCCCTGGAGACGGTTGCCGGAGGCGGCGCGCACCTCGTAGCTGTCCTCGGAGCGGTCCGAGCTGACGAACACCACCTCGAAGTTGCGACCCTCGGACCGCAGCTTCTCGTAGATCTTCTTGAGCGTCGGAGTGAAGCCCCTGCACGGCGGACACTGCAGCGACACAAGCAACGGCGTCACAACACTCAACAAACTCGCCACACACACGACACGGGGCAAGACAACAGCAATGTGATTGAACCGGTTGGCATTCTGATTTCAATTTCCGTGGCAGTGAGGGTGCACCGCAGAGGGTTAATACGAGCGCACTGACGGGAGATCGAGACCCCGCGATACCGGCACCCCACACCGATACCACACGCAACACACCTGTGCACAAAGTACGCTCCTGCGATTCGCACAAATCTGTCGAACCAGCCTTCAGTGGCCGTCTGCATGCAGACCATTGGAATCTGCACACAATGAACTGAAAGCGCGGAGGGTGGCCGGAGGCACAGGCGAAAGCCAACGTACTCGCGTGTGCTTTGAAGCCGTGAATGGATCCGAGGCAGAATGGGAGGGCATCGCAATGGAAATCTTGGGGAAGTCGAATGAAACGACCAAACTCTACCTGCGCAATCGCCACCAAACCCTTGGCAGCGCGTTCTGTGCCGCCGGCCCCTCCCCCACAAACCAACTGACTCGTCCATTCAAACTGAACTGTTGAGGTGGATGCACGACGCGTTCCCATGCCGGGCCGTGTGGTGGGAAGACACGACAGCTGTGGATCGCTCCAGATGTTTCTCACTCGTGACCGCAGCGCACCGGAGCATGTGCGACAACGGTTCAACCTCCACACACTTTTGCCGAAACCAGCGGAACCAGGAGGCACGGCGTGAGGGCCTGTGCCGAAGGTCAGGCAGGTCTGACTGCAGTTTCTTTGGCTTTCACACCGTGCCTCCTCATTTCAACTCGCACACTTGATATTTATTGACACAGACACTTGGAAGGTTGTTGTACCCCATGTCTGGCCATTTCAAGTCAACAGAATGGCCAGACACCGGTGCCTCCCCATTTGGGGTGTTTGGCCTTTTCGTTACACCGGTGTCTGACGGACTGAAATCGCATTTGTTCCCAACGCAATCGACATGAGGCTCACCCAGAAGCTCGTGACCTCACGACCCGCACACCTTCGAGTTCACTCCAACGAGACAGTCGTTGACACAGAGTTCGCAAGCAGAATCGAGCCTTCCACCTCGTGCCTGACACACTCCTGTTTGGTCGCTGCGTGGGGCAAATCTGGCGCGCATCGTTCAGCTTCTCTGGTGAAAAGCAGAGGTTTGTCAGCCTCGCACACCGGTTCCCTGTGGAGTGACATGAACTGGGCAGAACCACCAGACTTGCCTTACTGCTGGACCACATGAATTGACAGAGCCAGACGGACAACTAATGTCCTAAAACTGCAGTTCCAGACAGGCTAAGAAGTATTGTCAACAGCATCTATTACCCCTTGGCTTAACACTGCCTGACCTAATCTGTTGGATTCATAGTACAAACATCGCATAATCTGCTGCTTGATAAAAGACTAAGATTCCACCTCAATTGTATCCATGATGGAGCCAGAAAGAGAGGGAAAAACCAGTCATATGACCAGCCTGTGGGCTCCCCCGTGGGGGAGGAATGCAGGCTAGAGCCAGCAAAAATAGTGATATTGTACTATTTTGTGTGCTATTTTGTTCTAATTAATTATTGTAAAAAATATATATATACATTAAAATTGTCTGCTGATACCAGCACCCCCTAGTGGGGGAGGAGTGTGGTGTGACATACCTGACCCAAATGTTAGAACTACCACTCACTAGATGGTGTGATTGTACAAAAGGGAGGTTCCCACCCCTGGGGACAGTCTCTTCTGAGATACCAAACCGATCGTTTGTGATATCACTATACCCCACACGACTCTGAAGCGGCGGGTCGGAGCGCACCGGGCGTCACCGAACACACAACAACATAATGGGCGGCGCAACGTGGCGACAGAAGGTGAGACGACGAAGGAAAACTCGAAATTTCCTTTTCTCACGAATGTAAACGCTCACCACCACGCCGAGATCAGGCGAGATCGCACTCTGAACAAAGAAGGCGAAGATCTCGACATGAGGTGGGCGTCTCTCAAAATTGACACTGACAGAGCGCGACTTGCCTGTCACGTTCTTCAGCAGAAATGCACGTTGCGCTTCCTTTGTGGAAAGATCGATGAACACCGCGTTTCGTCTGACAACAAGAGACCCCGCGCACACCCGCATCACACGAAACACAGGCGCAGTACGTAACAACGCCACGATAGCTCGATGGAAAAGAAAGAAGCGCACAAAACGGACCAAAGATGTCGATGACAATTCGAGGATGCCAGTGTGTGCTTCCCTTCCAGACCATCGAACAAAGTCATCACGGCTGCCATGAATTGAGGCGAAACCGTCGACTGCAGCGCAAATTGGATTCTCGCAGCGAAGCTCGTGCAGCTCCGAGTCGGCTCCGTCCACTTCGCTTCTCATCGCCAGGACCGCGATATGATCCGCAGTCGTATTACACCAGTAACAAGATCTGAAATCGGCTCTGCGACACAATGGGGATGTATGACAGCGACAGAGACAGAGAGATTGCGTGTGTGATGTACGGGTTGTGCACATGAGGCAGCATCTGCTCAGCACAGCCTCGCTGAGCCGGTCTGTCGTCCTCACCCACAGGGCTCTGCAGCAACATTCTGTGTTCTGCCTTTTCCTGTCATGAGATGAAATAAAGTGTACCTGTCACCCCGAAAAACACCATCAAGTAAGCTGGTCAAACCAGAAGTCGGTGGTGGCGGTGGGACTCCCCGATGCTGTCGGCACTTTGAGTCACAAGAGGGAAAGTCTTCTTCAATGTCACCACCCGAAAAGAACCAAGTTCGTTCCCGCTATTGTGCCTTCCTTTCGCGCACAAACGGTCCGTTCGGCGCCGGCGCGTCTCATAAATTAATTTGCTGACCAGGAGCGACTGAGAAACAATCCATTACGGAGCGGAGGCAGTCCGGCCGCACCGGACGGGGCCGCAGCGCACATACACGGGGAAATTGCGCTGTCAGAGACGCAACCCGTGCAGCACTGCGCCTCGCCCTGTGCAAAAAGAACTGTCCCACAGGAAGTTTCTTTTCTCGCTGTTGTTCAGTTCTGAAAGCAAATCACGGCCACCTCACGTCTCCAACTGTGAACTCAGATCTTTCTGTCACGAAACACGATGCACGACAAGCTCCTCCGGAAGAAAACACCTTGGCTTCAGCAATTGAGCTGCAGCGGCGTCTCTCCAACAGCGCCGGCGCCCGAGTCTCAGACATGAGCAATTTCGTTGCCATTTGCAGCAGTTTGAGTTCACAGCCCGGCGGCCTGTGCTGAATGCCGAACAGCGTCCTGTGGGGCGTGCATCGACTCCAGATGAACAGACGAATCGGGCCATTCAGGAGTCGCCTGGCAGGCGCGCACACCTCGATTCATGTCGCGCCGACCCGGGAAGAGACGCACGAAGTGGAGCTCTGACAACGAGAAGGGCGCCGAGAGGAATCTCTCAAAGTTCCGGGCCGGTTCAGACGCTGTGATGGCGTGGCTGCAGGAACTCGTATCGCACATCCAAATTTTGTAAAAGCTGCTTCTTCTGCCTTCTGGTTCTTCCAGAATGAAGCGTCGGAAGAAACAAATGGCAAAGAAACATTGCGAGAGAATTGCAAACTGTGGCCCACGGCAATGGGTTGCTGCTTTCCCCGTGTAGATTTCCTTCGTTATCTGCGCTGCGCTGTGTCAACACCAGCTCGTGTTTGCTGGGCATCTTCCGCCAGACCGTGCGCGGGGGAACTGCAGGCTGCTGTTCCCAACAGGGCAGCACACGGGACGCCAGACCGTACTTCTCGTACGTCTGAAACAAATGCTGAACTTCTTTGGAAAGTTGAAACTTTGGGCCGAAGGTGCCGCCTCCACAACCTGGGATGATTGAGTTCAGGCTGACCGTCGCTGGGAGCACGAACATGGGGGTGTAGTGTGGATGGAGCCCCCTGTCACTTCCGACCAGTCCCTCCATCTCACAACGACATCTGCAACACGCTTGTTATTCAGGAACTTTCTGTACACACACACACACACACACACACACACACACACACACACCATTTCTGCGCAGTCATTTGCCAAATGTAGGAGGCAGCAAAGATCGCACTTCAGTTCGGATACTCGCGGAACATACTCGCAGCCTTTCTTTTTATCCAGGGGAAGTCTGTCAAAACATGTGAGCTCATTTTGGTTTGAGACACTCCTGAGCAGTCCTGTCCAACGAACCAGGCGTGGGATCTGTGAGCTCTCCTGACGCCCCTGAACAGACGGGCAAAGACATCCTCATTTCTTACTCGACAACCAAGACAAGAGAGTAAACCCCCAGGGGGGCTACCAATTCTCCCACCGGTGCAAGGTTCTGCGTCTCCCTGTGTTTCCCAAGCATGTACACATCCACTGGAGCAAGGTTCTGTGTCTCCCTGCATATCCCAAGCATGTACACACTCCCTCTTGCATGTGTCTGCGTTTCCCTGCATTTCCCAAGCATGTACACTCCCCCAGGAGCAGGTGTCTGTGTTTCCCTGGAGTTGCCATCACCTAGGTATACCACTGCGTTTCCCTGCACTTCCCTGTGTTTCCCAAGCATGTACACTGAGTTGGTTGACGGGGGGGGGGTGGCGGGGTGTTCATTTTGTGAAGTAAATTTACCATTTTTGCCAACAGGCCCAGACTGACAAAGTTTCACACAGCCAACACCAAAACACACCTGGAATGTTCATTTGGCACCAACATCACTTGTGAATATTCAAAACCCCCAGTTGGACCATTCCTCTATTCATTTACAAGCAGCTGATAAATTTGACCATTTTTACCAAGGGGTTCAAATTGGCAAAGTTTCACCCAGCCAACACTAAAATACACCTGCAATGTTCATTTGGCACAAATATCATTTGATTCCAACACCGAGTCAGACCTTGTGTTCATTTCACAAAATGAACACAACTTCATTACTTTACACACCCCCACTTCCCCGGTACGTAAAGTAACGAAGTTGAGTTGCTTTCGTATCCAGCAGACAGTATCAAAGCTGACCCAGGAGAACGTTTGAAGACAAAAAAGTTGCCAGCCAACGGCAACATTTCCACGAGCCAACGATTCAAACCTTTGGTAGCCTGTTCATTGGTCTTCACCAGGTCCCCACAAACCACAACAGCGAAGAAATAAACTGCATCAAACACGACAAATTGCTTTCAGTTCAATTCACAATCAAATGGTAACCATCATGCCAGCATGAAATTCGTGGTCCCAAGACGCAGTCAGCGAACACGAGGCAGCAAAAAGAGTTTCTCCCCAAGCAGCAGCGAAGTACGAATGCACACGATTGGTTTATGAGCGGAGAATTTCCTGGAATCTCACCAATCTAACTCCGGTATGCCGGTTGAAATGAGCTTCGTTCTCCGAGAATCTGCCCCTTAATTAAAGAATACTTCGCCTCATACTTTCCCCATTGGAAACAAGTTCCTGACGTGGAAAAGGTCAGGGACCAGAAAACCCCGGCTTCGGTGTTTGTGAACCAGAGCCGTGGCTTCAGGCAGAGTGGCCAATGTGAACACGTGGAGATGGGAGCAGGAGGGAGACTTGCCACTCGACAACTTAGTCGCAGGATCCCCGTCTCAACAGGCCACATCTGTGGACACGCCCCTTAATTATTGATGAACTTGTCTCTTGTTGTTCTCGGCGCCCGAAGAAAGGACAGCGAACAGGCTGCTAAATCCGAAAGTCGCCCTCAGGTCGCCCTCAGGTCGAGGGCAGAGGATGTTATTTGGTTGGCTTAAACTGTTGTGTTTGGTTGGAGGAGTTCTTTTGAAGGTCTCTTCATTTGATGAAGTGAAAATGCCGAGGAGATGCGACAAAGTGCTCAACACAAAGAAACACAGGTACCGCAACAAGCGTTGGTCCAACAACCAGCGCGATTCGTTGGGCTTGAATGGCTCAGATGGCACCAATCTGGATCTTGGATTTTATCACAATACGACAGACAGACGTGTTGCAAAACGGCAAAGCACTAGAATTCCCCGTTTCTTCAATTTCGAGGTGGGAATCAGAGAATCCCTTCTGTGCTTGCAACTGAAGCTACACACAGGTCTCTGAAACCAACGCATAAAATTCTCCTCTGAAATGTCGAACAACGCTTCCATCTTATCGACCAAGCGAAGCACAGGAAACAAAAAACACTGGAAAAGCATGCGCATATTTTCTGTCATAACTTGGGCTCACAGGCAATCTGTATTGACTGGAATCCGCGTTCTCTTCTCATCTGCTGTAAAACAGCACTTTATGTAATCAACACACATCAAACGCCTTGCGTTGGCTTGAGTTTCTCACACAGACAAGCCAGACCCCAGCCAGGCGTCCGTTTGAGAGAAGGTACTTCTCCGTTTACACCCCACGAATGTGTTTCACGTCATCGGTGCATTTGGGCAGAAAAGACAAAGACAAGCGCGCAAGTGAAGGAAACAGAAACAGGCCAGAAACACACGAATGTCTTTCTGCCACAGAAGCCCTCGAAAGCAATGACTGAAACCCACGTTCTGTTCCCAGCATCTGTAGAGAATGCACCGAAAATATCAGACAAGCTCTTGCCAAATTGCCTGCAAAGCACAAAGCGACAATTGCATCTTGGAGCCGTGGTGACGCTTCCAGACAGCTGTCGCCACGGCGCCCAGGGACTACGGCTCCCGGACACAGGTCCTGCATTCTGCCATCAATGTCAACTCCACGTGATCCTGCATATGTTTGGTCTGTGACTGACACATTGAAGTTCAGTGCCTAATTCACAGCTGAGAGCAACAGAAAAATAGCTCAATCAAGGCAAGCCACCGATTTTCAAGGCTTCAACAAAGATCAAAGTGCCAAATTTCCACGAGTTTCAACTGGAATGTACGAAGCTGTGCAGCCCAGTCGGAGTTAATGAATGAGGAGGAACATGGCCTGGCATCAGCAATCAGATCAAACCATATCCAAGCAACAAATATTGGCACAATGTTGTATCCCAACATCGAAGGGCAAAAGCAGCAGCGGACTCGCCGCAACATCAATCATCCCACGAACCACAAGCAGGTCCCGTTCTCCAGGTCCCGTTCTCGCTTCGGCTTCAATTGTTACTTTTGCTGTTTTGGTAAACTTGGCACAAAGGATCAGTTTTCAAAAGGCAAAATGACAACGGACAAAAGCTCTGTTCAAAAGACAACACGGAACTTGGACAATCAGCGCAGTGGAGGCACTGAGTGAACCTTGTTCTGGATGCAGAGCAAGACATGGTAAATCACCCGTCTTGGCAATGAGGGACCTAATTGTTCCAATATCGCCCATGAAGCGTGCCTTCCCGGGGGTAAATTATTCATGCGGTCTCAAGGCATGTTCACACAGCCCGCGTCGTAAACCCGCCGGAGAGCGCAGCCCTGGGAGGCGTCTCGAGGAGCGACGCGCCCGCGGGTCGAAGAAGCGACGCAAGCTCAGTCCACCTCATCTAAATCACCCGCGCAAAGATGAGCCTGCTCATTTCAGCGGACAGGAAAGAGCTTTTGGAAGAGGAACAGGGCCACACGAGTGTTGTTGCAGCTACTCGCTGCATTTCTCACCCCTGGGGTTGTGTGTGTGAACCTTTCTTTCTGCAAAGTGCCACGCATGAAACGACGTTGATGCAACAGAATCCAAAGGCTGATGAATACTGGTACTAACTGACCCAAAACAAGACGCGAACCCAACATCCTCCAGCAGCAAGAGAAGCTATTTGCTGCCACGGCGCTGAGAGCACAAACACTTGAGCACTGATACGGGGGGACCTCCAAAAGAAACTTTCCCGACAAATATTTGCGCTGAAAATAAAGTCACTCTGCAAAGTTTTCTGGCCAGTCAAAGGTATACTGAGTCCTTCACAAGAACAAAAGGGAAACTTGGTTTTTCAACTTTCTGAAGTTATTGAAATATCCATGATATTTGGGCATTCTAATCAAGATATCTCTTCAAGGTTCCAAGTGTTTGTCAGTCCTCATTTGTATCAAACCAAATTTTTTGTAAAACATGGCATTTGCCCTTTGCTCAAGGCAGCATTGAATGTTCACCAACAAGTGAAACAGCCACAAAAACATTGTTCTTTCCACCACTGTTAAACCAAAGAAAACTTTTCTCAATATCAGCCAGTGAGATGAAATTCTCATCAGCAAAGTTTACACTCCATTTACAAGGTTACTGCTATTATAGTCTGCAGTCAAAGTGGTGTTTTTAAACTTGGGAAGACTTTGTCTTTGCCTGTGTAAAAAGTTGCTGAAGAGCAACAAATTGTTTACACTGAAATTCACTCCGGAAAGTTTC
>JAAUXT010094743.1_pt1 | contig 11658 bp, 14 predicted proteins | sample 7278171 | NCBI WGS metagenome assembly JAAUXT01 (sample SAMN14350112, study PRJNA611818) | marine sediment metagenome | isolation source: surface marine sediment (1.8m) | place: French Polynesia: Moorea | collected 2018-08
CGAGCTATAAAGCCATTTATACAGCCATACCCAAATTTCACCATGTTGGCCATATTGGTTTTTTGCCCGTAAAAATACGTAAAAGCAAAAATTTGTTCTTTTGACACTTCATGCATCAACTACAGCCCGAAACTGAATGAAAAAACCAAACATGACCAAAATCGAACAAATAGAACACTTTCAAACTCGCATTCACAGATTTAGCCTTTTGATGCCTGTAGGTGATTCTCACCACCATACATTATAATGTATGGTACAAGGTTCAAATCACCTAAAAACCCTATTTTCCACCACTTGATCGAAACTCACTCTCGCAGAAACCGCCCGAAAAGCCAACTGGACAGTTGCATCGGCCACCGTAATCCACCAGGTCGGGGTTGGTCTGCTCGCCGCACCAACCTCCGAAGAGACAGTCTCCGTGGCTCCTGCACACCGCCCTGGTAACTGCATCGGACACAATACGCAATTTTAAGGGTCAAAAGAATGTACAGATTTGAGCAATGTGAGATGACTTTGCAGACTTCAGAATTTGTACGCGTGTGTGATGAAAGACTTTGAAGACTTTGGTTTGGTTTGATGGATTGAACGATACGAACACAAAATTGATCAAGGTTGAGCGCATAAAGAGCCTTCTTGTGAGACCTCAGACGCGCAATGCGCAAACCGCACAGCTGGTGGTGCCAGGAGAGATCAAGAGGACAATGCATTCTGAGTTTTGTCTTTTGATACCCATGTGTGTCGTCACAAATTGAGAATCATGCGCTTGGTGGCAGTGGCTGTGGTACGACAGGACACTGAACCCACCTGTCACTCGCTGCACTGAAACATTTATTTTGTGCAAAATGGGTTTCAATCGAACACTTTCAAAACGATAATCAAGGTGAACTTCAGGCAAAACGCACTTTCGCAGAACTGCCCGGAGTAGAGCGGGGGACAGTTGCAGGTTCCTGGACCCATGTTGCACGTTCCCCCGTTGGCGCAGTCCCTGTCGCTCCTGCACCGTCGTGGAACTGAAAAAAGAAGTATTGTTCTGGACTTGACCATGTCACTTGTTGCATCTTCGACTTTATTGGAAAATGGTTTTCCGGTGATGCGTGGGAACACTCCGTGGGTCTTCATCCACACGTTCAGGTTTTGAATGAGTCCTCCCGCATCTAGACCCAGCTCCGAAAAATGGAACTCACAGTTCGATTTCAAAAGGAAGTGTCGCACACATTTGAAATTGTGCTGACCTTGTCCCATGGGAAACACGGCGAATACTCCGTAGTGGTCGGAGAACGGATCAGCGCCGCTGGGCTGAGGGTCACTCGAGTCGAACGAGTTCCGCAGAACCTGCAATTGAGATTATCATTGCATTCAAGCATGAATTTTTGGAGGGGACTTTTTCCCTTCTTGTCCACTTGAGCAGGGGGACTGCGAAATGCTGTTCTTGCTGTTGCACCAGAACTTGTGCTTGACTGCCAGATTGCGAGAGAAATTTGTCTCGCTATCAGACTGTATTCCAAAACAGGAATCAGCTCCTCCCTGTGTACAAAGAGAAGAGTGCACACGAGCTCAGGAAAGATAATCCACTGACCCCCGCGGCCAGCACAGGCAGCCCGAACCACGAGAGGATGTGATCGGGGATGGAGCGGCGCCCGGGCGAAGCGAGCGTGTTCGTCTGGTCGTCGACGGTTGGTTCGATGTTGCTTCCAAACGAGAGCAGGGCCGAAGCGAACCCTGGAGAACAAAACAGTTGCAAACAAACGAGTTGCATGTGGGATAAAAATCCTGTAAGTTTTACAGGTCTCCTTGTCCATTTCATCGAGTGAAGTGATCTGACTGACGAATCCAGGGCCAAAATGGGAAGAACAGTCTTCGCTTGTTGTGATTTGAGGCCGAACTTGACAAAAAAAGCTCGTTTACCAATACTTCTTTGGACTACACGTGTGTCTGACCTCTCTCAGTGATGACTTGCACGTGATCCGCGTACTCTCCCGCGATGTTGAGTCCAGGGATGGCAGGTCCGATGCTGAAGCTGCCCAGAACGTAGACGGGGAGATTACCACTCACAGCGTTGGCCGCGTCCAGAAGCTGCCGCAGCTCGTCCACGTTCATCTGCCGGTAACTTTGGTACCTGGGCGCGCGTGCTGAAAGTGACGGTGACTTCAAGTTGCAAGCTTCGTTCTTGCACTCTCACTGACAAGCAATCCTTTGTCCTTTTTTCCGAACTTGATTTTGCTAGAGCTCACCCCAGTCCAGGAAGTCTCTCTTCGGTTCGGTCAATTGAGTGGCAAACACAGTTCCGATTCCTTGAATCTGAAATACACAACAGAAATTTAGAATCTCTCGCCGGCTTCGAAATTGAATAGATTTCACACCGTAACTGGATTGGCATTGAACTTGTCCACAGAAAAGGGAAAGCCACGAAGACTGAGCAGGCATGCCTGTGAATCTGCAACGTTACCTCAGCTTTCAAATACCCTGTCCAGCTGTAGATTTGTGCTCCTTCATTTCCTTTCTCAAACACAACTCTTTCCGGATTTAACATTGGCCGCCGACTGAACAGCAGAATACCCCCTGTTCGAAAGAGCGCCCCATCTGCAAAAGAACAACGTGTGCAAAAAGCAATAAACCTGTGGCACGTGCCCGCACATAGTTGCAGAAGACAGAGAGGGTTCTCAATTTAGAAAACTCTTTCTGAACCAAATGTCTCGAATTTTGAAGTCGCTGTGTGTTTTTCTCGAACCACTTTTGCACAGTGTGAGAACCCTGTTTTCTTTGTGATTGAAAATAAATTCTGCTGGGTCCGTTTCGTACCCTGAATCTGCGTGACGCATCGTCCCATTCCATTCGGAATGATACAGTTTGTTCCGGCTGAGAAGGGGTCGGTCAGTAGTCCAGATAGGCAAGACAGCAACGTGCACTCCGCGCACCTGCGGACGTTTGCATTTCAGGTCTTTGAACGCGTCTTCATGCATGTGACGCAAAAACAACCAAAAACAATCCGTACGTATTGTGATCATTACTGCAGTGCAGCAACAGTTTTGCTCTGTGCTGCTGAGTGAGCTGGCTTGACAAAATGTACTCGTATGAATGGGACACACAACAAAAACCAAACAACGATGGAAAGAGTGTGTTGCTGGTGGAACATGCCACGCAGGCACACTTCATTCCTTCTGAGGAGCAGATGTCTCGCAAATCTATCTGCACGCAATTGTTTCAGTCTCGTGAAAATGCAACAAGAAAAACACCTTGGTGGGAGCAGGTCCAGGGCATTGCATTCCCTCAAGGTGCACACCGTGTACTCGTTGAGACCATCAGAGGACAGAATAAGGAAGCAGCCGCTGGTTGCGCAGCCGATCCACTGAGTTGCCAAAGCTCCGTTGGCTAAAAACATCAAGAAAAACAAATTTGACCACACAGTGTTACGTTCTCTTTTTCCTTCGTCAGGCCACCTGCAGGGAGCAAACATTTGTTCCAGATGACACGGAATCAGCAAAAGGGGGTTCAGCATCACAGCCCCGAAGAGGACATTGTTTTCGAAACGGAGAACAACTGCATGAGAAAGTAGATGACAACTTAAGGCAGGGAAGCCAATTCCAAAGGTTCTCCAGTTCTGCATGTTTGAAGCAGTACGAGTGCCGGGTATACTCGTGTGGACAAAGAGCAAGGAGCGTTTAATTTTTGGGAGGTTGGGGGACCGAAATTCCACTTTGAAGGTGAAAGCGAAAAATAGTGCTTGTGGTTGCACTGGAGGTGGTGTGACCGCATCCAGTTTTCACGTGCAGTACTTGTGCTTTTCAGGTGGGGTGCGCTCAGGTCCCAATGACATAACATCAGCACCAACGGACCCAGGAAGCAGACCCCCAGCCGCCAGAAAGGGACGTATCCGAACTGATGTCCGATTTCGTACCACACATCCAAGCCACCAAAGGAGCCACCCCAGAGGACCAGAGGGTACGGTTCTCTTTACTAGGTAGTTCTTCCCAGTTGCATCAGATTCTGTCAGATTGACCCAACTCTCTCACTCGCTTGCTTTTGTGCCTGTGTCTGACCACCATTCGACAAGAACGAAAGCTCTTCTGTTTTGTGGGGCCTCTTGGTTCGGTGGTCACCTGGGCAGGACCAGTGGCACAAAAATCTCAGTCAAATTGAGTATCACTGTTTAATGTCGCCAGAACTAAGCCTCACCACTCTCCCTTGATTGTTCAACGAGAGTTGCCAGGTTGCAGAATTCAGGTTGCCAGGTTGCAGAATAAAAACCTTCGTAAAGTTGACTGTTTGGGTCTTTCCGCCTTGTGTGAGCACATGTGTTAGGATTCTCCCAAAGAGATGCACCCACCTTTCACAGTTTGAACACCGGACGAGCGCACGATGAAAAGAAACAACTTACCACCGCACACGTTTTCTGGTTCGTCGAAATCCACCGGAATCTCCCCGTTTGCGTCGTGCAGAAAACTCAGTGAGTAGAGAAATCCAGCCTGTCTGGCCGCGTCGACGATCTGAAGTGGCGGCAAGGTTCATCACACTGGTGAAACGGTCACAAAAGTTTTGATCTTGAATTCCTGAGCCCCTTGAGTTTGCATCTTGTCTCAAAACATTGAAAAAAGACACAAACATTTCCCCAGTTCCAAACGAGGGGCTCAGAAGACTTACAAAAGAAGTTTGGATGTTGCTAGAAACGCCATTACGCTGTTTACAAACCGCTCTGAGATGGATTTCTCGAAAAACTCCTTGCACGGCCAGAACGTCAGCGGTGCTCTGTTGAATTCTGGCAATGGCTTCAGCACTTCGATCGTCAACCGATGATTCCGATGAGAGGTCAGTGAGGCCCAAGTTGTAGGTTTGAAATTCCACACCTGGCAATACAATCCTATTGGTTTGGCTCTTTGTGGTTGGATGTCTGCAGCCTTCAGTAAAGCATTGGGATTGAACGCAACGAAGACTCACAAACAGGCCCTGGGCCTCGCAGTGAACTTGTTCCGCTTGCTCATTCCGGTTGCTCATTCTGCTGGGTCTTTTTCACACAACGCTCCAAAACACTTCCGAAAACTTTTGACCCAACAATTTACCAACAACACTTGCACACAAACAACACGACAACATTTTGGTCTTTTTGCAATGAGTTTTCCCACTGACAATGAGGTCCTTTTGCCTCCGAAACAAAACATGTGCCTCAACTCACTTCCAGCTCGAAATACCAAAAACCATGGAGCAATCCAAACAAGTGCAAAAGCTTACATTGCAAAGCCTTATTTTTGCAACAAAATTTCAGTTTGAATTTGGCCCCACCCCACCCAAAACTAGAGAGTTTTTTTTTTTTCAATACCTCTGGTGCAAACTATTCTCCATACAAGTTTCTTCTTCCACACCAACCATGAGTGCATAAGACGTGTTTGTATGGCTGGCAATACTTTTGAAATCAAACTTTCAATTTCAAGCACTTGTAAGTGAAAGTTCTTCATCTCAACCAAATTCCCACTTCACCTTAAAATAACCAAAATTTCCCCTTGACCAAAACTTTCGAACATTGAAAACACACACACACACACACACACACACACACACACAATGCCAACACTGATCCAAAACATGAATTTGCCATTTGGGACTTGTCGCAATGAAAAACTGAAAAATAACCAGTTGTTCCTTTTCAAAATTCCAAAACACAGCAAATACCGGGTAGACTTTGAACCCAAAACTTGTTTTCCAAAAGCCTGACTCAGAGCGCTCACGCCAGAAATTTGCTCATGATGCCTGCAGGTTTGTTCCATCTGCTTTTTCTGGTCGCTCTGGCCTGAGCCAAAGCAACAGGAATGTGCACCGTTCAAATCACCGAAATGTCCTGTGGCATCTGGTGAGGGTGAGACTTTTGTCAAGTCAGAATATGCCAAAAATTCAGAATGCTACTGCACATGAAATGGTTCAACAAATATTTACACCTACTTACCTTGCACGCAAAATTCGTCTTGTTGGAAGTAACCAGACTCGCAAACTGCAAAAGACGTGACAATAATGAATTCACTTGAAAATATTCTGACAATCAAATGCTGCACCTGTGACTTTTGCAATCAGTGTGAAGCACCACTTAGAACAAGACCAAGTTTGCCTGATCCACGAAAATGAGGTTCTATTGGATGTAAAGCACTGTTCTGTTGATCTGTTCTTGCATTGCTTCGTACACAAACAACAGGAGAATGATCTCCAGGAGATGATAGAGGATGACCTACTTTCACAGGCGTTCCCCATGTATCCCGTGGAGCAGACGCACACCTGATTGACGCACTCTCCGCCTGGACCGCAATTCACACCAAAACATGTGTCTGAAATGCAATGAGCCAAACTCAATGCTGAACATGCCTCGGTAACAGACAGACACACGCACACACACATACACACACAAACACACACACACATGCACACGCACAAACTGTTGTCAAACGCATTTGGTTCTTGGTTCCATTTCACTTGGAAAATCTCAATGAAACCAACCAGGAACACAGAGATTCAGCTGACGAATATATCCCGTTGCACAATCTGAAGAGACAAGAAAACATCGTGAACTAATGCTCGCAGCGACGCTTCTTTTGCGTGCCGCGCCACATTTTGCACGGTGGAAAAATTCGGAGGAACAACTGGAATTCCCAATGCATGCCGTGACGGTCAGACAGACCAGCTGCTATCGTTCAACCCAACTGCACCAGTTGCCTTAAATTGTATTCATTTGCAAGGAAATGCAACAGGTTACTCACTCTGACATCGAATGCCTTCGTATCCGTCAAAGCAGTTACAATCTCCGTTGTCACAGGTACCACCTTGGCCACATTGAATGTTGAAACATGGGTCTGGAAAGGAACACAAAGTGACAGGCGAGGAATTGAAAAGTTAACATTTTCTCTGCGTTTCTTGTGTGCGTCGCGGGTTGTCCTCTTTTGGGCGGCGTTGAATCTTTGTGACAAACGGGTCACACCGAGTCTGCTTCGTCTTGCCACTTTCATCCGGCACATACTCCAGTGAAATGAAAACAGCATTCTGTGCTTCTTCAGACTCAACCAACAGTCTTTGGCGCCGTTGATCTGTCCAGAAAATGAAATTCCGAACTGAGTGTGCAAACCAGAACTGAACTCACCGACAACACAGTCATTGCCTTGAGGCATGTAGCCAAGCGCACAGTCTGAAAGCACAGTGGGTTAAAAATTGTCACTCGTTCTCGCATCTGACGCACATATGTATTTTCAACATTGTCAGCTTCTAAGAGTGCGTGCAACAGGAAAAACGTGAAGACCTAACCTTGGCATCTGTCTCCTGTGTATCCACTGAAACAGGCGCAGTTGCCAGTCTGTGGCTGACAGACCCCTCTGGAGTTGCAATCATTGGTTGCGCACGCATCCACACAGACGCCGTTTCGCCGAATGAATCCCGTGGCACAGTCTAAAATTGTGGAGTTTTCCATTTCAAAGCAATTTGCAACTTTTGATTGCACACGAGCCAACAGGAACTGAAAACTACAGGTGTGTAATTTTCCTGCAACTGAAAACAAAGCAGAACAACACGGAAGTGACTTACTTTGACACCGGTTCCCCTGGTACTCCGGGGGGCAGTCGCAGATGTTGTTGTCTCTGCAAGTTCCTGGTCCGCAGTTGACGGCAAGGCACGGGTCTGCTCAGCAGAAGAGAGATTCAGATAAGAAGAGCACACGTTCCACACGGAAGCCTTTGTTTCCGAGTTGTCGAATCGAGTCACCAAATCACTAAAGGGTTGTCCCATGCACACAAAAAAGAGTACACACCCGTCACACACAATCCGTTTTCCGGATTCCGAATAAAGCCTGCCCTGCAGTCTGCAAACAGACGGGTACACATGGAAATAGCAGGATCAAACTGGCGCAAAGTGGGCTCAATGAAATTGCTTTTGTGACTCAGTGCAAGGAGTGTTGTCTCAAAACAGTGATTTTTGGTCAAATGTGTTCTGGTGTGATTTGACCTGGATTTCATCAAAACCTCAGGCAAATGCATGGGTATCCCTTTCCAACTGTCGAAAAAAATTCATGGGAAAGCAAGATCCATGTTTCTGCGGCACAACAAGGCAAACAGTTGCCATTGTGTCAGGTAGTAGACACAGGGCCCCCCGGCCCTGGGTCTGGAAATCAACACAACCCGCTGCAATTCACCTCAACGGTGCCGCGGTGTGAGTACTGCTGAGAAATTTTACCCCCCTCGGTAGGTGGTGGTTTCAGGGTGATGTGACAGTACCGCGTCTGTGTTCAGGAAGTTATGTTTTCAAGTGAGCTAAAGCTGGACCGCCGAACCACCGAACACCGACACCTGCAAGGGTCGGGCTCCAGCCGAGACTGAAGTCAGGACTCTTGTAACAACGAGCCTGGACCGGCTTCAGGTAACCCAGCTGCGCGGTTGGAAGGAGAAACGTACGTACTCTGGCAGGCGGTGCCCTCGTACGCTGGTAAACAGTTGCAGAAGACACCATTGACGCATCTCCCGCCCACACCACAGTCACCAATTGCGCCACAGGAACGTCTGTTGCAAGTGTCGCCGGTCCAGTTGTCGAAGCACTGGCACGTGGCCGCGACGCACGTCCCATAGAAACAATCCCCACCACCGCACAAGTCCTGGTCTGCAAATACGAACGCTCGAACTTTTTACACCCACATACAGCAGGTCCGAGTATTCACGCCTTTCACGGTTTGGTTGATGTTTTTGAGAAGAGACATGCACGAGACACTCACCGCAGAAGATTCCAGTGCGGCCCGGGTTGCACGCACATCGCTGTCTGTTGGCATCGCACATGCCATTCGACTGGTCAGCGCAGCGTCTGCAGTCTGCACTTTCCGATCTCCCTGCATTTTGCAAAAGGATTGCGGGCAGTTTGTGAGCCTTTTTGAAAATTCATGCGAAGCAACAACAAGCGTCGTGATCGTCTCGACCACCCTGGCTGCAGTTCTTCTTCTGAGGATACTCTTTGAAGCGACTAGGCCATACGAACCTTCACACAGTGCTCCGGTCCTTCCGAATGGACACGTGCAGCGTCCAAAAGGTCTGCCGCCCGGAACCGGAGGGTTGCACCAGCCTCCGTTACAGTCGGCGTCATCCTGACAGCTGATGTCAGCTGCAACACGCGAAGTACGCATCGTGAATTGTGTCTTTTTTGTGACTGGTTAAAAACCATCTCTGCTTGGGAACATCAAGAAGACTCGCACACTCACTTTCGCAGAAAGCTCCTGAGAATCCCGGATGGCAGTCACAGCCTGAGGGGCGGCAGGTTCCACCGTTGAGACACGCGACCGGTCCGGGCGTGTCAGTGCAGGGAATTGCATCTGAAAATGTTTTGGCGACACTCATTTCATGGAGATGACAACAACCTCTTGTTTGAGGAAAAGTACAAAAATGTCAACACGGTGACCGACAACAAGGAAAAAGTGACAGGGTTTTTGGACATCATCGGTACCTTGGCACGTGGCTCCAGTGAAGCCCGGATTGCACACACAGGTTCCGCCCTGGCAGACGCCATTGAAGCACACAACGTTCTCACACAGCTGGTCTACCTCTGATGATGAGACGGCAGAAGCATTCACACATTTAAATCCAATGAGACAGGTTCTTTCGGATTCGGATTCAAGCTCGTCACAAAGAACATCCACCGAGCCACTTCCTACTCACCGTCGCAGAACTGGCCCGTAAAGCCCGGATCACACACGCACATGTTGTCACGACAAATGGAGTTGGCGCTGCACGGCAGAGTGACACACTGGTCCAACGCCGCTGAAAGCAAGAGGGAAGGTTCAATCAAACATTGCTGCCTCGAAGGCCAACGAACAAAGGGACAATTCCAAGCAGATAGTTGGTTGTAGCCAACAAAGTGACGCTCCCAACTGGACACCGGATGTGACCTACTTTGGCAGTTTCCGCCTGTGTACTCCGGTGGGCAAAAGCATACTCCTCCGGAACATGAACCGGGGCCGCACGACAGACCCTCACACGGATCCACTGTAACTAAAGTTCACCACCGTGTCACCAGAGCCGTGGAGACAAATGTGTCTGGAAAAATCTCATTCTGGCATTTGGTTGAACTTACTCAGCTCGCACTGATTGTTTCGCAGAGAGTAACCAGGTGCACAACCTGAAATGAGAGTTTTTTTGTTGCGCGACAATACTTCTGTTCGGAACACAATTAATCCACAACAACATTGACTTATTCGCATTCTGAATCTGCAAGTTTGTTTGGCTTTAGTCGGGGGGGGGGGAAAGAGAAGCACCACTTGGCGCGCGTGTACCTTCACAGTTCATGCCCTGGTATCCTGTGATACAGGTGCAGACTCCATTGGAGCAGGTTCCTCTCCCATTGCACGTAACACCAGCACACGAGTCTGAAGAAAACATCACAAAATGTTTTGAATTCAGTTGTGGGTTTTGCTCGTGAAAACATCATCTGCCACAACGACTGTTTTTTTCGGGTGACAACAGACGTTGTTTCGAAAACGAGACGAAGTTGGCAGTGAACTCAAAATGAAACATACCTCGTCGCACACAGTTGATCCCTACACGTTGGTAGCCATTCGCGGAGTCGCAAGCTGAAAACAGAAAAGAAACATTTTGCTCGCAACAAAAGAGGGTGAGTGCAAAAACTTCGTGCATTGTTCTCGCGCACTGTGGATCGCCTTGTGTGAACACAAGGTGAAAACAAGCGTCAGGTCCTTGTTCTGGGGCAACAAACAAACGAGGTTTCAGTCTATCTCATGGATGAGCAGAATATGTCCTTACTGCCACAGTCGCTTCCAATGTAGCCCTGGTTGCAAGTGCACACCCCAGCGGAGCAGGTTCCTCTGCGGTTACACGTCACTCCGCGGCAAAGATCATCGTCTGCGGACGAAAAGGTGGTTCACCATAGACTGGGGCTTCCGAAAATGCCCCCACGAAGATACACACCACAACGATCAGCCCAACAGCAAAACACGTCAAATCTTTGGAGAACACAGAGCTATTTTCCAACAGCAGAAGGAACTGATTCTCAGTCCCTGCACCAGATATGTAGGAGTCCTACCAGGAACGCAGGCATTTCCCTGTCTGATGTACGAAGCGGCACAATCTGCGGACAAACAGGAGAACACTCTTGGTGCAAAACCATTTAAAACTGCAATTTTCTTTCCGTTAAAAATTTACTGAAGACACAAGGTTTCAATGTTGAGTGAGCGCACGCACTTTGACAGCTGGTACCGGCGTAGCCTGTTTGGCACACGCAGCGCCCGGTGTTGGGGTCGCACGCTCCTCGCGGGCCGCAACTGATGCCCACACACCGGTCTCGTGCTGAAAAGATGCCAGGGGCCAACGTGCCAACAAGAGGGGGTTCGGAAAAGGATTCTTTCTCCGCAAGCAAAAATAAGAGAAGCAGTGCACAGGCCAACTGCAAGTGCGAAGTCCCGGGGTGTTTGCTTTGTTGGTCACTTCCTTTTTTTTCTTGATGGTCCATGTGGGCCAATTGTCCCAGCCCAAGACCATTAGCCACCAATTGGCCCATACAGGATGGGACAGGTTTGGACTGGATGGGACGGGACGGGATGGGATGGGATGGGATGGGACAAGGGGGACATCTTGCCTGAGATGCCATATATATGCTTGTATACATTGATGGACCATGTGGACCAATTGTCCCAGCCCAGCACCA
>JAAUXT010027139.1_pt1 | contig 11657 bp, 11 predicted proteins | sample 7278171 | NCBI WGS metagenome assembly JAAUXT01 (sample SAMN14350112, study PRJNA611818) | marine sediment metagenome | isolation source: surface marine sediment (1.8m) | place: French Polynesia: Moorea | collected 2018-08
ACTTTCTTCAGACTTCATAGAAACTCCACTTCAACCCGTCGAATCCAGAATTGGTTCGGCATGAAAAAATACCTCTCCCATCAACAAACCACTCGAATGTGCCCGGCTCATTCAAATTTCCGCTCATTCGAAGAAAGAAGGGCCTGTCAAAACAAATTGACTTGGCTGAGTTGGGGTGTTTGCTTTTGTGATGACCCAACAAGAGATATAGTCGATGTGCATGCGTGCCTGGCCTTACTGACCGTCGCTTTGGGTCAAAACACCACAGCAAGACACTGTGGGTGGTCAGACGAATGCGCACACCCCTCAGCAGTATAATGGGTAGTACGTTTTTTTAGCGCCAAAAACACACGTCGAACAACTATTTTTCCAACGCACAACGAAACGCATGACGAAAAGCAAAGCTGCCTGCGACCTTGTGAAATTTTTTCTCACGAAACAAAAACACTTGACAGTACAAAACGCGCTGGGCCAAGCGATTGCGGTCATCTTAGCTTTTTCAACTGCAAGGCTCGAGCATTCAGCAAAAATACGGTGCAAGTGACATTTTTCCCGATGTTGCGAACATTTTGTGTGGGTCCAGAATCACAAGCTGACAAAGCTTTGACGCTCCCAGCAAACTATCCAAACAAAATTCACCTGAGGCCTTCGCGTGCTTGAACACTTTTCGTGGACTTACGAGCTTTAGAAAGACGAATGTGGCCCGTGGCCCTGCCTCAGCAGGTTCACACGAGCCAATGTTGATAACCTCTTGCGCGCCAGATCTACATCACCGCAACACCACAGAAAGATGCAGACCTACCTCCAGGAATGTCCTCACATAAAAGTTGTACCTTCGCGGCAAGCTGCAAGTCGCCGATTTTCCATATTCAATCGGCATCACTGTCCACAAGACCAACTCCTCTTGGCACGGAATGTTTCTTCAGACTGTCAGTGCTTCACAAACATCGGAGATTGTCTGTTTTACCAGCTGAACGTCTCGATCATGAGGTTCCTGTGTCGATCATCGATTCAACCAGTTTGTGTCCGTTGAGCATGTTTGTCGTGGCAACAATGAACTTGTACCCTGAAAACCACGGTGATCTCTTGCAGGTGAGCAATTCCTCCACGAGTCAATGAACAAAGTGGGTCACAAAATTTCACAAAGTGTCAAAACACATACCTCTCAACTTGCCAAGGAATCTCAAGGCTGTGATCTCCGTGAACGTGCACCCGCCCAGGAAGAACACCATAACCACCCTGGTCGAAGTTGGTTTGGACCCATCCTCTGCCAATCGAAAAAAAAAAAAAAACACCATCAGGAGTTGGTTGGCGGCAGTTGATGCCATCAATCTCACGCCAGATCACGGTTCTTCTCGCTGAAATGTTCAACGTACTTTTCGCTGATTTTGGTTTCTTCTCCCAAAAGGTGGGGCCAGGCAGGAGCTTGGTGATGTCTTCCAGACCTACCAGAGTTTCTTTGCTCAACACCTGCATCAAAAACAATTCTGTTTGTTATCCCAGATCTACGCAGTGAAAACACAGGTAGTTTGCGGTTGCAATATTCGTCCGACACAAGCACACACTCAAAGCACACCTGCTCGATAAACTTGCAGACAAGAGGTGAATAGGCACCGCTGAACACGTACGACATGTCCGTCGGCATTTTCAGATTGATCTCCTCAGCCGATTTGGGAATCTGAAAAGGGCAAATTGTGCAAAAATTTCTTTGACATGGCAAAAACGCACGCATGCATTGACCAGATACAAGCTGCGAGACAACTACTCACCAGATGCATTTTCTTGCACAGAGCTCGGAAGTTGCTCGAAGTCGGAATGTTGGCAACAGCTGCAAGTTTGTTCAGATTCTTCGTGGGACCTGGGGTCTGTTCCTTCTCCACACACAACCCCAACCTCTTCAGATTGTGAAATGTCAGCAGGTGTTCAAAGCCAAAACTCTGCAACACCGCAACAGGTTTGAAGAATATCACAGGTTTTGAAATCAACAAGAAGACTACGCCTTGCAAGCACGCAGGTCCAGCCCACCCGTGGTGGGATCTAAGCGCGTGTTGCTGCCTCACCCGGGGAAGGGATTACGTCAGCAGTAACAGGTAAGTGGCAGTGGTGCACAGACACATACACCGATGGTGATTGCACAAAGCGAGCAGTGAGGCGAACCGCGCGCGAAAAAAAGATGTGACAAAGTTGACAAAAAATTTTCACTGAACAAGCACGCGTCGGCATACCTGACTGACTTTGCCAGAATTGTTCTGCCTCTCACCTGCAAGAATTGCTGCTTCAAGAAATTGTATGTTTGTGATGAAAGTCCGCCTTGGGTGAGCGACATCAAACAAATCAGTCGGAGAATATTTTTGGGCTCGTACTGTCTGTTGATGAGCTCCTCCAAGTAAGTCAGATTCTCTCGGGAATCTACTCCCTCAAGCAAACCTGGAAAATTAAAAGTTTGGGTGGCCGTGAACTCAGGTCTTCTAATTTTTCAAATGGAAAAGCGTGACGAACATGCGAGCATTTCAAAAGTATCCAAAGTATCCGCACTGTGTTCTGTCCTCAGCTGTTCTTCAAAGTCTTTCTTCGTTTTGGTCTTGCTCAAGATTGATTCGCAAGCACCAATGTCTGAAAAATATAACACCAGAAGATAGGTTGGAGGAAACATTGAATAAAGAACGTTCACATTGCCGGTACGATAAAACAAAGAAAGGTCCTCACGGACAGTCAAGGATTTGTGCTGCTGCTTCAAGTCTTTCAGATCATTCGCCACGAAATTCTTCATGTCAGACACTGAAGATAACCCGTGGCGTTTCTGGAATGAGATAAATATGTTGAACAAGCGAAGCACAGTTTCTTTACAGACTTGTTTTTCACAACACACAATATTTTTTCTCAATCGACACCCTTTGTGACGCACGTCATAGCCAGCCTGGAGCTCCTTTGCTTTGGCGCTGAGAAATCCGAACACGTTGGAGAAGTGTCTGTCTCGAATCTCTGCATACACCTGTTCGTTTGGAACAAGAAACAATTCTTCAAGTCTTTGCAAACTCTCCTTCTTCTGAGCACTGTCCAAATTTTCCTTGATCAGTTGTTTCCCGCGTTCTTTTCACGCAGTGACAGTACGAAACTCACTGAGTCTTGTCCTGTCAACAGCATCTTCATACTTTTGTCAGTGCCCGTCACTTCTGAACCAAATTCGACGAATCCTGAAATTAACATGAAATCGTTGCAAACACCGGTGCAACTTCTCAACACAGTGTCCTTCTTTTCAAGAGCAATCTTGCATTTTCCAATTTTCCTCAAGTACAGACCTGAGGAAATCCCGAACGTGTCATCCAGCAAACCTTCGTACGTGACTTGTGTGCAGAGAGGAGTGACATAGTCCATATCTGTGGTGATGGCAATGGATACATCACAAAGATGAGAGGAACGCGCCACCAAAAGCAGGACGAGCAAAATCAGAGCAAACCCATGACTCACCCCGATCAATGATAAAGATGTGTCCAACTTCATTTTTGAGTTGGGTAGGTTCTCCTTCGTCTTCAAAAATTAATTTCACCAGGTCGTGTACCATCTTAAAGCGGAAGTCACAATGTGAAAGTTCGTTGCGAGAAAATCTCAAGCTCAGCAACTGCACGTTTGTTTTGATTCGCTTCACAATTCTGACAGTGCTGCAGCAAAACTCACCTTTGCGCACGATCCCTGGCAGTACACATTTGGGATGAGTCCAAAAACTTGTTGAATGCTCGCCAAAGCTCTGGCTGCCGAGTAGCACAGAGTTTGGTCGTTGTCCTGCAACAGATCCGACATGGAGTCAGGACACCTCACAGGCTCACAATCGCTGTGCTGTCAACAAGGTCGATCAGAATTACAAAGGAACTCACCAGAAAATAGCTGTTGAGGAACAGAGGAAACTCTAAAGACAGAACATCGCCATCTAGCGGCACAAAATCTAGTTGGTATTCATCCAGTGTGACATTTCCGTGAACACCCTCGTTCTCCAGCACCATTTCACACACATGAAGCTGTTGCGAAAGAACAGGGTGTGGCAAATCATGGACAAATTCCACAGAACAAACAAACACTGTCACAAAGCAAAACCGGAGACTGAGAGACACAGTTGAACTGAGAAACATTTCTTCAAGTTTCACCTTCCGAGGCACAAAGAGAATCTTGTAGGTTCGCTTGGTGCCCGAGTTTATTTCGCTGTTTATTTGATCAGCGATGTGCTTCATGAGAACCATTTCCGGTCGCACCATGTAGATCCTCCTGAAAATGTGATTCAAGCATTTCAACAATCCAACATGAACGTACTTCAAGTCTCGAACTTTGAATCACAGCGTGCATTTGAAAAGACTCACTGATCCGCTCCTTGCAAAGCCTTTCCTGGTTCAAGTTTGAAGATTTTGTCAACACCATGATTCTGCAAGAAGAGCGCAGCACAACATGTGACAATCAGTCGGTTGGTGGGCAAGCACTTTCCGAGGCCTTCATTCCAACTCGGACTCACCTTCAAGAGGGAAGCTCCAGCAACGCGATCTAGCGGCCTCATCAAACTCGTGTCCAGCACCAAATCTTTCTTTCCAACCAACTGTTAAAAGACAAATTTTCAGATGATGTCGTCCTGGTCCAACAAAAGCCAGACTGGCCCACTACGTGTCAATACAAACAAGGTTTCTCACGCAGGGAACATCAAGTGGTGACTTCAACAGACACAGAGATCAGCAGGATTTTGTGTCGATACCTTGGGGATTCAAGAGACAAACAAGAATCCCTGTTGGGGTCTGCCGCCCGAAACTGAAGCGCCCATATGCCCATATCCATGTCGATGGATTTGCCATCGAGGGTTCGGGTGGGTTGGGGGGGGGATTTACCAGTATCACAACAGTCGCCAGTGGTGTTGACGAAGGAAATACGATGGTCATTCCACTGCTTCTGCAAACCACGCAAACCTGATATAGTATGATGATCGGTTCACCAGGAGGGGAGACCCGAAAACACAAATGTGCGTACAAGCGTTTGAAGTCAAATCTCCAGGGTTCGTGATTTCCTGACAACCAGTATCTCTGCATCTCCATTGAGTATCGGTATTGGTATAACAAGAATGCTACGCATAAAAAAGTGTGGTCCATGCAAACGTTTGCAGTTCGTAAATGTCTTCAAGTTCCCACATTCTGGCAGTGTTTTATAATTGTTTTTTATAGTTTCAAAAATGTTCAGTGATGGTGACTGGTCATTTTAAAACCAATATGTGACTTGGAGTAGGTCACATATTAGTTTTCAAAAACAATATGTGACCTAGGGCAAGTTACATATTGGTTTTAAAAACCAAAATGTGACCTCAGTGAAGAATCCAATATGTAACCCAGGTGAAAAATCCAATCTGTAACCTACAAGTGGGGGGGCACATATTAGTTATAAAATATTCGGTGATGGTCACTGGTCATTTTGAAACCAATGTGTGACCTAAACCCCCCTCCCCCAGCTCCTAGGTTACAGATTGGAATTTTCAAAAAAAAATTTTTTTTTGTAAAATGATCAGTAATGAATTCTGAGAGCCCTGACACCAATATGTGACCTACCCCCCCCCGGGTAGGTCATATATTACACACACAGACATACATACAGACTGATGGTGATTGCATTAAGTGTGTGGTAACAACCCTTCAGGACCACACACTTAAAAACTTGTAGGAGTGGTGCATTTTGTGTACTTTTTACAAAATATTTTCAAAACCAACACACAATGAGACTTTCAAGTAGAGAATCAGCCGCAAGCAGAATACATTGGCAGGACAGCACTTGTCCCAATCCACCAATGCCCCAGTCAGGGATTGTCCAAGTTGAAAATTTTCTCTGAGTGTGTGTGTGTGTGTGTGTGGGGTGATGCAGATAATGTCCAAATTGGACATGTCCAAGTTTAAAATTTTCTGTGAGTAGGGGGGGGGGGTTATGCAGACAATGTCCATGTTACCCTGACTTGGACAATGTCTGTATGACCCCTAACTCAGACAATATCCACATCACCCCAACTTTGACAATGTCCATGTTACCCTGACTTGGACAATGTCCAATGTATGCATTACCCTAACTCACACAATGTCTAAGTTGGACAATGTCTGAGTTGAAAATTGTCCACATTACCCCAACTCAGACAATGTCCACATCACCCCAACTGGACAATGTCTGCATCACCCTGACTCAGACTATGTCCGCATTACCCTGACTCAGACAATGTCTGCATCACCCCAACTCAGACAATGTCCACATAACCCAAACTCAGACAATATCTGTGTCACCCTGACTTGGACAATGTCTGCATTACCCTTACTCAGACAATGTCTGCATTGCCCCAACTCAGACAATGTCTGCATAACCAAACTCAGACAATGTCCAAGTCAGACAATGTCCAAGTTGGACAATGTCCAAGTTGAAGATTTTCTGTGAGTGTGAGGGGGGGGTAAGACAGACAATGTCCAAGTTGGACAATATCCAAGTTAGACAATGTCCAAGTTGAAAATTTTCTGTGAGTGGGGGGGGGGGTAATTCAGACAATGTCCATGTTACCCAGGATGGATGCAAGGAGACAGATACAGGGGCAAACCAATATCAGCTCACCACCGCGGCTGATAATCAGCAAGAATCACCATCAACACAACACGTCAAAATGTGGAATGTCCTAGTTTTTGGAACAGATCTGCAAGCCCTCTGATGATGCCCCAACAAAAACCCAATCCCAAACCTGCCCCAGAGCACTCATCCCATGGTCTTACGTCGCTCAGTCTCACGTCACTTGGAGCTTCCATCAAGTTTCCAGTGTGCAGGTGAAAACCCTCTTCAAGCAACCAAGATAACACAAGCATTTGTTCTTGAACGCCACAACCATTGTTCTGGAGGCCCATCACACAGTTTTAATGCACAAAAGTCACAACCTTTAATGCATGAGGTATGAGCGCATATTGGGAGTGCTTGAGTGCATTTGATTGCGTATTTATTGAGTTGAGTTCAAAGACCCACAGAAAACTGGACTCTCAAGCAGAATATCAGCTGCTCGCCACCTTCATCACCTGCACTGAAATGTCCTTGCAAGATTTCCTTGCAATGGAATTTCCCTGCACTGAAATTTCCACACACGGGGAGCGGGGGTTGTTGTTGCAAGGAAATTTCCTTCCACCCCCCCCCCACCCTGCTCTCGCCTCAGTCAGTCAGTCACAGAGGAAACAATATCAGCGCTGCGGCTGAGAACCAGGATTTGTTCAATGTCGCGCAAACACGAACGATCTGTTTGGAGTCTGGATGAGACTGACTGGAAGCGCAGGCTTCTCATGCCATTTATTGATACATTGCACATTACCAAGCAGTGGTTGGGGTTAGTACAGCAGTTGTACATTGCATCACACTCCTCCCTTACCAGGGGGTGTTGGCCTCAACAGCTAATTTTATATTTCCATAATTTTTCATATAATATACAATAATTATGTATATATAAAGATTAGCCATTTTCTACTGTTTTGGCTGGCATTTTTGGGAAACCTCGCTCCCCTCCCATAGGGGGTGGAAACCATGAAGTGATCATGTGACTGGTGACTGATCACTTGACAAAATAGATGCCTTCAATCAGGATATTTTGTCTTTCTTCAAACAAAATATTGTCCATAAAATCCTTGAAGAATCCTCCAAACAGTAACTGCCACTGACTCATTCAAGTGTTCTGAAAGCCATCAACACTCACTTCAACCTCTCACCAGTGCCTCACCACAACTTTGAGGCACTGGTGAGACAACTCGCCTTGACCGTTTTGGTAAGTGTTACCAGTCCTTCCCTGGTCGCACCACACAACATGACAAACAAATCTCTTCTGTCTGTTGTCTTTTTCATGCCTGTCAATGCCTCAACAACTTTTGTTGGTCTTCAACAAGGATTCAGTACAAAATTGTTTTTCAATTGTTACGTTGGCGTTCAACAACCCTGACGTACGAGGCTGTTCACAAAAGTCTTTGACATGCATGATCATTGATTTGATTGTTTTGTTTTGGTGTCCACATTCCAAGAATAGCCAACACTGTAAAAACTATTTTTTTCCTTCAACAAAACTCCAAAAGATAACCAAACTTCCAACTTTTTCTACAGATTTCTCAAGTTGTTTTGACAGTGAACTGACTTGACTACCCTGGCACTGATCTACTTCCAATCTGTGCTGCATGACAAAACAAAACACCAAACCATGTACAGCAAAGACTTTTGTGAACAGCCTCGTGCAGCGCTGCCTCACATTCTGCACATTTGGGGGCTGTAGATCTGCCACTCTTGATGCCCACCCGGAAAGACTTTCACTCTGCATCGTGACCTTTGATGCTTTGCTCAGACACCGGCTTCACCAACACTGACTCTGTTGACAAGAGTGTGGACTTACTGATTCCAGGTGAAGAACCAAATTGTCTCGAGCCAACTGTCTCAAGACTTGTAAATCCGGTGCGACAATGTTTGTTGTGGGCGCTGCCATCTTGAAAATTTATTACGAAACGGCAAAAAGTTGCGAACGCGCAACAAAACCACGACGCTACCGATCACGTGATGCCCGCGAAAACTCGTGTAAAACTCGCAGTTTTGAGCATGGTTCTTCAAATAACATCACAAAATAATTTATATCAGTACAAAGACGACACAAACTCCTTCAGTGCTTCTGGTTCCATCTATCATCACTTCTCCATCATCCTGCGAACAAAGCCTGCAATGCCAAAAGGTGACAGTGAACAACAGTACAAATCAGGCGGGGTTTGCTTTTGTCTTTTGTTTGACAGTTTCGCACAAGAAAAAGTTGTTTCACCTTCGTAATTGACGTGCCCGTCGCCTTCCACATCGGCTTGAGCAATCATCTCGTCAATCTGCAAGGTCACACAAATTCACACTGTCTTTGCAGGATGGTGGAAATGGTACTTGTTGGGGTGCGAGAGTGCAAGTGGCCTGGCCTGAAGAAACCTCTGTCACCTCCCCGCACCCCCTGGTCCAAACTGTATGCAAGTGTGTGTTTCGTTTTCACCTCTTCATCTGTCATTTTGTCGCCGATGGTAGTGAGGATGTGTCGTAGTTCGGCAGCGCTGATAAAACCATTGCCATCTGTGTCGAATGTTCTGAAACATTCCAGAATGTCCGGGACCGTATCCACTCGGTTGACATTTTTGGCAACAAGCATGAGAAAAACAGGAAATTTGAGAGATTCCTTCCCTGGAAAATAAAAAAAAACACTGCACGTTATTTGGTTTCCTTGTGCTGCTGAGACATCAGACGGGGTGAGGGGGACTGATCATACAGGAGGCATCCCAAACAAAACGAATTCTTCCATTCTTTTGTTGGCCTGAGACCGGACCCTGATCACCCTCGCGTCAGCTTTTGGACATTTGCGAGTTTCTTTCCTCCACATCGTTGCCACACGAATAGATGATCAAATATAACTCGCACCTTCATTCATCAATCGGCATGTGTCAATCATTTCTTTCAGTTCGGATTCGGTTGGGTTCTGGCCCAGTTTCCTCAGTGTAGTACCAAGATCATTGAAATCCAGAGCATCGTCTTTGCACATCAGTGTGAAAGCCTCTTTGAACTCTGAAAATTCAACACAGCAGAAAAGCAAGCAAACGGAATTGTCGTTTTCGGGCTCAACCCAAACCATCCAACGATCCATCTCGAAGCGTTGACAACAAATACTCACCCGCCACTTGTTCTTCAGTGAAGTTTTCAGCCTGTAAACAAACGTGAACCGATCAGTTCCATGTTCAATTGATTGACATGCATACCAACACACGATTTGAAAGCATACTCACGTTGCTTGACCTGTCACCTCAACAAGGTTGGATCCACGATTTGCCCAGAATGCGATCTCAAAGTTTGGATCATTGTCATCTTTGCAACGAACACACCACCCCGAAGACCATTTGGCACATATTTGAGCGACAAGTTGATTTTTTGTGCTGGGCCACGGGGCCATTGTGGATTCACTGCCGGGATGTTCTGCCATCTTGAGCATGGTTCAAACACTTGTATAGCCGAGTAACTTTGTGTCAAGAACAAGAACCAAACAAAACGTCGCCGATTTCAACTCCCTTTTGTGTTGTCACAGGTCTTTAGTAGATTCAAAACTGCTGGCAGGCAACCAACCGGGGTCTTAACAATGGAAAACAATTTTGCACCCGAAACAAAATCACGACCAAAGAGCACCATTGCAACCCCAACAAATCAAACAAAAGAACTGCACTCACCATCGCAAAAGACGACAAAATGTTGTTGTTTTTTTTTTGTTTCCAAATCCCAGCAGAGGGAAGAAACAACTCCCGAGAAAAACTTCCAACTCTCGAAAAACTTTCCGACAGCACACAAGCGGTGTGTACACACATTCAGGATCAAGGAATTGATCGTTCAATCTGTGCGCGAAGTTCGCTGTGGTGTTGTACTCGTATTACACTTCACATTTTCATGATGGTCATAAATCGACAACCAATTGCGAGTTTGCAACAAGAGACTGCCATGCTCCAGTTTTGAAGAGTGAAGGGTGTGTGTGTGGCGGGGTGGGGGGCAGTCTGGCCCTTGCTGCCAGCTTTCAGGAACTTGTGCACACTTGTGGACACAGCTGACCGTACAACTGTTCACAGCAATACGATCCGCTGAATGACCATTTGACGATTTGTAAACTTTGTCTCAGCTATGTTCACAGTACTTACAAAGGCTTTTTTTTCCAAAAAGAGAAAAAATTAAATTGGCATGCACATCGTAGTCCTGAAGGACTGAATTTTAAACAATTTTTTGACAATTTGACATACAGAAAAAAGGCACCCTTTCCAGGAATTTTCAAAAATTCATCTGTCAAAGTATTTTTTGCGGCTGAAATTTGTTTCCTGCAAAATCTGTGGACAAACCATTTCAGGTGATTTGAGGAGGTTGTGCTGTTGTAGAGTGCTCAATTTTTGAGCGACCTAAACAGGGCGACCAAAACAAGTCACCTACAGGCAGCATCTACCAAAAGTATGTGTACAACAGTTTCATAATCAAAACAAATTTCAAAATGGGACCTCTTGGGTCTTTTTGAATCTGTGTGGGTTGAGGATAATGTATTGGGTAAGGAATTTATCAAGTTTGAATTTTTAGGTTTTTGAGGACAAAAAGCTTAAATTTTGAGGGTTTTTAAATTTTGGACCTCACTACACAAAGTAGGTGATATCTCAGAAAGCATATTATATTTGATTAAAGATATAATTGATGGAATATAGTAATTGATTGGGTGTTAGACTGGTGTCATTTGTTTTTTATTTTCAAAAAATTGTACATAGTTTTCAAGTGGGGCCAAAGTTTGGATACAAATTTAGGATTTTTGGAAAGTGTTCAAAGTATATATTTGGCAAAGATTTTGGAAAGCTTTATGTGCAATTTGGTGACAAGTTTCAACACACAGAAATTTGGGTGTATTCCAAGTGATAAAAATTACATTAAAGTTTATTAAAATTGATCATTTGTGCATCTACTTATTTGTGTTTGTGTCAAGTACTGTATTCAGGTCACTGTATTTGGGTCACTGTGTTTGGGTCACTGTGTTTTTGGTGGCTTGCATTCTGGTTTCTCAAATCACCACGAGCTCCTTGGAGCTATTTTTGATCACGATTCTGATCACACCCTTTCAG
>JAAUXT010104305.1_pt1 | contig 11657 bp, 11 predicted proteins | sample 7278171 | NCBI WGS metagenome assembly JAAUXT01 (sample SAMN14350112, study PRJNA611818) | marine sediment metagenome | isolation source: surface marine sediment (1.8m) | place: French Polynesia: Moorea | collected 2018-08
ATAGGTCCTCTGTGGGCTGAGAAAATTGAGGTGAAAGGTGGTATGCAAATTAGATCTGGTAGATATAGATCGCGGGTTCAAATCACCGCGAGATCTCTAGATCTATTTTTTGTGTTGCAACGTATGAAAGATTCAAAAAGAAGCCCCGTTAATAGGTGTTATCGTTCACAACCACACGTGAAAATGTGTCGCACAAAAGTCTGTCAGCCAGAAGTGGATTGAGTTGACTTGCTGAGCTCTCGTTTTGCTGAGTCTGTTTGTTTGCACAGAACAAGGGAAACTAAATCATTTCGAAATTTGGAACCAGATAGGACATAAAGAAAGAAATTAACACCGCTGTTTGAAAAATGACAATGTTTGGCAATGTTAAAGATCAACCAGAAAGTTGCAAAATCTTTTGGTGTTTTGGTGAAATTGATGTACATGTCCAGAAGGTAGTAAACTTGCGAAGGCGTGGTCAGAAGAAGAAACACGAAGCTGACGCTCAGAAGAAGCGCTGTCATCTGAGCATCTTGAGATTTGTCCGTTTCCACATTCAGATTTTTGGCCCTGTTCCGGACCTTGTAGATTATTACACTATTCATTGATATCAAAGCAAAAAAGGGACCCATATTGCCAATGGCGGTGTGAAACCAATAATACACCTTCACTCGTGTTTCGTCAAAATGTGCCCCAAAGGGAACGCATTTCCTTCCAAGGTACGACCCTACGTAGATTTGAGGTAAATTGAATATTACAGAAAATATTATGATGAACAACAGTGTGAATTTAGCTCTTTTAAGTGTGTTGAAAGACGATGCTTTGTGAGGATAAACAATAGAAAACCATCTGTCGAAGGTCATGGAGAGAATGATGAAGGTTCCAGTCATCATTGACGTCAGCACGACGTACAGATCCATCGAGCAGTACCACCTCATGTTCGGCGGGAAGTCGACCTGAAGCAAAAGAAACTCGTCGTGAATTGGCACGACCTCCGAAATTGTTTGCTCAAACTCACGTTTGTAGCTTTTTCTGTAGAAACCGAGGACAAGAGTCAAACAAGATTGACGAAGAGAATTGTTCACAATGAACGACAAATGTTTCTTTTGTTGCGGTGTCAAATAAACTCCCATGCAGCACTGCGAAACCCTCCTTACAATTTGGCTTTTTTGAAAACTTCCCCAAAAACCACATTCGACTCACATTTCCTTCGTCTGTCAGATAATCGCAGAGAGCGATGCAGAGAACAATGGTGTCCGCTATTGCCAGAACAGAAATGCACAGACTCATTGGCTTCTTGCGGTTGTGACGTTGCTGCATGACGAAAAAACTCAGTGCGTTTCCTACAAACGTAGACGACAGAAACCCCACTTCAATCACATGTCCACTGGCGAATCCAGGTAGGTTTCAGATTTCTGAAAGACAGTTATGTCCCTGCAGGCCCACTGATGTTGCGCCAAACCAGCGCAGAAATTATCGTTCTCACATCCTTCACGTCGAAGTAGAACCGCCTGCCCCCTCCCCCAATCAACTCAGGCGCGGGGGCCTGAATTTATGGTTCCAGACAGGTGAGATTTAAAACAACCGACATCGGAGTTTGAATGCAGGTGCCTCTGTACACGACCCCGTTTTCGTGTTTTTCAACCATTTTTTTTTTGTCACACCAGAGAAAGCAAGCACAAGAACTATGCAAATCTGGTAGAACAAGAAAAGAGAGTACTCACCCATCACACCAATTGGAATGAACACTGGAAAATAATATTTTTGCAGGAAATTGCCAACTTTAAAGGTGCCAAAGGTTTGCGCCTTTGCAAAAAATGCTGCTTCGTTGTCAGAATGATCATGTTCTTCTTGAGATTGATTTGACTTGGACATTTCATGTGTTCCTTCGGACTGATTATAATTGTTTTCTGGATGAATGTTGTCACCCGCAGAACTAAACTCTGACAAACAATTAAGAATAACAAAGGAAAGAAAAACGACAAGCATGTTGTTTGTGACAATGTAAGAAATATTACAGCGACTTTCTCCTCACAGTCAGATTTTCACGTGATAACATGTTTGTATGCCCAAACATTTGAAAGTTTCTTTTTTCCCTCCGAGCAAAGAAAGAACAGAACCTCGTATGCATTACGAACAGAACCACGTCTGCAGCTTCTTGATTTTGATGGTTCTCACGATTGAAGCAGTTGAGCATTCAAAATGTATTATGCAGTATTTTGAAAAAGAAAAAGTTGTGTGCAATCCGGCCCAATACGATGGCTTGCAAATAAAGTTCCTCTCTCCCTTCAATTTGATGCCGCCTGGGCAAATTTCTTGGTGTTTTGCTTTCAAGCGAAATCGGGTTTCCTTTGGAGGTCGGCGGCCTTTGGCCCACGTCACCTGATGTGTGAGAGAGGGTGTGACACACACGCGAATCTTGGTTCCGAGGCACTGGAAAGTGTACCGGTTCATTGTATTGCAAATCTTCAGTGTGGAACCAATCTTTCTCTCGAGCCCAGACGCTCATTTCTGAAAATGACAGAACCTTCCGTCCTTGAACACAACAAGAACAAGCAGTGTAGACACGCGCCGAGACGACAACTCAACCCTCATATTCAGGAAAGAAAATGTTACCTCCCTGCATCCAAGCAGCGAAGAACAGCTCCTGTTTCTACAGGGAAGGTCCTTTCAACCTTCGAAAAATTATCTGCGGCCAGAATTTTTTTCAAACATTCTCACTTCCCTCCAACTTTTTCTGCCAAGCGGGTGTTTTTGGTTGCACTGCACGCAGACTCATTATAGCATTTCGTGGAGTTCTCCACCTGTATGAAGAAAAATATAGTGTGCCACAAAAAGATCTTATCACAAAGTTCTGTCATTTGGGTGCTTTTATTTGCAATACTTGTTCCAAAAATGCAAAGTCTACACTGTCTGACAGATTAAAGACAGGAGGAGTGTGTCATAGGTGGTTGGTGTTTTCTTGTCATTGCATTAATGACTCAAACGAAAATTGCTCTTGTATATACTCAGGAAAATCCATACGTGTTTCATTCTTCATGAATTTATGATGATCAAAGTAAAGGAAAAACAGATTATTGTTGCCGTGACTTTCATTTTCATTCGGTTAGAACTTCAAACACTTTGCAAATACTTGCGGACAAACTGGGAAAATGTCATGCAGGAGAAAGGGGTGTCGTGCAGTGGAAAGAGCCTGGTTCACACTTTCTTTCGACATGCAGATGAACAAGAGGTGTGGGACCTTGCTGTCACACATTCCACATGCAGGGACACTTGTCACACACACACACACACACACACACACACACACACACACACACACACACAATATTGGGACACTGGGGCACTCAAGTCTGGTCGAACAATTTGGGGATCGAACAATTTGGTGTCCATTTGGAACACAAACACCACCCCGTCTGAAGTTGAAGATTTTGGGGCAGAAAGATGCGTCCGAACACGGTAAGAATTGAGCAAGCATGCAAGTGTGCATTCACTTGGAAAGACAAAGCAGTTGAAAAAGAACAGAATAGAAAGGTAACTGCGAATCAAGGTCACTGCGAAGTGAGGGTGAAAGATCAGTACGAAGGTTCAAATCCACACTGGAGGTGGAAGCGCCTTGGTGTGCACGTGTCACACAGAACGTGCGCGATTGTGAACCCACAGCGCCGTGCCATGGTGGTCGCACTTCATGCATGTGACAGTACAAATTGCTGTGGTCAGTCACACATGCTGAGCTGACTGTGTTCATACCATAGCAATTTGCATTCCAGCTTGAAGAATGACAACCACATTGTTGTAGACAAGAGTTCATCCACTTTAAGCGCAGTTGGACTGCTCAATCCACCCACTTTGTTTTGTCTTCATGCAAGCACTCACACTCAACAGTGTACATGTGGTGCGATTTCTCAATCACACTTCATTCACAGTGGATGAACCAATACATAACTTTTCAACAGGACAACGGAAAGGCCAAGACGTTTTCAAGACGCAACACACGCACACACGCACGCACGCATACATGACAGAGGCCAGGCGGAACACGAAACTGATAAATTTTCTTGTGATCAACAGGGGTGTGTCGCAGAAGTTTCTTCCTTTGAATATTTCATTGTTCTTCGTTTCCACGTAATCAAAGGAAGAAAACACCGTTCGCACCCTTTTTAAACATTTGGACCAAAGTTTCAGGTCGCGGCACTCCAAGACAAATGAGATCCTCTTTTTCTTTATCATTGTGCGAAGTCCCTTCAGGCCGAAGCACCATGTGGTAGTGCAGTATATGGCAGGTGGATGGAAATATCCCCTGCCCCTCCCCCTAACTCCCCTCCCTAACCCCCCTCCCCTGCCCAAACCCACCCACCCCCAGCCAGACCCCCCTGTGGACAGCATGACTGGTGGAAGACAAGGAGGATAAGGAAGAATTGATGAACAAGGAAGAATTGACGATATTACCAACGCCTCAAGGGACTTCGCACTGCAGTTGCCTTGAGCACTGCTTCTTGTTTGGATGTGTCAGGTTGGGTTTGAACAACTAATGGCCAATTTGTTCTTCCCAAGCTTCAACATCCGAATGAAGAAAGAGACGAGGTCTCATTCGTCGTAAGAGTGCGACGACATGGTGTGTGTGTGTGTGTGTGTGTGTGTGTGTGTGTGTGTGTTTGTGCGCGTGTGTGTATGTGTGTGTGTACGCAAGCGTACGGGTGTGTAAGAGAGACATGCAGAGAGAAAAGAGTTTGTCCAACAACAAAGAAAGCAGAAAGCACAGAAACAATTTCCTCTCCTCTGCCGTGTTTTGGTTGTCGCTTCCACGGAAAGACAAAAAAGTGACATTTTGCACTTGAGATGCACCCCCAGCGGGAAATGAAGAAAGTCAGTGAACTGCTGTGCATGACAAGACAAAACAAACTGGAAGCGAGGAAAGGTTGTACCTGTTCAACAACAAGCTACTCAACAACCCTTGCACAAAACAAAAATACGAGAAGAGCATGCCTCCAGTGAATCCAGAGTTCGGACCCAGGGACCACGACCACGACGAATGTCTCAAGAACTCATGCACAATCTCCCGAAGGAACTTTCGACACGACCTGGATTTTTGTCGTCCATTGCCAGATACAGAAGAACCTGATTTGGATGTTGTTCTCTCAGCATCCTTGGAGAGTAGACGGACCCGCTGAAACTCCCTGTTGTGCCAAGTTTGTGGTGAAAGTGAAATTATGTATGTGAGCTTTACTCAATTTGTTCAGGGCTGGAATCCGAACAGTCGACCGCTGATGAATCCCCCTTTGCCACAGAATTTTGCTGTCCCAAAAGGATTCAGGAAACAGCCAGATCCTGTCTTTTTTGTTTTGCTGCAGCTCCGCTGAATATTGTGCAAAGCTGGTTCCTGAGACAAGCGAAATGACATTCTTCTATGACAGAGGGTATTTTTGTTCGTGTGGATCAAAACACCGAACAAATGTTCGAAGATGAAAGAAACCATTAGTCCTTCCTTTTATTTCACGGACAATGTGTACATACTTGTGTGCAATTCATCTCCATTTCCATTTCAAATCAAGCACTTCCACTCTTCACTTTCTGAGCTCTGAACGTTCAGAAGCAACGTGCATGGAAATACACATCTTGCAAACACAAATTGCCTCGCGTGCCGAATCAGTTTCACAACTTTCATGTGTGAGCACAGCTAAACACGCGAAAATATATTCTCAAGTTGTGTGCAAAAAAAAGAACAGACCTGTCGCGCAAATTGATTCCTGACTTCAGCCTCGACTTTTAATTTCACCATTCCCTACAACACAGTCTGTCACATAGACCTCGTAGCCATTATACTCGAGATTGCAGGTAGCAGCGTTGTTCTCAAAGCTCAGCTCCGGAACCATCCTCTCTGGATTTATGTGAACCTGACAAACAGCAAGAAAACCTAACTCAGTCAACCCTTCCCAACTCTCGTATATTTTGCCTGTGGTTTGCGAGTGCAAGGCACAGGTCCAAACAAGAACGTAAAGGCCGGGAACACTGAAAATGCACTGTACGGGTTCAGCGATGGGGCAGCAAGCGCGAGGGCCTGGATGCGTCGGGCGACGCGTCCACTCCCTCGCGCTTCAGTGTGTCCGCACCAAAAACACCCTGTCGATTGAGCTACTCAGGTCTTAGGCAAGAGAATACTCACCCTGAAAATGTATCTCCCATTGGGTACGTCTGTGATGTCCACCCACTGGCAATCTATGTTGTGCAGATAATTGTCAGCACAGCCCACCGAGATGCCTGAGCGGAATTCAATGTTTGAGTGAAACTATTCCAAACTGAAGACAATTGTTTGGGGGTCCAGCGAAGGACCAAAAGTCCGCAGCTGTGGACAAGAACCCACCTTGATCACTGTATCCAACACACTCATAGCGTTTGGATGCTCCTGGCATACACTCCACATCCTCCAGGCAGAAGGAAGCCTTGTGTCCATCGGCCACCTTGTTGCCGTGGCTGTCGAGGATGTCGTACGTGGCGAACACTTCCATGCTGTGATAGTGCCTGCGCGCAATGAGAAGTTTCGGTGTGAAATAGGGACGGACACAGGGTGGACGGGACCCAACCCACTGGTGTCACAACTCTCACTGTCAAACAAAACTTTTGCACCTGACAGTGGGAGCAAACTTTTTCTTCTTCGAGAATCAGGCGGCTGTTGTGTTGCGGAGAAACACGTTGCAGGGGCGCGATCTCTGATCCCCTGGCTGAGGACAATGTGAATTTTGCAAAAACTCTCCTTGTCTCCTCACAATGGGACACTCTTCAACGGTACCAACAACTTCGTTTTCGTTCAAAGAGTCCCACACTTTTGAAAGAAAAAACAGAATTGTTGAGGTCACCCTGACATTTTGCAAAGGTGTGGACGCAACCCGACCGCCCCTGCCCTCCCGAATATCAACTAAAGGATGTCAGGTGTCCACTACAGGCTTGTCGCCAAATCCAATTGCCAGTACACAACACAGGCTCGCCAGACAGTGCGACTGTGTTGAGACAGCAGAGAAACACGTATGATTGCATTTGACGACCACTTACATGTGACACATGTGCCACTCCCAGAGCTCCTTGTTTATGAAAGGACGAAAGTCGGCTGTGCCGAAATTCCAGGTGCTCGACGAAAAGCGCATCAGTCTGCGTCGCTGCTGGCGCCAATCTGAAATAGTGGGTCCGTCGTTTCAAAGTGCCTTTCGTCAGAAACATTTGGTCTGATTTCCCTCACTCGAGTCAGACACTTCACGAATGCTGTTTCACATATTCTCCACACAAGAAACTTTCAAGTGAACTTTGTTGTGGAACTATCAAGAGAGGGTTCAAAACGGAGTCTGAAGAACTCAACCCCAAGACGACTAAAAACTAAAAAAAAAAACAATTTCTCATGTTCAGCTCGAACCCAATCTTGGGTCCACATCTCTTTCTTGCTCTCTCTCACGCCCGAGACAACCTGATTGAGCGTGAGGAGCTCCCAGTGATGGGAAGCGGACAACTACAGGGAACAAAACGGGATGCTTGTCATTGGAAGTGCAACGTTTGGCACCCGATTGACTATCGACACCTTCACCACGTTCTTCAACAAACCGAACAGCAATCAGGGGAAAGTGCTGGTGCATGTACCATGATATCTTTGTTTGATCCTGTACGCCGAAGGTGCTGCACAGTTCTCCTCCATGGCGCACGTCATGTAGTACATGGGCACGTCATCCAGGTACGTGGAGACCTCCAGCATGGTTCCATTGGGTACCAAGTCTGGCAATACTGTAGCAAGCAAAGCGAACAGAATACATTGAAATTGGGCTTTCTAATCATCCAAATGGATTCTCATTTATCTCAGATGTATTGAAAGTGGAAAATTACTTCACCCCATTTCTTCACCCCTTTGTTGTTGGGTCGCAATGACAGGTTTTTGGAATGCTTCTTTTTCTGAGCAACGATTCGCCTCTCTCACCGGAGCAGGTCGACTTATACCCATGTATAAGATGTACCCTGAGTTTTGGTGGTCAAGATCGGGACAAAAAGTTGCGTGTTGCATGGGTGGATACGCTACCATACCATCTTTGAACGTCATGCATTGGCTTTGTGCTTTTTGTGCTCAATTTGATGGGAGCTTCCCGTGTCACGGAACGTGCAGCACTCACAGTTGGTGCAGATGACGCCCGCCACGAGGCTGCGGTCGTCGCACTCCACTTCCTTGTCGACCTCCTCGTGCAGACACTCGTGCAGGTGCTGCTCGTGGCCATCGCACTTGATCCCGTTCAACACCTTGTCGAAACGCTCGCCTCCGAACGCAGTGCCCTGCAGCCAAAGAGTTAGTTTGGAGTCGACTGCAGTGCACAAGAACCGGCCGTGCCATGTCAATCAACCGCCTAGTAGCTGCACCGCATTGCACCCCGCCGCCAAACCGCAACACTTCAAAGGTGTCGCATTACACCGCAACGGTCGTAAATCTAAGTGATGAGATTGCAATGGCCGTATCTGGTATCCATACACCATTTCTTTGCCAGGTTCTTTTCCACATTGAAGCTCGTAATCTGGCGATAAAACACCGTGAAATCCCGGGTAGAATGCGTGTCCAATGCGACCCGAGTTCGAGACCTCAATTTGTGCACACAATTCTTTCAGGGAGCGCAAACTCCACCACCACTTTGTGGGACCCACGGAATTTCTCAACTCTTGAGTTTTGCTGCTCACACACCGATTCTTTATGGTCCACACAAACTGAAGTTCCTCCCACTCTGCCTGCTCAGATACTTCAGGAAGGAACGCACTGGAGAAAAGTTGTTTCACACAACAGGTAGTTAACCGTTTTGCAGCTCGAAATCGGGACCTTCAATTTAAATTTTGTGTTCTTCTTTGTGACCGCCGCAGATCCAGGGGTTTGGGCCTGCAGGCATGCCGCGCTTTCCCCTTCAACGCCCCTCCCCAATTTGCACCACAAGCGCAATTTTGAAACCTGTTTCAAAATTATCGCTGACGACAGCCCCACCCCCACTCCACCTGTGGATGTCGGGGTACTTCCCCGAACTCGATCCTGGCTCTGCTGCTGAGGATTTACTCGAAGTTCTGCGGTTTGTTGACCCACCACAACAGCCATTTGGGCGTAGCCGAGCTTGAGGTGTCTGCAGGCGACGGTTGCTTCGCGCAGCGTCCACGGCTTCGCGCAGATCACTCCCCAGCGACCTCCAACCCTCACCTCGAGGCGGCCTTCCTTCGGATTTCTACCACCAGCAACTCTCATTTTGTACTCCTGAACAAGTCAAAGAAGAACCACAAGAACAGTCTATCTTTGTTTGTGAACTACGACACAACAAAATGACAACACCAACAAGAAACAGCATCAATTGACGCCCGTGCTCGGTATGTGCCTGGTCTGTGCAACGAATGTTGAAAGTTGCTTTTGAAACTGAAACTGATAGCAAGTGTTCATTTGTGGTGTCTTCAAGAAACATGAGACATCCACGGAGTTACATCGCTGAGAATTGCGCGAGCGCACTCACTGGAACTCGGTGCGCGGCGTTCTCGTCGAGCTGCAGCGCGTGCAGCGCTAACAGCCCCTTCTTGCGCAGCTGCGCCGTCGCGGTGCTGTTGCGCCGCTTCTTGACGCGCCGTCCCCTGCGCGGCCGCTGCGTCGGTCGGCTGCTCGCTGTCGTGGATGGACGTCGCGTCGTCACCAACAAGTTTTTGGGAGCTGGAAAATCAGTACGAGGCGCAAAATTTATTTAACCGATCATCGTTCGTATCTTTTGATTGGGTGAAAATTTTTGATGGCAGTTTTTGTTATTGTATGGACAAGTCATTGATCTTCACTGACCCTCATTATCACATCTCAGAGAAGACTGTGGTGACCTCAGTGATTTAGAAAAGTAGTGCTGTCCTACTCTTGTTAGCTATTTTTGTAGATCTTATATTTGGTTAGTTTAGTATATATTTTTGGTAATATGGCTGTGAATAAAGAGTATTTTGAAGGGGACTATGTAGCCACAAATTTCCTTTGAGAAAAAATTCTGAACAAGATAAAATTATTATAACAACTCAAAATATATAATTTTTGAGCCACTTTCTTTTGTTTGCCAGTTTTTACTGTCTTTTTTCACTGATTTAGACATCATTTAGCTGGTGCTTGACTTGCCTGAAGCTTGCTCTGTTTGTATACTTTTATTGCACAGAGCTTTGGAAGAGAAAAAATGTGCCATCTCAGCAAAACGCCCACCAATCGGTCACTTAAATTTTCCGCCTCGTAAGATTTGATTGGCTTGGCGCTTGGTCAACGTCCGAGGCCAAATGAAGAAAATGAATGAAAGTCAGGGATTTTTGAAAATTATGTGGACACACGCAAAGGAACAAGACGTCTGAGGAAATCAATAGATCTATTGCCAGCAGAACAAAAAGCAGTTGAGTTACAGATTTCGATCCAAACTGAGTGGTGGTATTTTTCGAGGACAAAACAGTCGCTTGCGTATTCAGAGCCTCAAATGGCATTTGAATTATTGTGACAAGGCATCGTCGCAGTGTCACAGGTGTTGTCGCTACGTGACACTTTTCACGTGGAACTGGACACGTTTCAACTGAAGCAGAGACTGACCACAGAACACTCCGGCCGCCTCGCGCCCGTCGCAGTCGTGCGTTCCCCAGGGCGCGCTGTGACACTCGAGCAGAGTCGCCTCGTCCCCGAAACACTGCACGTTGTCCAGCTTGATGTCTGTGAAGCGGAAACGCTGGCTGTCATTGCACAGAAACGGCTGCACAAGTCAGAAGGGCTCGTCCAAGTTTGGTGTCAACTGAAAACAAGTTTTCACAACGAACAACGAGCAAAACCTTGGGTTGGTTTGCCGAAGTAGGCCTGGTTAGTCTGGCCGAGCGCGTGAGGGTGACCCAGCTGCTTGCACACGACGTTCGCAGAGTGGATGTTCCAGCCATCGTCACACACGGCGCCCCACTCTCCTTCACTGTTCAACAAATTTAACATTTCAGTACCGTGAGGTTTTGAGCTGTCATTGGTCGAGCAAAACAGACCCATTTTCATTTGAAAGTCATCCAGATCCAGAATGTTTCTCGAGTTTTGTTCGGTCTCTTCGATCTTGCAGGGTGCAGTCTCAGTCCAAGGAAAGACCATGTTTTGTGCTGTGTTAGAAAACTTACAAAAACAACGGAGTCCAGGAAAGTCGAGTCAAAGTGGGGATGGCTCGGATCTCTGGGAGATGTTCTGCACCCACAGGCAACCAAAAATGGACTCAGAACTGCCCGAAGGATTTTCATTCCAACACAAAGAATCAAGAAGGTCAGAATGAGATGACAACTGGTTGTTATTGTTGTGTTTAAATTTAGTTCTTTTTTCACATTGGGCGAACTCAGGTGTCTTTTTTGCCCAAAGCAATGTTTTGGGATGCACGAATTTTCGTTTTTGTCTTCAACGCTTTTGAAACTTTGGGTTCCAGAACTACTTCATATTGGCAACCAAGAATGTTCAGACTTGTTTGAGAATGAGGAAAAAGTCAAGTTGAATTTCAGCTCCGAGCCTGATGTCATTCACTGCAAGGGCAACAAGTCTTTTCAGAGAGTGGACGGTGTTGGCGGGTCAGAAGGGTAGGGTCCGAAAACGTAACAGTACCCTTTTGACTCGACGATCGTCCGTGTGGAAACTACCTATGGGTGCTTCTGACACTGAATTTGAC
>JAAUXT010000893.1_pt1 | contig 11656 bp, 10 predicted proteins | sample 7278171 | NCBI WGS metagenome assembly JAAUXT01 (sample SAMN14350112, study PRJNA611818) | marine sediment metagenome | isolation source: surface marine sediment (1.8m) | place: French Polynesia: Moorea | collected 2018-08
CTCCTCTCACACTGTCAAGGTGGATCTCAAGTTCTCCCTGCTGCAGATCCAGGACCTGGTGAGTGTGCGTGTGTGTGAGTGGTGTGCGTGCAGGTGTGCGTGTGTCCACCCATCGGCACGTCCAGTGCTCAACTCCTCTCACACCGTCAAGGTGGATCTCAAGTTCTCCCTGCTGCAAATCCAGGACCTGGTGAGTGTGCGTGTGTGTGAGAGAGGTGTGCGTGCAGATATGGCTGTGTGGCACAGGTACGTGTGCACGGCCCCTTGCACCCGTCAGGTGTCCCAACTTCTCATACACTGCCAAGGTGGACCTGCGACAAGTACTGCGGGATGTGCTTGCGTGCGTGACAGGTATGCGTGCAGGTGCGTGTGGATTGGGGGGGGTGCAGACCGGTGCACACAGTAGTTCTTTGACCTGGTGATTGTACGTCTATACGAAGTCAAATTCCGTTTGAAATTTTAAATGACGTCTGACGCGTCACCACGAAACTTTCGCAATTCAGACATTCTCAAGAAACCCACAAACACCATTCACCTTCCTCAACATCAGAAACCAAAGCCTTGAGTCAACTCAGCCTCCCTCCCGTGGCGTAACTCAGACACGATAATGGACCCTCTGCGCACCCTGCCGCGCACGTCTGCTTTTCCCATCATCCTTCACACGCCGTGACGGGCCACGTCACTGTGGATTCCTCACAAGGTCATTCACCGAGGCAACCGATTCCAGCCAGGCCCATGGGGGCAAGGGGCGCCTGGTCTCTGGGGGCCCGGGTACCCTGATCCCCCCATGGGTGGATCCAGGGATTTGGCCAGGTGAAGCCGCGGGGACGATTTCAGCTTGGAACAAGTGAGAAGCAAAGAATAAAGCACACCTGCAATGTTGATTTTTCCAGGGGGTTGGTTTTGTCATTTGGGTTTGGACACCACCTGCGTGGGCCCTGGATCTGTCCACATCCTGCGGTACGGGTTTGTTTTCCCCCTCACGCTTCACTGGGGCCTGGAAACGCCCGATCCCCACAGCTTCGGTGGCGGTGATGCCATCCATCCTTCATGCACCGTGATACGATACGTCACACAAAATTTCTCACGCGGTCACTCACTATACGACAAACCTCAAACTACAGCTGCTCTGGTGGGGTCCAGGGGCATTGACCTCCCAGGGACCTGACCCCTGACCTCACTCTCCACCCTTCACGTGCCCTTTCCCCGGTTGTCACACACGGAGATCTTTGGAAAGCCTGTGGGTGTTGGACGATCAGAGCCCTTGGAGCTCCAGACATCAGCCTCTCTTTTACAACGGCGTGAATTTGCGTCACTATTCTCTTCAAGCCAGGTCACTCACCTTCGATGTCTGAATTCCCTGCGGATCCAGGGTCTCAGACTTCCATGGCAAACATTTTCAGCGAAGCAAACCCATTTTCTATGGCGTTGAACTCAGGTCACACTTCTGTCGGATCAGCGCCCTCGAGCGCAAATGGTCCAACCCCCTGACAATTTTCAGTTGCCTCCCTTCCTTCCACACACCGAGATGAGGCAGTTACGAGCCGAATCAGTGGGGAAGAAGAAGCCCTGACCAAACACCTCCTCACCTCCAACTTCCCCTGTCTCTGCTGTGTGTGTCCAGGAAACACGCGCCCCGTGGGCGATTCCAATCGCGTGTATTCCAGACGACAGGATGGGCTGGACGTACCACGATATTCCCCTCTTGTACCACCTTGCTTCCCTCCGGGCTCTTTCCGCACCCACCCACGATACGCGCGCCACGTTGATGTTTCTATTCGCGTCTCCCCACACCAGACAGACGCTCGGGTTAATTAAACGGCTTCTTTATCTGCGTGCCACTCTGGGAATGGGTGACATTTCGGCTCGCTACTGCCCCCTGCCTGTGCGGCTTATTACCTCAGAGGGGGTGCGAGTGGGAACCAGAGGCTGAGATGGGGAGCCATGCGTCACGCAGCGGGGTGCACAGGTGAAAAGGAGGGGGTGGATCCAGTGAAGTTCTTGGAGTACCACCCCCTTGACGCAAAAGTGAAGAACTCTGACCCCTAAGACAAAATTTTAAAATGTCCATGGCTCCTTTCAAGTTTGGATCTCCTTCTTGAAGTTCTTGAAGTTCATCCTGAAGGCCAGACAGCAGGTGCCACAGGGCACCACCCGCGCGTTGAACACTGACATGGAGGAGTAACATCCAATGGATAGGACTTCCCATTTGGAGAGAAAGCAACAAAGGGAATTTATTGCATTATGCGCCTGAAGCCCGAAGGGTGTGGCTGTGTGAGGAATGTGGGGATGGGCCCTGGATCCGTCCATCTTCTCTGCTCAGGAATCAGGTGTGTATGACCTGAGTCCACCCTCAGTTTTCTGTGTCGGAATCATGGACCCTTGATTCACCCTTGGTTCTCTGCATGTCAATTCGTGCCTGATTCACTGTGGCAGGAATCATGGGCCCTGGTTCCTCCTCTGGTTCTCCCTGTATTCAGTAATGCATCACGCGGCGGGGGAGGACAGGTGGGGCGGGTTCCCTTACCTCTGATCACTGATCGCATCATAAATTTGGCGTTACGAGGCTCCCAAGGTCAAGGTGGATGACATTCCGGGCTGAAAGTGAATGATTTTCACGGACGTTGGGTGCCTGATATTTGCCCTGATTGTTTGTTCTGCTTGCGCTGGTGAAAATGTTGGTTTGAGTCCCTCTTGCCGTGTATTTGTGCTTGAAGTTTTCCAATATTCAAACTCAAAATTGGTTGAGATTTGTTGGGCCCAACTTCCGCCCAGTATGCAGAGGACGAAACGTCCCCCCTGAACGTCTCCCACCCCGGACGTTCTGGTTTTTGGCAGCGTCACTTTGGCGAAGGCAGCGTTCGAGTGACTCCCGTACAGAGAACCGAAACAAGAGAGGCGGGGGTGTCTCTCCATGACAGTTCTCACCTTGCTGATGATAGGTCTGACTGGTTGTGCCTCAGCTTGAGCACTTGTGTTTTCTCATTCGAGTTCGTGGTGCTGCAATCCAAGCGTACTTCGAAGAACTCCAACGAACTTTTGTTGTTGCTGTTCGAACGTGAACTTTGATTTAGATACGGATCAGGTATTTGGTCACAAGTGGGCGGTGGGAGGTCCGACTTCAAAGTGAAGAAGAAAAAATATGGGATCTTGGTGGGATCTTTCGTACCGCGAGCAGAGAGCACAGAGCGGTCAGATAGAGGGATACAGAGACACAGGCAGACAGACACACAAACAGACACACACATACACACACACACACACACACACACACACACACACACACACACACAGAAAGACAGACAGATATGAGAATATGAGAAGAGAGAAGAGGAATAGAGAGAGACAAAGGGAGAGGAGAGAGAGACAGAGGAGACAGTGAGTTGAGTTGCGAGATTGTGAAGGAAGCAAGAGAAAGCAGAGAGCAGAAAGACACAGAAAAGCAGAAAGAGAGGAATACAGTGAGGAATTCTTGATCCTCTGCTTTGAAGAAAAGCGAATTTTTTGTTGGAGTGCTCCAAACCCGTTGGATCTGCCACAAAGCCCACAGAACTTGTTGTTCGTACTTCAATGTACTTTGCCCTTTGAATGCAATTAATTTGGGTGAATAAAGCGGAAAATGTGATGTCGGCAGCAGCCGGAGTGTTTGGCCACAGGGAGGGAGGATTCCAGCGTGCCGACACTCTCAAGCGTTCGACCGGAGCAGAAGGTTGTTTGGCCCAATGGGCTCTCTCAAACTGCTGTGTGTTGGTGCGCGAGTATGTGTGTGTGCGTGTGTGTGTGTGTGTGTGTGTGTTTGTGTGACAAGATCAGGTCTCCCAACCAGCCTCCCTTTCGCCCAAATTTTTCTGTGAGTGCTTGACACTGTCTGAGGGCGTGGGCCCTAGTACATGGGAGTATCCCACAGCAGAAAACGTCAAAACTTCATCACCCAACATTGCCTCTGTTGAGAACAACATGCATTTCCCACAGGCATCGTTTGGCAACGAATTACATGTACGCAGGGAACTGGGCCACATGGTCAGCCACCGAGGTGGACAGTAACAGTCACACAGAACTTCACACCTTCCCCCCGGGCCACCCTTTGTCCAAAGTACCCCACGTACAGTTTGAGGGGGAAACGAACCCTTTGCTTCAAACGGATTCTTTGTTGCAAAACGCAAGTGGAACAGATTTCAGCTGGATACATTGTCGGGTGTTCGCACTGGTGGGTGGGGTCACGGGTTATCTGGATGGGGGTGTACAACAAGGGAGGTATCAACACCCGTGGTTGGAGCGGGCCGGGGGCTGAAACGGGGCCTTATGCTCGAGCGGGACTGTGGGTGGGTTTGAGGGCTTGAGCGGTGTTGGAGGCATGACAGAGATAGGCTTGGGGTCTGGGTTGGAAGGCATCACGTGGGGCTTGGGGTCATGAGGACAAGGGCGGGCGCGGCGGGCGACACTGCAGCTGGGCGGTGCTTGGGCGAGACGAGTACGCTTGGGTGGGTTGTTGTGGGTGCGAGGGAGTGACTATCATGATTTTAGGAGCAGACACAAGGGCATGGGTTTGGTTTGGGGACTGAGGGTGAAAGAGGAGCCAGAGCATGGATGAGGTAGTCCAATGACAGGGCAGGGTTGGAGGTGGAGTGGGGTTCTGGAGATGGTCTGGCCTGCATTGGGGGAAGTGCGGGGGCCCAGTGGGTGGGCGAGAGTGGAACTGGGGACTGGGACTGAAGATGAGAGGGGCGGGAGCCGGGTGGGTTTTGGTCTCAGCTACCCTGGAAAAACGCTTTGCCAAGTGTAAACGATTTGAATTGGAAACAGTGTAGCGCGATCGCACTGAAGAGAGGGCGCCGGGTTATCTGGATACAGACTCTCAACGAGCTCGATTTCAACACCTGTTGTTTTGCACAGGAAGTTTATGGCCTCAATGAATTCTGCAGAAGAATGGTTCTCTCCACTGAGTGCAGCTTCAATTGGGTTTTCTGGGAAATTTTGAAAATTTCGAGTGAAATACATCAACAATGTACTGAGGTTCCCTTGGGGGAGTTGTCAAGGTGGATCACAGAAGCAGGTGTTTGTGGTCTCGTGTGTGTGTGTGTGTGTGTGTGTGTGTGTGTGTGCATGTGTGTGCCTGTGTGCCTGTGTGTGCGTGTGTGTCTGTGTGTGCGTGTGTGTGTCTGTGTGTGCGTGTGCGTGTTTCTGCATCTCTGTGTGTACGCGTCGTGTGTGGAAGTGTGTGGGGACGAGACACAAGAAACAACTGACTTGTACAACCGAAAACATACTTTTCGCATCTATGAGTACCTCCCTGAGTACTTCCCAACCACACGCAGTACACTTATCTGGATCCTATCACGCGTTCGTGTGTTTCTGATTGCAGAACGTGCGAAGCCAGGTGTTCACCACTACGGGGCTGCTGATCCTGGTGAGTACACTACAAGTACACGGCAAGTACACAACAAGTACATCACAAGTGCAATATTGACCCTCGAGACGAGACCCACATGGCGCCCTATGGAGAGAACTACGCGCTGAGAGGCCCTTGGGCCGTGAAAATAGAGAGTTTCGGCTTCAGTTTTCGTGACCAGTCCCCAGACTGTGAGGAAAGGGCGCATCCATGCAGGCTCATTTTGGGTGTGCGAACCTTTCCTGCAGATAGGACGAAGCAGCGAAGGGCAATTCATTGACCTCTGCACGGTTGATATTTTGTGGATCAAGTTTTGGAAGACGGGAGTCGACCAGTACATGCAGAGCTCTAACTTGGGTTGAGTTTTCTTGTTGGATCTCCTGGATCCAGCTCCGAATTGACTCAGGCTCTGTCCCTTCCACTCGAAATACGTTTTTCTGTGGCCTTTGTTTTTACCTTTCAAGGACAAAGAATCAAAAGTGAAAGTGATAAATTAGAAAACAGAAAAGAAAAGTTTTTCCCTCCAAAAATGATGAATGTTACTTTTGCAGCAATACCTGATCTTCGCACGTGTCTCGAGCTCCATGACGACGAGTTATCACGACGCTCCTTTCAGCAGAAAATCTCGACGTTGCGTCGCAGATTCCCGCCATAATTTCCCGCCCTTTTCACAATGAAATCCCACTGGATTGAACCAAGCACCTTCGCACCTGCAGGATGGATCTGAAGGATTTTGCTTGTGAACTCCAGAGAGTGATATAGGGTGGGGTTGTGGGGCCCAGCCCGGCCTTGTCCGAGGTCCGACCCTGAGGTCGTCTTGCATTGTTCAAATTTCGACAAAGGGTCTCACCAGGGTCCTGCACAAGGACACATTGCGTTGCTTTCGGATGGCATGTTGGGCCCTGAGGCCCTTGAAGTCCGGTGTGTGTGTGTTATTTTCTGGCACAGTCAGGTTTCTGGGTCCTCACGCAGACCCAGGCTTCTGACCAGGTCCTGGCGGCGGGGTCTGGTCCAAAAGAGACCCAAAACTATTTGCACTTGGAAAAGAAGAACAGTCTTGCTTATTGGTGCATCATTTCGGCACAAAGTGTGTATATTTTGCTCTTGTATTGAGGGGAGAGGCATGGGACACAGCCTCCACCCCACACTCCACTGTAGTACGTACACACCTCCCAGAGAAAACGTGCGTGTGGCCTCTTCAATCTTCCAAAGAAAAACATATCGTCTGAAGAAGTCCTTTCCGAAAAACAAACAGCAGTTCAGCAAATCAACTTCCTCATTCACGTGGACATGAGCTCGTCTTGGAAGACGTAAACATGAATACTTCATGGGAATGGCGAACGTCTCTTCAGGGACAAATTCATGACATGTTGGTTGGGTCCCTTGGGGATCCTGGCCAGACGACGCAACCAAAACACGAAACCCAAAGGCCCAGACCGCGTTGACTTGCGCAACACAGGAATTTCGCATTCGTGTCTCTTTTGTCTCAAACCCGCCCCCCCCCATCCCCATGGCACGGAGTCTGAGTCTCCCAAGTCTCAAAATTGCCCAACTCCCAATAAATTTCTGTCCAAGACCCTGGATCACCTGGAACCTCTTTTGGTCTCACTTGGAAATTGGACCCTGGAACCTAGGCCCGAGCTCACTCTATCCTGTCTCAGTTGGATTTTCTGAGCTTGTGTGGTACATGTGACAAAATTCGGTCTCCCTGCAAAAAGTCATCAATCATGGAAGATGGAAAAATGCAACTTTAATGAAACAGTTTTCATTGGTCTTCTCTTGAGAATGCGCCGTGTGTCTCAGACATGAAAATGTCGAGGGGAGACAAGTAGAGAAATCTGCCAGTGTTTTGTTCCCTTTTGTTCCCATCGAAAGGAAGAAGCTAGTGATTTTGATGTGAATATTATCAACATCACTGACCAAACAGTATAAAGGGGGCAAACACTAAAAACTTTCCTCAAGTTGGGTCGAGTGTGGGACCATCTGTCCACACCTACAAAATCTCCAAGTGAACGAAAACCAGAAAAGGGACAACCAGCCTTTTTGAGGATTCCGAATGCAGATTGAAATGAAAGCTTTTCATTTGTGCTTTTGTTCTGCAGTAATTAATTAAAATTGAGGAGAAAATTAATTTTCTCTTGAAATTTCAATCACGTTGAGAGAAAATGAAAAGGATTTTTCTCAAGACAAACTGCAGATGATTCAAACGTTTTCGTCAGAATGCTGACAATTCATGACAGTTTTCAGTTTTTCTCTGCAACCGGCGGACAACGTATGCCGCAATATGTGTGCAGAATGCAAAAAACAAAATCACAAATATATTGTGCAGCGTGCTCCAGCCAATTAAAGATCCACGGGTATTCGCCACTGGACCCGCACACGGGAAAGAATGAGACGTCGTTGGTGGGGTTGGCGTGTTGCTTTCTTCACTGTGCAGCCAAACATTTGACCTCTGTCATGCACACAAGACGCAAGCAGTTCTTTTTTTTTCATAGAAAAGTTTGGATTCAGGTTCCCTCCTGCCCAGAGTCACCCTGGATCCATCTCCAAAATTCCTGGGCCACACTTTCCTCGCGGCCCTGTGTACCCACGTGATATCAACACGTGTTTCCCAGAAGGAGTTTATGGAGCGAATTATTTCTCTCAACACAGGAAAATATGGCTGCGATTCACGTTAGGAACGCCACAGACATCGGGGGGGGGGGGTGAACAAATCTTATGCGTGATGCACACTGTCAAATGCTGAATACCTTTCATCCCTGTGCAGCAGCGTTGCAAGTGTTCGTTATCTCGCGAAGAGACAAACAAGAGATAACCCCAGAATTAGGATGGGTGGAGTTGTCTTGGTCAACCAGAATTAGCAAGTGTCGGACCCGGCAGAGGGCTGACGGTTGAGTCAGATTCATCAAAATAAGTCCGACTCTGGCTGCAGGTTCAGAGAGGAGATTAAACTCTGCCTCGAGAATTTGTTGCGGACCCCCCCCCCCAAAAAAAAATAATAATAGGGGGGGGGGTTAGGTCCCGAACCTCAGGGCCCCTGGATCCTCTGCTTGGAACAGGCATCAGAGACGTTTATCACTTCGGGCCCCGAGGCGTTGGATTAGATGGATACCTGGGAGTGCGATCACATTGAGACCCAGGCGCGGATTCTCTGATTCAAAGCAATCCCTCGCACCGGGAGATGTTTTCCCTCATATTTACTGAATTGAATCAAGGCTGCAGCCGGAAGGCTTCAGTGGGAGGATGGTTTACACACAGATTTCGCTGAAGCTGACAGATTTGCATTGAAAGTTTCAATCTTGGTTTCAGAGTACCCATCAGTCAGTGTTGGTGGGGAAAGTGTGCGTGCGTCTGCGCGTGCGTGCGTGTGTGTGCAACTGTGCGTACGCGTGTTGTTGCGTTTGTGTTTGACTTTGAGTCCTCCTGCCCACACACACACGTCTGCCCCAACCATTTGTGAATACACACATGATTCTGGTGCAACATTCTTGAAAGTCACGACAGTTCATGTGCGGACAGTCATCAGTTCACGTACTCAGCAACATCCGACAGAAACTCTGTGTTAACCTGATAAATTTCCCTTCTGAAGGGTCGTTGCAACACTCACGTGGCATGGGACAGGAAGGAATACAACCTGGGACCTGACCCCAGTCCTTGGACTGCCGACCTCGTTTCTGAGGTCCTGACCGTGACGCGCTGTGAATTTTTGTATTGATCTGGTCATTTTTGACCCTGAAGGGGTGGACAGACGAGCGCCTCACCTGGGACGTGAACGAGTACAAACTGAAGGACGTCGTCATCAGCACCGAAAACATCTGGAAACCCGAGTTCGCGGAACTCAAAGGGTAAAGGCCCTGCCATGGTGCCGTGGACTTCCGGGACTGAGGGACCCTGGGGCCCTGGACTCCCGGGGTCTTTCGATGGGTCGTGGGTTTGAAGGGGGGGGGTGACACTTCTGGAAACGTATCTGGAAATACAAGTTGGCGGAAGTTCAAAAGTTCTGCATGAGAGACACACCCACAACGCCAAGAACAGGATAGGACCTGATCTGGCACCCCTCTCCTGAAGATACGGGAACCTCCACTTTGAGTGTGCTTCATTCAACCAGGGCCTGACCAGGCTTCACGTGTTTGCCTGCACTTCTACCGACATTACACGTCCATGTCCCAGTTTCCTGTATCTCTACAAAGGCCTCACCAGCAAATGCCCATGAATCCGACCCTTCGGGGCCCGCCCCTCCCTCCCTCTGTTTGTAGGTTTGCAGTTCGCAAGTGTAGATCAAGTGTGACTTTGCCTTATATGTAGGTTGCTCTTTGCAGTGAAGCCTGTGACTTGCTTTTGGCCTGTTCGTGTGTTAATGTAGACAGATCTGTGTACGTTTGCAGTTCCTGTGCGACTGTCAGACCCGGATGTGGGTCTGACCAATGTCTGTCCTGGACCTGGGCAGGTCATCCATTGTAGAGACGGATCCAGGATTTGATGAGTGCGCCTATTCCTCCTGGGTTTCCATGTGTTTTGCTTTTGAACTCGTGCAAAGAAACACGTTCTGGCTCTTGCTGGATTGTTGGGGTTTTTCTTGGGAGGGGGTGTCAGAAGACGAGGAGGAGGAGGAGGAGGAGGAGGAGGAGGACTCTCATGTCCCTTTTCCTGGATCCGGTCTCCTGCAGCGACCCCTGGATCTGTGTTTGTCCCTGCTCTGACTCTCTCCACGCCAGGAGAGGCAGCGCACGTGCTGAAGGCTTCCGGTGCGCCTGCGCAGAGAGGCCTCTGAGTGCGTGTTCGTGTTCAAGTGCCGTTCGTCTTCGCTCGTTGACTCGACAGGTTCATAAAGACGACTAGTACGTGTGCTCGTAGCGCAACAAGTGCGCCAGGAAACTCTCACTAATGATTCGGCAAAATCTTGAAAAATTTGCGTGTTCAGACGTTTTTCGTTTCAAGGTGAGATCTACGATGTTCTTACCTTTCGCGACGTGGACACATAACACGTTGATCATTCTGATGCTGTTTGGGCGCAACCTGTTCATGTCCCGAAAGTGGAAAAACTGCGCTGTTTCGAACTTGCTCAAGTCACTGAGTGCTGCGCAGCAGGCGACGAACACCAGGCCTTGACCTGTGCCATGACCTGACCCATGTAGATTTCGCAGATGTTAACCATACGTGTAAGACCCTTGAGCTTTTTCAGATCTGCAGTGACTCTGCTGTGTCGTAAGGCGCGCGATGGCGACTCTGTGAGCTGCTCTGTGCATGTGACAGATCTAACCACGGGGCCGGGTTCACACTGGAAGCGTCAAATCATGTGCTGTCCGTCCGTCAATGTTTCAGCACGACGCACGGACAACACAAACGTGAAAGCAAAGTGTGCCTCAGTCACATGATTATGTTCACGGTTGTGTCCGACATGCCAAAGCAGGCTGTTGCACTGGTTTGGCGGTTTTCACGTTGGTGACGCCGTCATATTCTTTTGACATCAACTTCAACTTTTTGCAGTCACTGCAGCAGTTTTGAAGTCAATAAAAATTAGTCCAGACCATTTTTTGAAGTCAACTGCAAAGTTGCAGTCATTGCAGTGAAAAATACTCATTGAAATACTGTGTATCAATTCATGATGTTGACTGCAAAGTTGCAGTCACTGCAGCAAAGTCATGACTGCAAAATTGCAGTCATCCCAATGTGAAAACAAACCTACAGTCAACGTAAAAAAAGTTGCAGTCGACATCAAAAAAAAAAAAACAACAAAAAAACATGACGGCGTCATCAACGTGAAAAGGCCTTTAGACGGACACAACGCACGACGCCCAAATGATACTTTCAATCCATTTTTCATTCGTGAAACTATTGAGGCAAAAGACTTTCTATCAAACCGGTTTTGCAGCTTTTCCCCAGTCCTCCAGGCTCTCAATCACAGATGGTTCCAGTGTAACGCAAGTCCCAGACGAATAGGTTAGATGCGCTTTTACGCCCACAAGGTTTGCGCATGCGTGTTTCTGACGGCGCGAGCGCCCTCTGTGTGTGTTTAGGCGTGGACAGACGAGCGGCTGCGGTGGAGACCTGAGGAGATACCACTGGAGCAGCTGGTCATAGACTCTCGGTATCTGTGGAAACCCGAGTTCGCTGTCATCAACGGGTGAGGCGGGGCAGGGGAGGGAAGAGAGAGAGGAAGAGAGAGAGAGAGAGAGAGAGAGAGAGAGAGAGAGAGAGAGAGAGAGAGAGAGAGAGAGAGAGAGAGAGAGAGAGAGAGAGAGAGAGAGAGAGAGAGAGAGAGAGAGA
>JAAUXT010045049.1_pt1 | contig 11656 bp, 16 predicted proteins | sample 7278171 | NCBI WGS metagenome assembly JAAUXT01 (sample SAMN14350112, study PRJNA611818) | marine sediment metagenome | isolation source: surface marine sediment (1.8m) | place: French Polynesia: Moorea | collected 2018-08
ATGCTTTGACGCTCACATCAGAACTTGGACAGAAGTACGCCACTTGAAATTATCCTAGTCAAGGCACCCCAATTTGCAGGTTATACACGGCCCCAGCACAAAACCTTCGCAGGCGCTTCCTTCACGTTGACTAATGGCGTCTCCTCGAGTGAATTACATGCCGCGTAATTAAGAGAAACCCGCGCGTCTTCGCTCTCAATATTTTATGAGCGTTTATGCACTAAATTAAGTCCGCCTCCTCAAAACTGACGCACAGCGATGAAGCGGTTTGAATTACATGAGTGTTTGATCAGACAAAAAATTGTGAAACGCACGCAACGCCTGATCAAGTCGTTCTTTTCTCAAGTGTTGTTGATGATGAAACAAAGAAGTTGTGTTGACAATCTCCATGAGCTGGTGCGTTGTGTGATTGTGTGTGTGCGTGTGTGCGCATGTATGCGTGTACGAGGCACGCTTTTTATATTCCCGATTGCAATCAATATCTCGTGTGTGGTTCAACACACAACCTTCAGTGCTCATATCAGGCTTCCTCAACATCTTTTCTCAACATAACTGTGATTTAACTGATTATGGATTAAGAGGATATTTATCTATGCTACTCTTTTATGGGACAATCTTTTTTGGTTAGCTAAAAATTAGGAAAAAGGAATTAATAAATTTTTTTGTCAAATGATTTCACTTTCCTATCTTATTCTGGTATATCAAAAGAAGAAGCAAAATTAGCAACATTTTGAAGACAAACTTACACCAAAAGGTTCTGTTAGTAAGGAAAAGTAAAAAATGTAGCTTGAGGAAGCAATCTCATTTTGTTTATCTGAAAACCTCATGCTTGGATCTTTGTTCAAAGCAACAATTACAGGAGATGATAAACATTTGAATAGAAAAGCTTTTTCTTATATCTGACCCCAAATAGATGAGAAAACCTAAAATAGCTGCACCATACTTGAAGGCAAACTTTGAAGCTCTTGTTTTATTGCTTTCCTTTGTAATTTTGGGTAATTATTTATAGTTTTTGCAGATCATAAATTGTACATTGAGAAGGCAAGGAGTTTAGTGATGAAAAAATTCAGTTTCAGTGAAAATTTTGAGTGGATCGGTTATATAAAAAGCGTGCCTCGTATTCGCGTGTCTGTGGTCAAGGAAGTGATGACGTGCTCCTCTGCTGAGGCTGTGAACCAACAGGCCTGAATTTGCTTCCAATAAGGATGACGCTGTCGGTACCGAGCTGCACCGGAGCCCCTCGTCGCACCGCCGGCCGTTTCTCACAAACTGTGCGCTCGGGGTCTCTCATCAACAGGGCAGTCGCCGAGTGCGACGTTCACGTCCGATTCATCAAGAGATCCACTCTCTTGTTTGCGCCAACGGAGCTGAAACAGAATCTTTGCCTCACTAACGAGCCCAGAAAGACACAATTGATAGAATCTCGAGAATAGTTGACGTCTTCCCTTTGCCCTGAACAAAAAGAACTTGTCTGGTGCCTCCCGAGACCTGGACTCCGTCCAGCCAGCGCGAGTCCACACTCCAGAGCACCTCGGAGAATCCGGGACCGACACTGAACAGCGACTCTGGGAACGCGAGTCAGTGCGCGCAGTTTGAGAGTGCGCAGATGAGAGCGTCGTGTGGCTTCTCAAAACGCACTGATTCTGCGCGCGAGTCAGTAATGCCCTTTAATGCACTAATACCGAGTAATTACCCACGTTACTCTGTATGGAACAACACAGAAAGTTCAGCGCTGCCGCTGAAAGGAAGAGGCTTTAGATTCCCACAGTGAGCTGGGTTCCGTGTCTCAGCTTTCGTATCCCGCTGCTTTCTTTTGCCCGGTGCGTTGCACAGCGAGCGAGACAACGCACTGGCGATAGCGGTTACAATGTTCTTCGTGGGGTCTTGGTCAACCGTTGTCCACACCACCTCTACAAAGGTCATTTTGGACGCCTATCAGATTGGCCAAAAATGGATTGTTCACTCAGATACGTTAGAAAATTTTTGTCACGTGGCTGGACATTAAATTTTGGTGTCTGCCTCCTCGTGACGTTCTGAAATCCGTAGGACACGGACAATCGGGAGTTTACGTCCGAGGCTCTGGACACAAAGCAGTTCTCGGAACGGAACCACTTCCTTCCCAGCAGGTTCCAAATCAGAGGCAGACAGAGAAAGCCTGCGAGATGCAGACGCAGACGACATGAGGCGCGACGCCCTGAAAGTCTGCATTCGGCAGACATGTGGAGGAGGCAACGCAGTTGCTGAGTCAGGAGCTCAAGGACCGGGCTCCCGGATCCGCCTCTGATCATTTTCCTTTGCGAGAGCCGCAGAAAAAGAGCTGCGACCCGCACATTAAACGGGTGCGCGACCTATTGGAACGGGCGCTATCAGAGCGGCGAGATTGCGTGCGAGTGTCAATGCGGGCCCGGTGGGGCCCGGTACAATGGGAGGGCCCGGGCTCCACTTCCTATTGCCCACCATGTGAGCTGGATGCAGAAGGGGAACAACGCAAGACGGTGGGCGGACTTTTCTCCAGTTCCTGATGTCTTGGGAAGAAGTTGCAATGACAGACAATGGCATTTCTTGCAATTTGCATGAATTCGGATCTCACTTGATCGTTGGAGTTTCAGGATCCGATCCTGCTGCGCTGACAGCGACATCTGATCCTGGAGCTCACCGACGCTCCACACACGTTCTCTCACACACCTCAGGCGCCAAGGCGATAAGTTAATTTCAGTGAAAAGTCCGATTCTCCCTCGCTGAAGTCAGGCTGAGATTGATATGGACTCAGCTCCATATTTGGATCCGCCCGGGGGCTTTGGTTCGGACGTGACCCCTCCACACCGCGCAGATAAGAGCAGAATGGGGAGGCCTATATTGCTTCACAGGCCCCGTGTCTGCGCGGCGGGCAGCACTGTTTGACTGGTTTTGAGAGGTGGGAACATCACAAGGACCTGGACGCGCCTTCTTCCTGCAGTCGAGGCAGCGTGTTTGTGTGGCGCGTGCAACGCTGCTGTTCGTGGACGAAACGGGTGTGTCTGTTTGTGTCAGCGGACCCGACATGTGAGCAAACGTTCGAGTCAGAGCTGTTCTCGACGTCAAGTGGCCATTCTCACAAGAGTGACTCTGGGATGGGGAAAGGAAAAAACAACCGCAGATGAAACGTGCGCTTCGGGTGGGGTGACGCTCTGGGATGGGGGGGGGGTGAGAAATGAAAGGGAGAGACTCGGGATCCAGGACACGCGGAGGCACAAAGTGTATCGCATCCCTCACGCGCTGTGGAGTTGAGGCGGCGAGATGAGAAGCGTGAATCCGTGTGTAATGGCAGAGCCGTGTTTCTCCGCTTCCATCCCCTTCATTACCCGTCAGATGTGCGGAGGGCACCGCGTGCCGCGCTGGCAACAAAGCTGCGCCTGTGACATAAATCTGCTTTGCTGTGCTTTTCAAGCGTGCTTTGGAAGAATCCTGCAATGTGTGGCTCTCCTTAGTTTCCCTCGACTGAGTGCATGTCGACACTCTGCTGCCGTTTTGTCTTTGGAAAGGACCGGGATGTTCGTGTTGCCACAGTTCCGCAACGTGCAGTTGGTCGCAACGAAAACGGCGTGGGCCACCAGATGACCTCGCGACACTGACTGATTTTGCATCCGAAACATTGTAACAGGAGAAGTAATGACAGACAGCAGAAGTTTGAGGGGTGACTTCGCTTTTACACTCAGTCTGCGCCAGCAGCACAGAAGGCCCCATCTTTCGCTGAAAGCGACGGGGATGCTCGATTTCACTCGGCGCGGCGGCTCCGTCCCGGGAAGAGGGCTCCGGGGCGCTCTGTGTGCGGAGATGTGCAGGGAGGATGGAGGTTTCATGTGGGGCGAGATGGGTCCACATCTGTGTTGGAATCGATAGCAATTGCCCCTCACACATCTCTGAGTCGGCAGGATTCAGTCTGCGCTGCAGACATGAAGAGAGATTCGGGTGAGAATCTTGGTTGATTCTGCCAGCGATTCGGTTTGTTCAGTGCCTCGGCTTGAGCTTTCGATGCACCAGATGTTTTCCCTCCAATGTCGCGCCGAGGAGTCGTTTGTACCCAGCACAGTCCCAAACACGCAAAGCTTCGTCGCAGTGTGTGTGTGTGTGTGTGTGTGTGTGTGTGTGTGTGTGTGTGTGTGTGCGTGTGTGTGTGTGTGCTCGCAACCAGATCCCACAGGAAGACTCCACCGGACCAACCCCAAGATGCCAACCACAAACACGCGTGGCGGAGATTCTGCAATTCCGTGATTCTCCGAATACGTGTCTTCTGTCGGGCCCTGGGTTTGAGTGCGCGGATTGTCTTTGGTACTTGCATCACAAGATGTCTGATTAGGTTTCTGTTTTATTACGCCGCTGCCAGTTTATTACCGAAAGTGCACGGCGGGCCGAGCGACGCTGCGAGCAGCGCGCGTTCTCTCTTGTTCTTGTTGACGCCAGTTTGGTTCCACACAGAACTAATCTGTTCCCGTGCAAGTTCTTCTGTGAGGTTGTGCCGCCTTTTCAGTTTGCCGTGAAGTGAGGCAGCTTTTGGGTGTTCGGCTGAATGCGTCGTGGTAGTGTTTTTTTTTCAAGGAGTGTGCCCGACACCTCTCGCAATTTCCTGCTTGAGTCTTGCGTTTCATGTGATCGTTGTGCAGGTCCACGTTTTGAGTATCTGAATGAATCCGACGGCATGTTTAAGTGTTGGGGTTTCTTATGCACGGCGAAACTAGAAGCTTCACGCTGGCATCAAATCGTGTGTTTGATGTTACTGCAACACTACGGGTACCATGTGAATTTTCTACAAACCCCTTTCAAACATTTGTGAAGTTGTGTGCTTTTTCCTGGGTCCACACCCTGCTAAGCGTTGTGTTTGCCATTTTCATAGAAAATGCGTGTCAGACGCGGAGAGATCCTTGACGCTTTCGCTCCGACCAAACTCTCAATCGGTGTCGCCAAGAGAGAAGTTGGAGAGTTTGTCGAAAGCGACACGGGTGGATATGGCAAGATTGATGAAATGCGAGAAAACTTTAGAATTGTGAAATAATTGGTGTAATTTGCAGTCGATTTCAGCAATTTTCTACGCGGCTGTTTGGACCAACATCAGTCTGTAAGAAATGTTGGGCTCTTCTCTGGAGAGGCGAATCCGAAGGGAAAATTGCGTCATTTGTTACCAGGCCCATATTTTGCACCCTTTCCCTTCTTTTCTGCGGTGGTCCTGAGACATTAGCTGTGAAGGACTGCAGTTTTGACGAGATGACGACAGATCCAGCAAGAAATTTGGTCGCCTGAGCCGGGAGGATTCGCTCTGGTCTGTATCGGGGGCGGATCACTCATCGATTTCGCCCGGAATTGGGTTAATGCGACGCGCCGGCGCAGTCCGCAGTCGACGCACGCGCGTTTCAGGCTCGTTCGTTGTGAACGATGAGCGGGCTGCGGGCATCCTCGAAATGACCACACATCACTGTTTTTGTCACTGCGCAAAGCCACCCATCTCCTTCTGAGAACAGATGTGTTCAAAGCGGCATACATGAGCAGCGACCAACAACTTAATTCTTGTGACAGCCTTCGTACAACCGTCCGTTCTTGGTTCAACAGAATATACAGGATGAATTGGCAGATTGTTGGAACCAAATTGGAATCCAAGACAACCAGGTTTTGCAGCTTTCCATCTTTAAAAATGGACAAAACCCTTTGGGAATTCAGAGGGCCTTCTGGTCGTCGGCAGTTGTGGAGTTGACCCTTCAAACAAACACCGACCTGTGGCCTCTTGCTACGAAACCCTGTTATGTTTCTGAAACCCTGGGGCATCTTGGTCTGCTTGTCTATGGAAACTCATTTGTATGACATTTGAAAGTTCCTGCGGAGCCAGACGACAGAGTTGAGGAACCAAGAGTCATCGCCCATGATGCTGACGTTTTGTCCAAGTCGCTGTTCAGGCTTCGAGTTCCGTCGACACGAGGTTCCGGCTCAAGGACCCGTCAGGCTGATGTCAGGAGGAAAGATGAACTCTGGGAACATTCCCTCCTTCTTCTCTCTGCTGTGCCCTACCTCATAACTGAACCTGAACACATCGTGTTGGGTGAGTTTTTTCGTGTCCGTCTTTGTTTGTTCAGGAATGGAAATGGTTACTCTGTTCGACGGGGATTTGCCTACACCGTGCAAAGAGTGTTTGCAAGTCGACATCTTTTCAGAGAAAAAAGAAAACCCGTGTGTCCTGGACGCCAACAAAGTGAACCCGACTTCTCCAGGGCCACCAGGACCGGGCCGCGGGGTGATTTGTGGCGGGAAGTGTTGGAGAGAAGCAATCTGGAGGTGGTCATGTCTGTCAGGCCCCGATAGCGACACTGCAAACAAACCGTGTTTGCCTTGTGGGCCCCGAGCCCGGTGGGTCGTGCACCACAAAATACCAGCGCGCCTGCAAAACGGGCAGCGCCGCAGATTGGGCGAGCAGAAAAAGTGAAGGGAACGACAAAACTTCACGGTTTCGCTTTGCCATTTGTTGGGCAGAAGTCTTTTATGCAATTTCTGACAGCAAGACTTGAGGTTCGATGTGCCCTTTGTCCGAGACAGTAAATTCTGTTTTTATGAAGGAACACACTGTCGCTCATTGAGGTCCAAAGTGAGTATGAGTGAGTGTGAAGCCATTTAGCGAATCAGAACCCCGCATTCAACGACACAATTTATGGTAAGTTCGTGTGACCACCAATTCCAAGCGCTATTCGCATTTCATTGTTACTGCTGGCAATTTATCCTGCAACAACTCCCGAGAGGGAAGGGAACATGGCTGAAGTCTGCAGCCCAGGAAGTCAGATCCTTTTTACATATCAAACAGTAGAAACCCGTGGTTCTTGGTTGTGGAACAGTACCGCTGTGATGCTCGGACCAGTCCTTGAACGTGGCCATTGTTGAACGCTGTTGATGCAGATTCCCGGGACATAACAGCACAACTTGGAGCTCGCAGATTCTTGTCATTTCGTGCGCGAGTGTGACATCAGACAAGTACGAGTACCTGTGCCAGGAAAACATCCCGAGAAACTTTTCTGCTCATTGGAATCTTGTTTGAATGTCAAGAAACATCAGTGTTTTTGAGGGAAGGTGGTTGCTTACGACGTATGACATTTTCCGCAGAAATTAGACGATCAATATGACTCCTGCGAGGGGAGCGAGGAAGAGATAGGGACGGGAGAGAGATGGGGGATCTCTATTGGAGAAATGACACGAATAACTGACGTGGGTATCGATCCTGAGACACTTCGGAGACACTGCACAACTTTCTGACTCGAGGAATATGCGAAGAGCATGATGCTTTGCGCATACCCCTCCCCCCACGCGCTCGGATTTGAACCGCTTGTGTTTAAGAAAAGATAAAGGTTTTGCAAGTGCCTGCGTTTCTCAGACGAATCTGAATCTTTGTGGCACGTATCGCTCTGAATTTCGATGCCCAATGATTGCGAGGGAGTCATGGTCCTGGGATTGCTGCACCGCTTCATCTCTGTGGTTCTTCCCGGGGGAGGCTGTCGGGAGACGCGTCCCAGTGGTTCTGCTTGTGATTCTCAGTCTCACGGTTCGTTGATGGCAGGACGCCGGCGCGCGTCCGGGTATCTGCGCGCGCTCTGAGAAGACGCTCCAGTCTGAGGAACACTCCGTCAAGTCAGGGTTTGGCACCGTATATACGGGTAACTTTGAACCGAACCACGTGGGACACTTGTGAACACCGTTTTATTGACGTCATTTTGCCTCATCCCGTCGACGCGATTCTTTTGGGAAGGGTCTGGGCTGCTGATGGGTTGATCTCATTTTGACTGGTGCTCAGCAAAGACGGGAAGCACGGGCGTGTGGAACTTTTTCTCGGCGTGTGATGAAATTTGCAGGCGAGCATTGTTGAAAGGCTCTGACGTCTCACTTTGATCCTTATTGCTTCAAATCAGACTTGGGCCAGAATGATTTTGTAATCCTTTCTTGGAGAATTCTCCTTTGCTACGCAGGACTCCTGCTGCTCTACAAGAGTCGGAAGGACGGCACCGATCTCTCCGGTTGTGAGCCGTTCTGACGTGATCCTCGTTCCAAGCGACAACAACAAGTTTTGAGTAGTTCCTGCAGAAATGACTCTCCCTCCCAGAGTCCATTTATAACGGACCCATCACGGCAGAGTTGAATCAATCGGCGCTGTAATTTGTGATCGAATTAGGCGCCTCCTGCGAGTGCGGACGCGTGACCGTGAAACCGGGGGGTCGGCGGAGCTGAGGCGGGGAGCGGGGCCGGGAGCGGACACTGAATGCGAATGGGCTCTGCTTGGAGGGGAGCCTCCTCGGGTGCCTGCCACTGCACATGCATGCGTGGTGCACCAAAGTCAGGATGCCAGCGAAATTTCGTCTTCCCTAGTGACACAAATGTGCAAGAGGACGGTCCGTGTCACTGTGCGATCGAGGTGCTTGTTTCGAGTGCTTGATGACAAAATGCAGAAAGCTTATTCGCTCAAAGTCGCTTTTTTGTGACAAATTGGTTGTTTGACATTTTTTCACCCAAGACGTTCTGAAGCCGAGGGTCTGTTCTATGAAAGCGACAACCACCGGAGAAACTTTGACAGTGCGTGGGATCCATGCAATTGGACCCAGGTGAGCCATTGCCTCAGATGCGTTCACATATGGACGGGTTAAACAGGCTGATAGCGCCGCCCGTGTCGCAGCCCATTGTGCAGCGTTGACTGCGCCATCGGGGGACCCATCCACGTGTCGCAAAGTTCAAATTGGCTTTTGGTTCAGTGACAGTGTCAGGCGGTCCTGGTTGTCCGTTGTTGTCAGTGCTGGTCTTTTGTTATTGTCGATTGGTGATGTGTCGGAGGTCAGCTGATGGAAGGGGCTGAATGCTACGAAGACGTGGAACGTGTGATGAGTCTCGTGACCTGATCAAAACTTTGAAAAGTACGAGATCTGCGTCTGGCTGAAAGTTGCGCAGTGGCACGATAGGTGTGGTGCCCAGCACACTCCTTGCCGAACGAACGTTGGGTTGTTTGTTCTTTTTCCATGGGCGGCCCGATACTCCCGAGACACCCTCAGGAATGTCAGACTGAGGAGAAACCTCCTTTCCTCGCTAAGGCTTTAAGTTCCACACTGGCCAGATACAACCGTCGGGAACAAACGAATGGAGACACAGCACAGCTTTTCTGTTTTTCTGTACAAACGCCAAGAGCAGTTCGAGCCAGTCAGGCCACTTTTAAGATGTCAGCTTGAAATTGGAGTTTAGCGGCGCTGGGCGTGGGGACTCGTCTGTGCAGATGGACATGATCACACTCAGAGTGCAATGGGGAAAAAGCCCGCCGTAAAACTGTCCTTCCACTGGCGACGCGTTTACTTACTCTTCATTAGACCGAAATCCCCTCGATCTCAATAGACTTACAAATTGGGAAACTAGTTAGCGCAGAGCCCTGGGCGACTTCTGCCTGCATCAACAAAGTTTCTTTCAGACGAAGCGGCTTTACTCTCAAAGTTTTCGTGGCCAATTTGACCATCAATTAACGCAGAAAAAGGAACCAGATCCGGAGAGATTCTCTGGGAGCGAAGCTCTGTGTCGCGACGTTGCTCTGTGCAGAGGATCGAGATGGGAAATCTGCAGCGGAGCTGGTCGAGTGCACTGGCCCGGGGTTGGTCGACCACGCTCGTCTTGGTAAAATTTGTTCGACCAACAGGAGCTCTGTCCTGGTATCAAACAAGGTCAAAAACAATTATATTTTGAATGACACCTTTCTGGTTGACCAAACATAGTTCTTTGCCTCCTTGTTCACTTCCTTGGGAGCCTCTCTTCCTTCCCTGTAGCTCTTCTGTCCCCTGCTGTGACAAATTCTCTTGGACTCCATGTGAAGTCTCGCTGATACCAGCAAAGCTCCTGGCAACCAGAGGATTGGGTTCAAAATTCCTGCTTTGAGGAAAGCCTTTTGAGTCTCAACAGAAACGACTCCAGCATCCTCGAGTTCGGAGGCTGCAAGAAATGACGAAAAACGCATTGTCCACGGACTTCATGGTGTGAACACACTTCTCATCGCATCTCGTCGCGATCGCGTTGCCATCCATTTCTCGTTTCGGACCCGAACTCTGACCCGCGTCTCTGTTGTGTTTTCAGGTCCCAGTTACCATCACGTGACGAGACGCTCGGCTCGGAAGTCGGCAGCGATCGGCGGGTCCAAGATCCTGGAGTGCGAGATCCAGTACCCTGAGGGCGAGTGGGTGGAACACATCATCCAGTGGCGGAAGCAAGGTCAGTATTCCATGTGTGTGTGTGTGTGTGTGTGTGTGTGTGTGTGTGTGTTGACTTGAGATCTTCAGAGCTGGAGGCCAGTGTCTAAGAACTAATCAAGGACAAAAGAATGTGCACATCTCTTCTGCCTCTCCAGACCTGTTACAAACGACATTCCTTTGTCCCTTTCGCACGCACCAACACAACTCGGTTTGTCACGTGTACCCGCAGGTGTGGAGGTGCCCATCTTCATCCAGTTCAACGGCTACCCGCCGCACATCGACGCCGGCTTCGAGGGGCGCATCACGCTTATCGAGCAGGCGTCCATCCGCATCTCCGACATCCGCGCGTCCGACGAGGGCTGGTACGAGTGCTCCATCGTCTTCCTCGACGGCAGCGACGAGTCCAACGTGAACGGCACCTGGGTCTACCTCTCCGTCAACTGTGAGTACGCACTTTCGATACTCGGTCGATGTCCACATCCGACGCGAATGCAGGGCGCTCGCATGGTTCTGTCAAAACACCCTCCGCCATCTTGGATGTGGACTCTGCAACTTAACTGGTCAGGCCCCTTGTCCCCAAGCTGATTGATGGCGAAAATGTTTTGATCAGTGTCTGCTTGTTCCAGACAAAAAGACTCAAGTGCAGCGACGGCTTCCAATCAGAGTCACAGATTTTTTCTTCAGGCGGGTTTGAATCAGACGGGACACAAGTGTGCTTGGGCTCAGGGCTTGATCTCCAAGAGGAGGTTGCACGCAATACGAAGATTGGACAAATTACAAAAGATTGCCAGGTCCAGGCAGTTCCTTTGCCCAACTTGTGTCAACCGTTATGTCCCAGGTTTTCCCTCAAAAGGAGAGCCAAAACAACATTTTGCTTGGCGAGTTCACTTGGTACGATGTGCGTAGACTTGCTGTCACTGAAGAATGCAGTGCCGTGCTCGGACTTGGGACCTGCTCACCTCTGCTCACGAGTGCCCGCGGGTCGGCGGGGCGGCGCTGATTGATCGATGGTGGCAGGTTAGATTGTCACGGTGCAGGGATTTGCACCTGCGCCTGGAACAGATCGCCTCCAAGACGGGGATATCCGCCTTCTTTCACCCCGCCAGGTCAGGAACACAGAAACTGTCCAGGGAAGCTGTGTGCAGAGGACGCTCCTATTTCCGTTTCCTCGACCTGCTATGTTCTTCACCAACCAGGCGTGCTCTGTCCTGCAAGGAAGATGAAGCCTCACGTAAATTTTGTGCCACGAAAACGAAGCTTCAGTTTTATTCAGTTTTGCGTGTTTGTTTCCCGTACTGGGCGCGACTCAGTATGATTGAGGCACGTCATACGAGGGATGTCGTTTAAGAGACCGCTCGGAGCAGAAACAAAACAGACAAAAAATGTGGGTCAAGAAGGGCATCTTCGCAATGACCTCTGTGCATGAGATTGCCCTCGAA
>JAAUXT010090652.1_pt1 | contig 11655 bp, 8 predicted proteins | sample 7278171 | NCBI WGS metagenome assembly JAAUXT01 (sample SAMN14350112, study PRJNA611818) | marine sediment metagenome | isolation source: surface marine sediment (1.8m) | place: French Polynesia: Moorea | collected 2018-08
ATGGCTTCGCATATCGTTGATGTTGTAGAAGGTCCAGGCCGCCGGTGGGATGTTGTTATGGATGGCGGCGTTCTCCGCCGGCATGCCGAAGGCGTCCCAGCCCATGGGGTGCAGAACGTTGAACCCCTGCATGCGCTTGTAGCGCGCCACGACGTCGCCGATGGTGTAGTTGCGCACATGTCCCATGTGGATATTGCCCGACGGGTAGGGAAACATTTCGAGCAGGTAGTATTTGGGACGCTCCGGTTCTTCGGTCACCGCGAACAGGCCGATCGCCTCCCAGTGGACCTGCCATTTGGTTTCGATTGCCCGGGGGTCGTAGCGTTCTTCCATCACACTGTCCTTTTTGACATAATCGACGTGTCGCGCCGAACCGCTTTGACCGACGGCCGGCGCCCCCGCGAGGAGAAAGCCCCTCATGCCACAGAAAGCCATAAATAGCAAGCCGCGCCGGGATCCGTGAGCCTTGGCCGACGGCACGCGGTTGCGCCGCCGGGAGGCTGTCACCGATAAAACTGATTGACTTGTCTATTCCGATCGCCTATTTATATACGGTTAAACACAGGCCCGTACGGCACGGTGCCTGAACCCGGTATGGGGCAGACGGTATACGGACCCGTTCGCGTCGGTACGCACAATTCAATTCCTCCCGTCGTTCCGGAGACACCGATCCGGAGCTTCGAAAATTCCCCATCGCCTCCAAGTCAATAAGGAATCGAGACTGTATGAGCAGTAAAATTCTGATCAACGCGGTCGATTCGGAAGAATGCCGAATCGCCAAAGTCAAGGACAGCCAGCTGGAAGAATTCCAGATCGAAAGCGCCAGCATCGAAATCACCCAGGGCAATATCTACAAGGCGATCATCACGCGCATCGAGCCCAGCCTCCAGGCCGTGTTCGTCGATTACGGCGCCGAGCGCAACGGTTTTCTGCAGATCCAGGAAATCCACCCGGACTATTTTCACGACACCAGCGGCGGGCCTAAGGATATCAGCCACCTGATCAAAAAGGGCCAGGAGATCCTGGTGCAGGTCACCAAGGATCCGATCATGCACAAGGGCGCCATGCTGACCACCTTCCTGAGTCTGGCCGGCCGCTATCTGGTCCTGATGCCCGGCAGCGAATCCTTCGGCATCTCGCGCAAGATCGAAGACGAAGAGGAACGCCAGCGACTCAAGGACATCGTCGGTGGATTGAACGTCCCCGAGGGCTTCGGGCTGATCGTGCGCACCATGGGAAAGGGCGCCACCAAAACATCGCTGTCCAAGGATTTCACCTATCTGATGCGCCTTTGGAAGACCATCAAGGGCAACGTCATGCAGGTCAAGGCGCCCCACCTGATGAACAAGGAGCGCAACCTGGTGGTGCGCTCGATCCGCGACTACTTCACCCCGGATGTGTCTGAAATCCTCGTGGACGACACGGCCGTCTATCACGAAGTCAAGGATTTCATGAAAATCATATCCCCCAAGCAGACCAACATCGTCAAACAGCACAAATCGGCCAAGCCGATATTCACCCGCTTTCAGCTTGAACACCAGATTGCCTCGGTCTTCGAGAGCCGGGTCCCGCTCAAGTCGGGGGGCTCGATCGTCATCGCCCAGACCGAAGCGCTGGTGGCCATCGACGTCAATTCGGGCAAAGCCACCCAGAAGCAGTCGATCGAGGAAACCGCGCTGCAGACCAACCTGGAGGCGGTCGAGGAAGTGGCCCGACAGCTCCGCTTACGCGACCTCGGGGGGCTCATCGTCGTGGACCTCATCGATATGCGCGATCGCAAAAACCGCGCCGAGGTCGAAAAGGCCATGAAAAATTTTCTGAAAGCCGACAAAGCCCGCACCAAGGTCGGCCGAATATCCCGTTTTGGCCTGCTGGAAATGTCGCGCCAGCGGATCCGGCCCTCGATCGAGTTCAGCAGCTACCAGCCCTGCACCCACTGCCGCGGCAAAGGCCATGTGCCTTCCACCGAAACCCTGAGCGCAGCCTTTTTGCGCCGACTCAGTCTCGAAACGCTTAAGACCGAGGCCGAAGCCGTAAGGGGTTGGGTGCCGCCGGACGTGGCCGCCTACCTGTTGAACCGCAAGCGCAAGGAGCTGGCGGCTCTGGAGGAAAAACGCCATCTGACCATCATCATCGCCGCCGACCCGAAGCTCATGCCCGGCGAAAGCAAGATCAGCGCCGACAGGTCCGACGCGGCCTGATCGGGAGAGGCGCCGGCCGCCGCGACGCCTGCGGCAACGGAAACCGCGCAGCCTACCGAAGGCCCGCCGGCCGCGCCGATACCCCGCAGCCGCACAAGCTGCAAGGAATAATCCCATGGCCTCAATACCAACCCGCCGCAAAAAAAATTCACTGGTGATGATTGCCATGGCCGGCATGATCCTGCTGGCCATCCTCGTGGCCTACAAGCTCCTGTCGGCACCGGACGCCCCGCCGACCACCGCTGAACGACCGGATGCGACGGCCCGGGACGAAGCCGTGACGCCGCCATCCGTTTCGCCCTCCGGCCAGGTCATCGAATACGACAAGCTCGACACGGACGACGATCTCAAGAAAATGATGGACGCCCGCAAGGAAGCCTTCGAGGTCGGTGAAGGCATCGACATCATCGCCCGCTCCGACGAGACGCTGCAGATCGGCGACAACCGGGTGTCCATGAAGGAGATTCAGGACCAGATCCGCATCAAGCTGGGCGAGATCAGCGAGGAAACCCTGGGGCCGGACGGACAGCCGCTGCCGGTCGATCCGGAAACCTTCGGCATTCACGTGGTCCAACCCGGGGACAACATCTGGAACATCCATTTCGCCTTTCTGAAGAACTATTTCGCACGCCGCGGGGTGGATCTGGCCCGTTCGGCGGATGAACCCGACCGCAAGGGCTACAGCTCCGGCGTGGGCAAACTTCTGAAATTCTCCGAAAACATGGTGTATATCTACAACGTCAAGGAAAAGGATTTCAGTCAGGACCTGAACCTGATCGAACCCTTTTCCAAGATCATCGTCTATAAAATGGATCGGGTTTTTCAGCTTCTCGAACAGATCGACTACGACAACATCGACCGTATCCAATTTGACGGCGACACGCTCTGGATCCCGGCGGGATAGCACCGGGGTCGGCCACCCCCGGCGTTCGGGACCTTGGCGACAAACCAAGAAATGTTTGACGTGCGGCGGCCGAATACTGTATATCAGCGCCATTTTGCCGTAGCGTGGTCAGCATGCCGTCGCGACGGGGGCAGGATGCGAAGCGCATCGGGCGGCCTCGGGTCGATACGATTTGACGGATCCAGCGAATGCGTGACGCGCGTGAAACAATCTACGGAGGTTACATTTTGACAGGTATCGCATATGCAATGGGGCAGGGCGGCGGCGCCGCCGGGCAGGGCGCCGGAGGCTTCAGTGGATTGATTCCCATCATCCTGATGTTCGTGATTTTCTATTTTCTGCTCATCCGCCCGCAGCAGAAGCGCAACAAGGAACATCAACACATGATCGGCAACCTCAAAAAAGGTGACCGCATCATCACCAACGGCGGGATCTACGGCCGGATCACCGGACTGGACGAATCCACCCTGACGGTGGAAATCGCCGACCGGGTCCGCGTGAAGGTGGTCCGCGCCAACGTGGCCGGCCTGGCCCAGGCCGCGGCGGCGCCGGCCTCCAAACCGTCGTCCAAGAAAGAGAAGAAGGAAAAACGTGACGCCGACAAATCCTGACGGCGGACGTCCTGTCAGACTGTCGTTTTAAAGGATTCAAATGGTTAAACCGCCAAGGGGCGGTTTAACCATTTTGCCATTTGGCGCACTCAGGAAAGGAAGCGAATCTGTGAACAGTATTTCATGGAAACCGGTCATTATCGCCGCGGTCTTTTTGACGGCCATCGTCTATGTCCTGCCGACCTTCATCCCCGGTTTTCCGCTTCAAAAAAAGATCAATCTGGGACTCGACCTGCAGGGGGGGATGCACCTCGTGCTGGAAGTCGAAACCGACAAGGCCGTCGCGGGCACTATCGAACGCACCGCCCAGGAGTTGAAAGAGCGCTCGCGGCGGGCCGAGGTTCGCCGGGCCTCCATCGAAAAGATAGACGATGCAAGCATCCAGGTCCGCGTCCAGGGTGGGGAGAACATCGAAGCGTTTGAAAACCTGCTGGATGAGGAGTTCCGCAACCTGCGCATCCAGGACCGCTCCCTTGAGGGCGACCGCCTCAGGCTCGTGCTCGATCTTCCGGACCAGGAAACCGAACGCATCAAAGAGCTGGCCGTCGGCCAGGCGCTGGAGACCATCCGCAACCGCATCGACCAGTTCGGCGTGGCCGAACCGGACATCCGGCGCCAGGGCGAGCGGCGCCTCCTGATCCAGCTGCCGGGCGTCAAGGACACCGAACGGGCCAAGGAGCTGATCGGACGCACCGCCCAACTCGAATTCAAGCTGGTGGACGAACGCCTGCCCGCCCGTACCGCGCTCAAGGAAGGCCCGCCACCGGGAACGGAGATTCTCTACCAGGTGACCGTCGATCCGACCACCCAGCGCAGGATCGAAGAGCCCTACCTGATCAAGAAGCGGACCATGCTCACCGGCGCCTACCTGACCGACGCCCGGGTACGATTCGACCAGGACGAGCGCAGCTACTACGTGGCCATCGACTTCGACCGCAAGGGCGCGCGTATCTTCGAGCGCGTCACCGGTGAAAACATCCGCAAGCGCCTGGCCATCGTGCTCGACGGCAAGGTTCATTCGGCCCCGGTGATCCAGGACCGCATTCCCGGCGGCCAGGCCGTGATCACTGGCAATTTCTCGGCCGATGAAGCCGAGGACCTGGCCATCGTGCTGCGCGCCGGCGCGCTGCCGGCACCGGTCGTGATCCTGGAGGAACGCACGGTGGGGCCGTCGCTGGGCAAGGACTCCATCGACAAGGGCCTGATTTCCATGATTGTCGGCGGCGTGCTCGTGGTCATCTTCATGATCATCTACTACAAAGGGGCCGGCCTGCTGGCCGACATCGCCCTGGTAATGAACATCGTCATCATGGGCGCCGGACTGGCGGGCTTTCAGGCCACCCTGACGCTGCCGGGGATCGCCGGCTTCATTCTCACGATCGGGATGGCCGTCGATGCCAATGTCATCATTTTTGAACGCATCCGCGAGGAACTGCGGATCGGCAAACCGCCGCGCGCCGCCGTCGACGCAGGCTATGACCGGGCCACGCTGACAATTCTGGATGCCAACGTCACCACCCTGATCGCGGCCCTGGTGCTGTTCCAGTTCGGCACCGGGCCGGTCAAAGGCTTTGCGGTCACCCTGAGCCTGGGCGTCATCGCCAGCATGTTCACCTCCCTGGTGTTCACCCGGTCGGTGTTCGATTTCATCCTGGCCGGCAAAAAGGTGGCCCGGATCAGCATCTGACACGCGACCGTGCCGGCAGGACGGTCAGAGGAGCTTCACCGGGCGGTTTTACGGACTACGAAGGACTTGTGCCATGCAATTTGTCAAACCCGACATCAATCTTGAAATCATCGGCTATCGCAAAATCGCGTTCGCCCTTTCCGCCGTGATGATCATCGTCAGCATCGGTGCCCTGGCGGTCAGCGGCGGCCCGCGCTACGGCATCGACTTTGCCGGCGGCACGCTGATCCAGGTGCGCTTCGACGCCCCGGCGAACGCCAACGTGATCAAGGACGGCCTCGATCGCCTGAACATGGGCAGCTACACGGTCCAGCAATTCGGCGAGGAGGACGCCCACGAGATCCTCGTCCGCACCGATCAGGCCGGCACCACGGACAAGGGTTTCAACGAACGGTTGCGCAGCGCCCTGGCCGAGGCCACGGGGGCGACAGCGGAAATCCGCCGTGTGGAAATGGTCGGTCCCCAGGTGGGCAAGGACTTAAGGGAAAAGGCGCTCAAGGCCATGTTCTACGCCCTGCTGTTCATCACGGTCTACATCTCGGGACGCTTTGAAATGAAATGGATGTTGAGCGCCGTCCTGGCGGCGGCCCTGATCGGCGCCATTTACGGGCTGAGCCTGTTCCAGGTCAGCACCCCCTTCCTGATTGCGGTGGCGCTCATCGTGACGCTGGCCCTGTTCTGGTTTCTCAACCTGCGCTACGCCATGGGGGCGATCGTGGCCCTGATCCACGACGTGACCATCACGGTGGGACTGTTTGCGCTCTTTGACAAGGAGTTTACCCTGCCGATCATTGCCGCCCTGCTGACCATCATCGGCTATTCCCTGAACGACACGATCATCGTTTTCGACCGCATTCGCGAAAACCTCAAAAAGCATCACAAAAATCCGCTGGCCTTCGTCATCAACCGCAGCATCAACGAAACCCTGAGCCGCACCCTGCTGACGTCGCTGACAACGCTGGTGGTGGTGGTGACACTGTTTCTTCTGGGGGGCGGCATCATCCACGACTTTGCCTTTGCCTTGATCGTCGGTGTTCTGGTGGGGACCTACTCGTCGGTTTTCGTCGCCAGTCCGATTCTTCTGGCCTGGCAGAAGAAATAGGCGCCGAGGCGGGCGGTTCGGATATAAGGCATGCAGGCAGGTCCAACCCCACTCGAGGCTTCCCGGGATGATTTGGCGGCCTGGTTCCGGCTGCGTTCCGTCACCGGGATCGGCAACCTGCTTTTTCGAAGGCTGATCCGGCAGTTTGAAACCCCTGAAGCCGTATTCGCAAGCGGCGACAAAGCCCTTCTGGCGGTCGAAGGGGTTTCCACCCGTGTGGTGGCCGCCTTGCGGCGTTCGCGCCCTCATTGCGATACGGTCCGGCGTGAACTGGATCGCACCAGACGCCTGGGGATCAGGATCATCACCCAGCGGGATCCGGCCTACCCGGCCCTGCTGTTGGAAATCCCGGATCCCCCCCCATTCCTTTACGTCCGGGGGGACCTGACGCGTTGCCGCTGCCCGGTGGCCATCGTGGGATCACGCCATGCCACCCCTTATGGCCGCAAAACAACCAAACGCCTCAGCCGGGATCTGGCCGGCCACGGCATTACGGTCGTGAGCGGCATGGCCCGCGGCATCGACACGGCCGCCCACGAAGGCGTGATCGCGGCCGAAGGCGTCACAGTGGCCGTATTGGGCAGCGGCCTGGAACGCGTCTATCCACGCGAAAACCGCAAGCTGTTCGAGCGCATTGCCGAGAGCGGCGCGGTGATTTCGGAATTTCCGCTCGCGGCCGAACCGGAGGCGCACCATTTCCCCCAGCGCAACCGCATCATCAGCGGCATGTCGGCGGGCACGGTGGTGGTCGAAGCCACCCGTCGCAGCGGTTCGCTGATCACCGCCCGCCTGGCCGCCGAACAGAACCGGGAGGTGTTCGCCGTCCCCGGCAGCATCGACTCCTTCAAGAGCATCGGTACCCACGGTCTGATCAAGAGCGGGGCCAAACTGGTGACCCAGGTCGGTGACATCCTGGAGGAGCTGCCCGCTTGGGCCTGGGGCGATGGCCGCCCATCGGCCGACGCCGTCCCCACCGGCCGCAGTGCCAGCCCCCCCCTTTCAGGGGACGAGGCGCGGGTGCTTGATAATCTGACGGTCTACCCGATTCATGTTGACGATCTCACGCGCCGGCTTAAATTGGAGCCGGGGCATCTGGGCAGCATCCTGCTGGCCCTCGAACTCAAGGGGGTTGTCCGGCAGGACCCGGGCAAACTTTTCAGCCGCATCGACGCGGACCCGGGGGATCGGGCTGAAAAATCCCCGCCAGGCTGAAGCGGATGTCCCCCGACCGGGGTCCAATTAACGCCCTGCGAATAGCGGGCGATAGAGATAGTTGAGGGGGTGCGATCGACGTGCCCCTGAAAACCGCAGGCACCGCCGTCGCCGCACCCCGGCGACCCGGTGTTGCGAACATTTAAACCGAACCAAACGATAGAGGATTACCCGTGACTAAACCGCTTGTCGTGGTGGAATCACCGACCAAAATCAAGACCTTGCAGAAGGTCCTGGGCAAGGATTACAAGGTGGCCGCCACGGTTGGACACATCAAGGACCTGCCCCAGAAGGAAATGGGCGTCGACATCGAAAAGGGGTTCAAACCCAAGTACCGCATCATTGGCGGCAAGCAGAAGGTGATCAAGAATCTGAAAGCATCCGCTGGCGAGGCCGAAGACATCTATCTGGCCCCCGACCCCGACCGCGAAGGCGAGGCCATCGCCTGGCATACGGCCGAGGTGCTCAAGAAGAAAGGTCGCCGGTTCCACCGGGTGCTGTTTCACGAACTGACCGGCAGCGCCATCAAGGAGGCCATCGAGCGCCCCACCGAACTCGACCTCAGTAAATACGAGGCCCAGCAGGCCCGGCGCATCCTGGACCGGCTGGTGGGCTACCAGATATCCCCGCTGCTGTGGCGCAAGGTCAAGGGCGGCCTGAGCGCCGGCCGGGTGCAGTCGGTGGCGGTCAAGATCATCTGCGACCGCGAGCGGGCCATCCAGGCTTTCGAACCCGAGGAGTACTGGAGCATCACCGCCGCTCTCGAAGGCGAGACGCCCCCGCCTTTCAGCGCCAAGCTCGTGCGCCACGGAGGCCGCAAGATCACCATTCCCGACGGCGACACGGCCCGGCAGATCACGGAGCGTCTGTCCCAAGCCACTTTCACCGTCAGCCAAGTGGTCAAGAAAACCAAGCGGCGCAATCCCCTGCCGCCGTTCACGACGAGCAAACTGCAGCAGGAGGCCATTCGCCGGCTGCGGTTTTCGGCCCGCAAAACCATGATGGTGGCCCAACAGCTCTACGAGGGGGTCGAGCTCGGGCCCGGCGAGACCGTCGGCCTGATCACCTACATGCGCACCGACTCGACGCGTATCGCCGACGAGGCGGCCCGCGAGGCCCTGGGACTGATCAAGACGCGCTTCGGCCCGGACTACGCCATCGGCCAGCCGCGTTTTTTCAAAAACCGCAAGAAAGCCCAGGACGCCCACGAAGCGATCCGGCCCACCTCGGTCCTGCACACGCCCGAATCCGTCAAGGCCTTCCTGACCAGCGACCAGGCCGCCCTCTATTCGCTGATCTGGAAGCGGTTCGTGGCCTCGCAGATGCAGCAGGCCCTGATCAACCAGCTCACGCTCACCATCAAGGCCGAGGATTACATCTTCACGGCCAGCGGTTCGTCCGTCAAATTCCCCGGCTTCATGGCCCTTTACACCTCGGCCGAGGAAGAGCGCAAAAGCCGGCAGGAGAAAAAGAAAGAAGCGCTGCCCGAACTGGCCGAAGGCGCGGTGCTCGCGCTTCAGGACCTCGTCCCCAAGCAGCACTTCACCGCCCCGCCCCCGCGGTTTTCGGAAGCTTCCCTGGTGAAAGAACTCGAGGAGAACGGCATCGGGCGCCCGAGCACCTATGCGTCCATCCTTTCGACCATCCGCGACAAGGGCTACGTCGAACTGCTCAAGGGCTACTTCCGGCCGAGCGAACTGGGTTTCATCGTCAACGACCTGATCGTCGCCAATTTTCCGGATATCTTCAATGTCGAGTTCACGGCCAAGATGGAAGACAACCTCGACCGCATCGAACAGGACGAAGCCGACCTGCTGAGCATCCTGGAGCGCTTCTACACCCCCTTCAAGGCCAAACTGGAGGAAGCCGCCGACGGCATGCTCAGCATCAAGGGCGTGGGCTTTGCCACGGATCTGAAATGCCCCGAATGCGGCCAGACCCTGCACATCAAAGTGGGTAAAAACGGCCCCTTCATCGCCTGCAACGGCTATCCGGAGTGCACCTATTCACGGGACTACACCCGGGATGAGAAAGGACGGATCCAGACCATCGAACCCGCGGTGGACAAGGAAGTCGACAAGACCTGTCCCAAGTGCGACCGCCCCATGGTGGGCAAACGCGGCCGCTACGGGGAGTTTCTGGCCTGCAGCGGATACCCGGAGTGCAAGCACACCGAATCGGTGGGCAACGGCGGCGGGCAGTCCACGGGCGTGCCCTGCCCCCAGGTTGATTGCGACGGCGAGATGGTGGAACGCAAGTCCAAGCGCGGCAAGATCTTCTACGGGTGCAGCCGCTTTCCCGACTGCACCCAGGCCATGTGGGACCGTCCGGTAGCCCGTCCCTGCCCGGTCTGCAAAGCGCCGTTCATGGTAGAAAAATCGACCAAGCGCGACGGGCATTTCTATGCCTGCCTGACCGAAGGGTGCGGGCATCGGGAGGCGATGATTCCGGACGAAAAAGCCTCGTAGTGCCCGTACAGAGGCGGCATCTTTCAGCGCCATGCAGCGTTCTCGCCTCTTGTCCGTCCTCGACGTAGCTTTAGCTACGCCTGCGGGGGCCAATCGGCTGCGGCCTTGCCTGCCGCCGAAATCTACCATCTCTGAACGGGCACTGGTTGCTGGCCTGGGGCAACTTTGGTCCTAGTTTATGCCAGCTCTCGTTCACTGTCGTTCCTCGACGTAGCATCGCTACGCCTGCGGACGCCAGTTTCACAGCGGCCTTGTTCAGAACCGAAATCTAACGCTTCTGGGGGGCACTGCCGCGGTTCATGGGGCATCTTTGGGCCCTGAACGGCGTTCTCGCCTCTTGTCGGTCCTCGGCGTAGACGCCAGACAACTGAAAAGCGGCGCCTCACGCCGCCATGCTGCGTTTCGGCTCTTGCGGGCGTGCTCACAACCCAGACGGTTGCTGCGCGTCCCGCCTCGAGCCGCGCCCCGCCTGACGGCCTGATGCGTCTTTTAAGCTCCCTGGACAGAGCCTGCGGGGGCCAATGGGCTGAAGCCTCGGCCGGTTGCACCGGGCGATGTTTTCAGGCTTCGGGTTTCGTTGTTGAAATGTCTGCAAACCGTGGCTTGAGACCTCAGGATTCTAACTTCTGGCTTCAGAATTCTGGTTTCTTCTTTCCTTACCCTGAAACCGGAAACCCGGCCCTGGGGTTATGCCGCCGCCTGTTGTCGAAACCCGATACCGATTCCGATTCCGACAGCGATGGGCCTCGTCTCACGCGCGAAATGTCTTGACAACTTCGAAGGGGGCTGCTAACTGTTGCCAAAATTTAGAGAATCTGAGCGCTTATGAAACTTACCGCCCGCATCAACATCCTTGTCGGCCTTATTCTCATCCTCGTGGTAGACCTCCTCATTCTACCGCGGGGCAAGGGGTTGATACCGGCTTAAAAACGCCATACCGCCAAACACCAAAACCGTTATCAGCCCCCTGCTGGTAACGGTTTTTTTCGTCAGGAGAACGATTGATGAAAAGTGATCAGGTCAAGGCCGGAGTGGAGCGAGCCCCCCACCGTGCCCTGTTGAAGGCCATCGGCTATACCGACCAGGAGATCAAGCGCCCCCTGATCGGCATCGCCAACGCCGCCAACCAGGTGATCCCCGGGCATGCCCACCTGGACACGGTGGCCGCGGCCGTCAAGACCGGCATCTATATGGCCGGGGGCACGCCCATCGATTTCGGGACCATCGGGGTTTGCGACGGCATTGCCATGAACCATACCGGCATGAAGTATTCCCTGGGCAGCCGCGAGTTGATCGCCGACTCCATCGAAATCATGGCCATCGCCCATGCGTTCGACGCGCTGGTGCTCGTGCCCAACTGCGACAAGATCGTTCCGGGCATGCTGATGGCCGCCGCCCGGCTCGACCTGCCGGCCATCGTGGTAAGCGGCGGCCCCATGCTGGCCGGCGAGCATCCCACCTGCGCCGGCG
>JAAUXT010146068.1_pt1 | contig 11655 bp, 10 predicted proteins | sample 7278171 | NCBI WGS metagenome assembly JAAUXT01 (sample SAMN14350112, study PRJNA611818) | marine sediment metagenome | isolation source: surface marine sediment (1.8m) | place: French Polynesia: Moorea | collected 2018-08
GAACCAAAAGAGCCCAAAAGATCCCAAATCAATCCTCATCTTGACCATGAAACTGCTGTACACATACTTTTGGAAGATGCTGCCTGTAGGTGCTTTGATTTGGCTCACACTGATTTGGCTCATTTGAGCCCAAATCGCACAACCCACCTCAAATCACCTAAAAATTGCTGCTGAAGCAGGGTTTAATTTGCACTCCTCATGCAGAAGGTAAAAACAGGATTGTGTCCCCACAAAAAAGGTAAAAAGCCAGGCACTCCATTCTCAAGAAGTTCTTGCCAAATTTGCAGTTGCTATGAGGGGTCGCAATGCAAGCTTGTCACGAGGCCCCCCTTTCTGAGAAGGATATATCCTTGGACCGATCAGGTCCGTTTCCAAGGGAGCCCCATGACAAGCTTGCATGTAAAGCATTCCTTGTGCATGCATGGGGAATTGGTTCTTGTGTTCATCTGCTTGCTTGCAGCGTCTTGGTTGACTCAACAAGAAGTTGCTCAAAATTTATGCTTGCAAATGCATGGAAAAGAGACACCGGTGCATCTGCGATTTTGAACAAATTTGATCGTACAAGGTCCAGTTCAATTGTTTCCAAAGTTTGCTGCTTGACAAAGAAGTTGTCCTCCGCATTTCTGAACTTCAGGAAAACTACAGAAAACTGACAATCTCTGCGACAAAAATATCGCAAAACTGGAGTGCTTGCATGATATTTTAATAAGAACCTCACAAATCAGCCTCACGCAACACTCATACATAATTTCCACATTCAATTTCAGGGCACTGATTCTTGGCCGCAGGGAAAAAACACATTGAGAGTGCATGACCACACATATGTGTGGTGTTTTATTCAGACCCCACATGAACAAATTACTCTCTCGAGGGCACTCAAAAATACTGGTCAAAACAAAACAAAACTTCTATGGCACAATTCAAGAATAGCTTGTGTGCTGCACCTGACGCAGCAAACACCATTTTGGGTTGAGAAAACGGAAATCGATGACATCTCGTTTCACAAGTGATTTCCAACATCAGTGAAAGAATGCTGTCCTTCAAGGACATCTGTGCATTTCCCATTTATCTCACAAATTGTAATCACTTTGCTACTTCCGTTTTGATCCTTGACTTTCCTCATATGTGATTGTTTTTGTTTTCCAAGTTCAGTCGACTGCACTTCCAGGGGTGTGGAGGAGCCGTTCCGTTTTGGCGACAAAAGGTGCGTCTTGGTGGTCGGCCCCTGCGCTGCTTCCAGACTCCTGCGCTCGGACATTTTCATGTCTGACTTCCGACTCCCGGCGGTTTGCCAGTGCCTCCTCGACTGCTGAAATGGGATTCAAACGGTTGATTTATTTTCCGTGTACACTGAACCACGAAAGCACACACTTTATGGGTAAAATCACAAAGCGCCTTGCGACGCATGTGACATCCGAAGTGCGGTACTTGTGTTGGTGCAACTGAGTCATGCGCAGAATCAATCGAACTTTTCCAATACGTGCGGTCGATTTGGAAATTGCCTGCTCCCCCCCCCCACCCCACTAAAATTGAAAACTTTCTCCATGGCGCTCGTGTGTAGACTCCGGTCTGCAGACTATCCTTGTGTTAATTTGTGTTGCCTCTTCAAATGATGCCAATTGCGCCGAAGCCTTTCAAAAACAGCTGTGGTGCTGCAGCATCCTGGCAAATTCAGCACATGTCAGTCTTGTTGATTTAAAGTTTCGAGCAGATGCGGTTGAACCGCGCCTCTGGCAAAGACAGAACTGAGGCAGACAGTTGACCGTGACCCAACAGAGGATGCCTTGTGTCAATTTGAAAAAAGGCAATATTTCGCACCAATAGCGATGCAATTTCAGGATTGTTTGGGGGGAGGAAGGTAGCGGACTGGGTGTGGTCCAGCAAGAGAACGCAGTGATTTTTCCGTCCTCTTCGTTCAGAACAGCTTTTCTTATGCAGAGATTGATCAGGTAGATCTAAACAGCTCACCACAAAGGAACTTGACGGCGCCAGCTGTGCAGACCATCTGCATCTGAGCAAGGTCAGCATCCCCTTCTTGAAGGCGGAATTCATGATGCAGTAGATGACTGGGTTCTGAGCGCTGTGTGAATGCCCCAGAAGAAGCGCGAAGGACAACGCCGACAGGGGCGTGTCGTTGTGGGCGTTGAAGTCCGTGTAGAGCACGATGATGTTGTACGGGAGCCACGACAGCGCGAAGAGCACGGCGACGACCAGCAGCATCTTGGCCACTCTTCTCCTGCCCGCCATCACGCGCATGTAGTGACTAGTTTCTGAGTTCGATCGCGACAAGTTTTCGTTGGTTGACATGAGGTGCCGACCCGTTGCTGAGTAGAACGAGATGACCAGGCAACCAGGGATCACGTAGATTATGACGATCAGAGTGGCGTCGTAGATTTGTCTGGACGTTGGGTTGGGCCAACTCTCGTGGCAATAGGGAATTGTGACCAGATCGAGAATGCCTTGTTGAACAGGTTGGACAGTGAGGGTCTTAACGAAGAGCAGCGGCAGCATTATGGCACAGGAGAGAATCCAGATGGCCAACAGAATCAACTTGACGTTGGTCGTGGTTGAGATGGTTTTGGACTTGACCGGGTGACGAATGGCGATGTACCGATCCAGACTAAGAGCCGTGATGGTGAGCACAGACGAGGCCACGGACACACCTGCAAGAAAAGAAGCCAGAGAAATGTAAACTTTGATCCTTTTGTCTTCTGTCCTGAGCTGGGGACAACAAATGTGATTGAAGCGCTCGGTTTACGTGTGAGTCGTGTGAGTGGTTTGTTTGTGCGTGGTTCCTGCGAATTTCCTGTTGGGTTTCAAAGAAGAACAAACGAAAATTAAGGCACACACGAACACACGAACACACACACACACACGCGCACGCGCGCGCGTGCGCGCGTCACACGGCGGGCACCCGTGGACAGTTTGGCCAGGTTTTGGCCAGCGAGACTTTGCTGGTCCGTTGGCTGGGCACCAGCTAAACTTAGTTTGCAACAGTGTTCCTGGTCAGTCATCTACCAAAGTTCAGCTGGTCCCCTGCCAACTATGCACCCTTTGAATCTGCTGGTTCCAGCCAGATTTGTGAAACTTGTCTGACGAGCCTTCAGCCAACCGCCTTCTGCATAAACTCAGCAACTGCCAACCAGATCTGGTTGGTTGCTGCCAACCTGGGCGTCTTTCTGCCGAAGGCACTGGGCTACGACTAAACCCATCAGGCAACTCACTCGGCGAACCTTGGACACTGACCCCAATTTATTATTTTTATAAAAAAAAAACAAGCGTCTGCTTTTTTGAGTTCCTCCACCACCAAAAGGAACTCCAAGCAATCACTTTGACAAAATTACTCAGCAAATTTGCTCTGGAGCTTTGTCGCAACAAGATACCGATTGAATAAGGAAAGGCGACAATAAAGCGCCAAAAGTAAGAAATCTGGCGTGGATATTTCGCCGTAAAAGTTGTTCCTGACTTTGCCGGATGTCGGTCGCGTGTGTGTGTGTGCGTGTGAGTGTGTGCGCATCAGATGCGTGCAAGTGGTCACCTAACCCTTTGCGGACGTTGCCTGCTGAGATAATCGTGTTTCTCTGCCAGAAAAGCTTTCAAGAATCCATTTCCTGGAATGGCTGTGGTGGACTGCGGGAAGAAGACACGCAGCCAAAATTCATGGCGGAAAAGAAAACAGACACTTGCCTTGAAGATAGCTGCCCGATTTGCAAAGGAAGAGCCCGTAGACCCACGGTATGTAGACGATCTCGCACACGGTGAGTGGGATGCAGACCAGGGTCACTGAAATCAATCTATTCTTCGGAATTGAGGCAACAAGCATGGAAATTCCATGCTCGACAGCCAAATTTCTGATTGCTGCGAACCAACGTTTTCCCTTGAATTGTACACGTCAATCAAAAGGGAATGCGCGCATGGTCGAGTGTTGTATGGACTTTTGACGTGTTTATTGTGTCGTATTTCAGAAACTATATTGACAATATCCCAAGTTCTGAAGAATTTGTTGAAAAACAAAACAAACAGAAACCTTATCTTTTCTTCACAAACTACGTACATTGCGAAAGCCAGTGACAAACGAAGGTCGACACACAAGAGAATCTCTGCAGCTGGATTTTAATTACAGGTTGAGGTTCTGAATGCCTAAAACCCGACGGACCGTTTGTTTCCTGAGTCCCCCAAAGAGACAATGATTTCTGGTGGCAGTCCCCGAAAGAGAACCCGGAAATAGGGTTTTAGACCACGCCACTGGTTTCCTGTTGCTTGCCAACTCCACCTGACATGGATCGGAAGGAAACAGCAAAGTAACAGGACCGCAATCACTGTGCAAACACAATGGTAATTTCGTTAATAATTCGGGCTCTCTGCAGAGAAACTGTTTTGAGAGACCCACTGGCTGACAACAAACAGTTATCTAGCTCGGTCTACAGAGCTTTGAAAGCTCCAACCAGATTTCTATTCTGCGCGCAGAAACCACGATTTCTTCTCTTCATGACTTGCACAAAAGTAATCTATCTCGCTTGAGCCAGAAAATATACTCCAAGTAGCGGAAATCGAGTTTCACGGAGATTTTTCCCATCTCGGCCAAGCGGCAAAGCGGCAGGTCTGAACTCTCGGGACGAGATAATCTATCGGCGAGAAGCCTAATGAGGTGCTTGTTTGCGTTCAAGGCCCATCGGCGCTGGCCTGTCTGATTGTGGTTCCCCCTCTTCCTGTGCACCTGACCTGGATTCCAAGGGATCGTTCAGCTGAGGTGATTCAATCTTCCTGTTCCTGCCTGATGAAGATAATGAACCTAAATCTTGCACGCGTGTCATAGTTGCCAAATTATCGTGCTCGAAACATCTGCTTTGGCTAAAAACTACTGATCTGCAGCAGATATATTGTTCCTGAAAGTGATCAAAATTACACACACTGACATGGAACTGATATCCCAAAGAAGCTGGACGGGCTTAGTGTCCGCCGCTAACTGTTCATGATCTTCACGGATTGAAAGTGTGTGGACCTGTGTGGATTTATGTGGCGAGATTTTTTTTGTTTTCGCTTTCAATGGAGAAAGTTTTGGCCTGCATCAATGTGAATCACCGTGGGAAGTTTTCGAGGGTTGCAGGTGTTAGATGCACTACTTTCGGGTTCTTTTCTTCTTTGTCATGTTTTCAGATCAGGTTTTTGTGATTGTACCAGGGCTGCGTGGCTGGTTGGATGCCGTTTTTGCAACCAAGGAGTGGTGCTGGTCTCTTTTGGAATTTGTCTCAACGCAGAATCTATTCGGAGGTGAGCTGCGGGACTCGAGTCTTGGATCCGCCTTATGTTTCCCACGCAGGTGACCTCTGTGTCAAGTTCGTATCCGACCCCACCGATCAACCGCCGACTTCGACCTGAGTCACAGGAAACCCGTAATTTGTCCTCAAAGTTGCAGGCACGGGGTGGTGCCTGGGCAGCTCTTGACGTTTCCATGCACACAGGTTTGCTGTGGCGAATTTTTGATTGGGAGATCTGGTTCTCTCTGGGTTCCGAGTTCATGTCATAAACATCTTGTTTTGGGGAAATAAGGGTGTCAGAGTGCCCTTTTTTGAGGCACACATTGGGGTCAGGGAAGGACCCGTCCCCCAGGCCAACTTACTCGATGCACCAGAGATTTGTTCACTTTTCACCTTGCTTGTCCTTTTTGTCTCTGTCTGCTCGAATGGACACTTCTATGAAGGAACAATGTACTCAAATCGATACAGGATCAATGTCCGCTTTTGCGGGCAGCCATCAAGGCAGGAATGTTGGGTGTTCATCTGCCACGAGCCTTTGAGCCCCAACACCCAGTTCCGGTTTTGGCCACATTTTTTTCGGACAGAGCCAGATCCATGCAGTTGCAGATAATCTGCATGTCTTTGTGAACAAAGTAATCTGCATTCTTCTTTCACAAAGAGGGAGTCAGATTTTGACCAGAACGTTGTCAGTTGCTCAACCTTCAGAAAACTGGACGTTACACCAGGCACGGGATTTTGTCATTCTCCCTAACGTCACGCCGAAACACAGCCTCGGACCCCATTGTGTCCACAGGAACAACTGAACATTCCTTGTTGCACAAGATTCAGCCCCACCCCTTTGGCACTCAGGTTGTGATCACCATCTTTTGCCTCAGACACCTTTCGCATTCTGCAGAGTTCTCAACAAAAACATCAGGTGCTTCTTCTTCCTAAAAATGCTCTTTTTCAGATTTCAGACTTTTGATCGGCAACATCGATCTGTAGGGTCATGTACGATGATCCAACCAAGTTGTTTGTACTATACATGCCGGGTCTCATTTGGACCTGAGAACAGGGTACTTGTTTGGAGTCCAGGTTGTTTCTGATTTATGCACCCACCTGACCTCAACAAACACCCCTCATTGATCCAGGATCAGCGTTTGGTGTGATTGGAGCCGCACAGATCAGACTCTGACATGAAGGGTAAACCCTTGCACCGACTTTGACACGAACAAGTCAGATTTTGCATTTTACCGCGCAGCACTGGGGACTCAAAGTTGAAATTGTCTTCCCTTGGCGAGACGCATCCCCCCAATGAAACCTCGACCCAACCCTGATGTTTGTGTGAAGACGCAGGCGCAAGATCGGAGAAACATGTCGACATGTACTCACCCAGGAGGTCGCTAATGGCCAAGTTTAGCAGAAAGAAATTTGTGACGCTTCTCATGGAGTTGTTAGCGACCATGACGAGCAGAACCAGGACGTTGCCTCCCAAGGCCATGACGAATATGAGTGCGTAAATGGTGATCAACGCTTTGGTTCTCGGCTCCTGGTGAGTATAGAGATTGCGTTTGAATTCATCTACAACTGCACCCATCCAGTCATCACCTCCAGCGTCGGACACGGTGTAGTTGACGTTGAGGTTGATCCTGCTTCCGTTGGGGAAGATGTCTACTCCTCGGAAAACGGCGTAGTAACTGCTGTTATGAGCGCCAGCGTTGGAATGGACATTCATCGACATGTTCTCATCCCTTTCTGTTGCCTCCTTTTGTGCCTTGCGAAGAAGATCCTTTTGCTTACTTCGTTTGAAGATTTCCCGTTCAAGACATCATTGGCTCCAAATGAACTCTCTGTTCGTCACTGGTTCATTGTGACTGGAGCGAATATTTTCCACACTCGACTGTCTCGTGCGTCTTTCTCTGAAGCCCGCGGACACAGTTGTGGAGCTGGCGCTGAAGGCTGCGAGTTGCCACACATCTTCAAACGCAACTGTATTCTCTTGATGAGAATGGAAGCTGAGAGGCAGACGCGCGAAATGTAACTCCTACGCAGATGTGTTTCGCGCTGAAATTCTGCTCAAGATCCTCGATGCGGCGTTCGCCGTTCTTTTTTGATCTTTGGCCATGAATTTTCAAAGCCGTCAGAACACAGCGGTCAAATGCCACCACGGCTGCTGGTGTTCGTCGCTCTGGAATAAATAAACACGTGAAGCTGTCGTGGGAATGTAACAATGTTCATACAGCCTGTACTTGGATCGAGTTGAAAGATGTCATTAGTTTTGAGTCCATTCTGTCCGTAAGTGAATTGATAGGAGCGTGTGAACAGCTTGGATTTCAGGGGGAGAGAAACAACCATATATTTGCAGCTGTTGTATTGGCTTTGTACTGAAGTGTGATCCGAAATTCAGAGAATTCTCGAACTCATGCGTAGTTTTCTCATTCAGCTTCATTTGAACAGGACATTGATTTTCTCATTAACAAGATTTATTGTGCAAACAAAGTCACTATTCCAAACAGAATCACTGAAGAAATGCGGCAATTTTATATATATTTGTAAATTTCGCTTTCTTTTTTAAGTTCCTGCTTGCCAACAGATTTCCACTTTTCTTAATTATCTCTGAAAGTGGTCACAAAATTTGCTTCGTTTGCTCAGTCTTCCTTTGGGATCCAACAGGTGTTGCAGTCACATCGAAAACCTTGGGGGCAGGGATTTTGATTCCTCAAATAGATCTATATACTGCAGTTGAGTAATGACTATTCAGGGGCCCATTTACAGGAAAGTCTTTTTCCTGCTGTCAAAAAAATTTGATGTAGGAGAACGAATTGATCACTGGTCTACGACACACGGGGATTTGCGCGAGGTCGTGAAAGGACCCAATCTTTCAACAGCCGGCAATTGTGCGCGACCCAAACAGAAATCAATCTGTCGCGGGTCAGTAGATTCACAACAGCAGGATGGATGTGTGTGGCAACCAATGAATGACTGTTGGAAATCTGTTATGTTCTGGAGGTGGGAAAGTGTTTTGTGGAGTACATGCTTTCAAACATACGCATTCAGGGGTGCACATGTCCGGGGCCTTGCATCCTTGGGCCTGGCCACAGCTTGAAGCAAGACTCCCACCCCCCCCCCCCCCAGTCAGGACCAGGTCGACCCCTGACCAAATTGTGATGCTGTTAGAGATACGCATTTCTGAACAATAATGACCACTTTGTCAAAATCATGGATGTTCTTTGGGTTTCATGTTGTCTAACTGGAGGCGCTTCTGGAGATCATTGGGCTCTGGAGATCGCTCCGGGGTGTGGTTGCACGATTCCAATCGAAAAGCAATCGTTTTTACTGGTCTCGACAACGCCATTGACAGGTGCAGAAACAAACATGGAGATCCACTCATCCAACACTCGCGTGGGTGGACGAGCCCTCTGGGCCAAGGAAAGCAAGTGACTGTTGCCCTGCCTGCCAAACAAAACAGCTCTCCAAACCTTGGTGGTTGTCTGCATGGATCGTATCGTCTGAGTTCAAATCCTGGGAGTTTGAAGAGATACAGGGCCAACACCCTCTCCTTGTGACAAGGTTCAGGCTTTGGTTTCTTCCTCTGATTGACATCAGCTCCAGTGTCCCCTGGTGGTGCAAAACTCAAACCTGTGTTGGAGCTGCTCATCTCTCTCTTTTTGCATATTCTCTGGTCTGGGTCTGTGCACCAGCTCACCAACTATTTTTGAAATTTCACGTTGGTCTTGACCACACGCGCATGGCTTGCAGTGGGTAGTGGGATAGAACACACACAAGTACACGTACACACACCTGGGCTGCAGCATTCAGAATAGGATTTGATATTCATCCATCAAGATCAACAGGCCCGTCACCACTTTTCCACACTGGCGCGTCTCAGGACACCACGAATCCATTTCCTAAAACCTCTGTGGATTTCCTTTCGCGTTTGTGAGTGCATCGTTCTTCGCGTTCGGAATGATCATTGGGGGCACGCAACGATCCCACGTCATGAACGCTGCATGGGTTTGTGTCAGTTCAGAATGTGCGTGCTGACACTTGCTGTGCGAGCTGGACAATTCTTGGTCCCCACAAGCAAGAAGTCCAGAAGCTTTTGTGAGCTTACGGCGCATAACAGTGAAATATCTTTCCCGAATGAGCACTAACAATGATATTGTTGTGACAAAATGACACCAAAAGGACCCAATAGTCCCTTGGTGGTCAGGCAAATGGGCACTCCATCATGATTCACACCGCCGTCAAAACACCGCACGACGACACCTTTGGTTGCAAAAGTTGACAGCGCGCTCCTGTTCCCACAAAACCAACACATTTGGTTGAAACCCCTTCACTTACTTGCAATAAAAATGCACCAGCAGGGAAAAGAGTTTCTCGCTTTTGTACGGAAACCTTGGGTGCACGCGGCAGATTGACAATCTGTGGCCACAGTGCCCTGGGGCCGAAGATATCCAAGGAGTCAGTAAAATCTACTGGAAATGCTGCGGGGAAGCTGTTCAAGAACATCAAACTGCAAACAAGGAATATTCCCAGGAGAACAGGACCAATTTGATCAACGACAATCGGTGTATCGACTGGGTCGTACTGGGTTTGTTGTCTTGTGAATGCGAAAGAAGTGCATCCATCGCCAGAGTCATGCACACAGAGTTAATTGCGAGCCCAGTTTCGAAGCTGAACGAGTCACAAAATATCAGATGATAAGTCGTATACATAAAGTGATGATGCTGAACAAAAATCGTTCACCAAAGAGGTTTTCCGTTCTGATGAACAGGTCAGCGACCTTTTTTTCTCTGACGAGTTTCACAATGCTGCTTCAGCCGCTCGTAGCTAAATGTGTAGTTGAGGCAAAAATCAACGTCTCCAGAACCAATTCACTCGCAGTTCCGTGAGACAAACCCATTGAGTGCGTGACACAAGTTTTTGCGTCTCTGATTTGGAATAAACTTCCCTGTAGCAAACACAAAATCATCTGGAGTGGTGGTGTTGGTGTATTTTTTTGTTCAATCCAGTACGCACGTGTGTGTGTGTGTGTGTGTGTGTGTGTGTGTGTGTGTGTGTGTGTGTGTGTGTAGATGTGTGTGTATGTATGTATGTCCAGCTTTCAACCTGTGATGACTCCACCTTTTTGTTTCCTGATTGACCCATCTCCAAAGCACTCTCTGCGTGCATCCACAGGAATGAGACAAAAAAATCTTGCCTTGGCGTAGTCCAGTAACGCATGCAGGCTTGTTTGAGGCTCAATGACACAACGTCTCCGCAGGAGGAAGGGTTACAAAAACTATCAGTACCAGACCTTTTCCCTGAAACTTCCAATGGCTTTGCAGTGGGAAAAGAGAAGAAGACACGCAAACCCTCAGTCTGTCTCTATCAGAAAAGAAATTACTCTTCAAAATTGTAATGCAAAGCGTATAATTCTCATTCTGTCACGAATTTCTAAACTTGAGTTCGGCCTTCAGTGAGCGGTGGCAGGATACTGGGTTGGGTTCTGCATGAGAGCGTTTGAAAAAAAGATGTTGGCTTGATTTTCTGCTCATTGGCAGACACTTTGGACAGGTGGAGTACAGATCCACTGCTTTGAGATAGTTCAGTGCTTGAAAAGAAAGTTGATCACTCAGCTTGGCTGCCTCTTGCAAAACATCAGTGAGAGTATCAAAAGAGTATTCTATCTCATCATCAGTCTTATATACCGATGGCCCAGGTCAGTTGTGTGAGGGTCACATAGCTGAGTCCAAACTAAGCTTTGGAATTTCAAACTGAGTATATATATTTAGAAAGGGAATGTATGTTGATGCCAAGTATGCATGTGAGAACAGCAAAGATGCCAGTCACAGCGACAGAAAAATACTCCATGTCAGACTCACCTGTATGACCAAGAGAAGGGAGATAGATGCTTTTCTCAGAAAAATGTTCCAGACTTTTGTGCTATTATTTCAACCCCAATGGAACTGGGTTGTCCAATTTTTCCCACCAATGGGCAAAAATGTATGAATTTTGTTGTTTCACACATGGGGTACTCAAGCAAGCCTGATCTAGAGAACTGAAGGGTTTAAGTTGTTGCAAATCCATGAAGGGTTTGTGTACTTCTTGGATTATTTTGATACAAGTTCCAAGAATTTGGTGGAATTTTTTGGGATTCAAACATTTTTGTGGTGACAAAAAAGTGTGTTTGGTGGCTTTTGACTGAACATGGCCTATTTTCGTGCTTTTGGCCCTTTTGGTCCCTGATGAGATTTCAAAATTGGCTCTTCGTTGTGCCACAGAGGTTGAGAACGTTCCCAATCCTGTGCTCCAATCAGAGGTGAGAGGCTTCATTTTTTGGGTTGGGTCATGACCCCGGTCATGTGATTCATTTTTTAGGTCATGGCAGCTGTTGAGGGATCCCTCATTTTCTTACTTGGAAGGAAATAAAAAA
>JAAUXT010038263.1_pt1 | contig 11654 bp, 19 predicted proteins | sample 7278171 | NCBI WGS metagenome assembly JAAUXT01 (sample SAMN14350112, study PRJNA611818) | marine sediment metagenome | isolation source: surface marine sediment (1.8m) | place: French Polynesia: Moorea | collected 2018-08
CCCTCGCCCCCTGTCCCACTCCTCGCCCCCTGCCCCACCCCTCGCCCCCTGTCCCACTCCTCGCCCCCTGCCCCACCCCTCGCCCCCTGTCCCACTCCTCGCCCCCTGCCGCACCCCTCGCCGTACCCGCAGAGTTGAGCGCCTGACGCAGCTCGTAGCTGTTGAACAGGCCGCTCTTATCAGTGTCGAACTCCAGGAAGATTTTCTGCAAGCAAACCAAAGCTGTTGAGAAAACTGTCTGACATTTTGCCTGGATCACTCCACTCTTTGCCACGTGCAGCAGTACAGGCTCTGCAGTCATACTTTGTCGCACACGCACATGCGCAAGAACACACACGGAAACGTGCACACCCACGCACGTACACATACGCACAGGCGTACCGTACCACGCACACACACACACACACCCAAACGCCCACACGCACACACACGCGCACACACCCAAACGCCCACACGCACACACACGCGCACACGCACACGCTCACACACGCACGCCCACACGCACACATACCCACGGCCACACACGCACACACACTCGCACGCCCACACACGCAAGCACGCCCACACGCACACGCACGCCCACACGCACGCCCACAAGCACATATACCCACGCCCACACGTACACACACCCACGCGCACATATACCCACGCGCATGCGCACACCGTACCTTCCAGGCGCGCAGATCTCCCCACAGCTTCTTGAACTCCTCATACCCGAGCTTCCCGGACTTGTCCTCCTGATCACGTGGTCAAGGAAACCGTCACCAGAGGGACCTGCTCGCGCCGCGTGAAAAACGTCAGCTCTTTGGTTGGCTGGAATTGCAGGCCCAGGAACGATTCGGCTTTCAGTCCCACCCCGCCTCACCTTGCCGCACCCTGCCAAACGCCACACCCTTCGACCCACTGTGACTGTGGGGAAAGCCGGGGAGCCCCCAAATGGCTTCGTCACAGGTGGTGATTAACAGGGTGCTCTGGAAGGCACAAACCACAGCAGGCAAAGATGCTTGATGACATTTGTGATGACGATGATGATTTTCCTTGGAGGTGAGAGACAGACTGAGGGGTCCTCCACCTGCCCCGCAAGGGGGTGCTGGTGTGTCCCAGGTAGAGGGGTCGTGTGACCAACATTGAACTAATGAGGTCTCGGCATGATAGAAGTGTGTCTCAAAGCAATGGTGCAATAAAGATGGAAGAAGAGAGGGTGGAAATTATGGGTTACCCCTGTGACACCACCATGCCCCGGCCAGCACTGCTCCACCCACCCACCCCCATGCAGATTCTTGACAAGGATACATCCTTCATGGCGACCATACTGCGGCACGTCTCCAAACTGAACTCGCCCTTGAAGCCTGAAAATCACATTCAGGTTCAGTGTGGGAAGCACAACAGGGATTCAGGCGACGCCTGAAGGGGTTTTCACGTCGATGATGACGTCAGCTTTTTCTGACGTCAACAGCAACTTTTTTTTGACAATATCAACGAATGGTCTGGGCTGTTTTTCGATGCCTACCAATTGGACATCATGTTAAATTTGACATTGACATCAAAATTCTGCTATGGACGTCAAAACTTTGACGTCGACGGTATCAATGTGAAAACGGCTTGACGCCTGGAGTCCCTCGGAGACGGGACCCATGAAGGAGAGGCGGGGGAGAGAAGCTTCGACCCAGATTCAAGGCGGTTCTTGGGCTGAAGTTTACTGGTTCTACCCCACTCACGTGCCAAACGTCACCTGGCGAAGTCTGACCCTTCCTTGCCCATTCCCACCCACCCCACCTTGCTTGCTCCACCCCACCCCTCTCCTTGCCCCGTGGCCCTGCCCCACCTCGCCCCACCCCACCCCTGCCTGCTCTGTGCTGTCCCCACCCTGCCCTGCCCCAGTCCAATGCTTGCTGCCTCACCCTACCCCACCATACCCCGTCTTGCCTAATCCACCCCACTCCGCCCAACAACGCTCGCCCCACTCCGCCCACCCCGCCCACCCGCCCTACCTTTAGCGAACTCGTTGTTGAGCATGGCCTTCAGCTGGTTGGCGTCCAGCTCGAGGTCCTCGCCCAGCCTAACCCCACCCCCCACCAACCCCACCCCACCCCCCCCACCCCGCCCACCCCGCCCTACCTTTGGCGAACTCGTTGTTGAGCATGGCCTTGAGCTCGTAGGCATCCAGCTCGAGGTCCTCCCCCTGCCTCACCCACCCCTCCCACCCACCCCCCCACCCCCACCCCACCCCGCCCACCCACCCCACCCACCCTGCCCCACCCCGCCCTACCTTTAGCGAACTCGTTGTTGAGCATGGCCTTCAGCTCGTAGGCGTCCAGCTCAAGGTCCTCGCCAGCGATGCGGCGGAACTTCTCCCGGATGTTGCGCTCTTCGTTCACGTCCTCCTCCGTAATGCGTTTCTGTGCGAGAGAACACGTGACGTGTGTGTGCGTGTGTGTGCGTGCGTGTGCGTGTGCGTGTCTGGGTGCGTGTGCGTGTGTGCGTGTGCGCCTGTGTGCGTGTCTGGGTGCATGTGCGCGTGTGTGTGGAAGTGCGTGCGTATGCGTGTGTGCGTGCGCAGTGTGTGTGTCTGGGTGTGGGTGTCCATGTGTGTCCGTGTGTGTGTCTCGGTGTGTGTGCGTGTGCGTGTGTGCACGTGTCTGTAGTTTACTTCCTCCGGGGCGCAATGCGTTTCTGTGCGAAAGAACACGTGAAGTGTGTGTGTGTGTGTGTGTGTGTGTGTGTGTGTGTTGGTGTGTGTGCTGTGCATGCGTGTGCGTGTGCAGTGCATGTACACGTGTCTGTGTGTGGGTGGGGTGAATGGGGTGAAGTGAAGTGTGCGTGAGTTGGGATATGTGACTATTCTGAGGAATCTTTCGGACAGACCCACACCCGCTCATATTCGGGCACCCATGCAGAACCGCTCACAACTGAACTCTTTACACACACATACACACACACACACACACACACACACACACACACCAGGCACACCCCACACCCCTGCAGGCTTATTCGCACGCAGACCAAGCACCTGTACGGACACACACACACACACAAACACACACACCACACACACACACACGCACACACGGGCAACGCTCCAACTGGTCCCTGGATCCACCACTCATTTTCTCCCGTCTTCATTCTGAAAATAGAAACAGAAAACCTGTTTCCACGTGGTATCACGAAAAACGCAACTGGCGCCACCTTTACAAGCGTGACGCGTCTGACGTCATTTCATCGCGTTTCTTCCAGGCCAATCCAGGGGCCCGTTTGATTTGCATTCTGCGTCGCGATTCTGCGTCAAAACCCTGTTCGATTTGCACAAACGCAGAGAGTTCTGTGTTTCTCTGTGATGCAGAAATGCTGAACCCTCACCTGCTCTGTGTTACTTCCATTCTTTTTGTGGCCAGAAAGGGAAATGCAGAGCACCACAGAAGAACGCAGAATTTTGCAAATCGAACGGAGCCCAGAAGTCCTCAGTGAGACCAGATCCCACGGCACCGCCGATTCTGATGCGTGTGCAGTTCGATTTGCCAACCCGCGTTGCAACGATGGACCCGAAGCAACCCGACCAACAACCCTTCCTATTGGCGGATTTCAGTGAATCGATCCAGGTATTTGAGCCAATCCTGACAACCCAGTTTGCTGGAACGCTTGTAAGGTCACGGAGTTTCAGGCCCTAAACCCCCTTGGTCGGGTGAAACCCCCACCATGTTGGGTCCAACCCCCTCTGTGGGGTCTGAACCCCCATCAGGGTCTGAACCATCTGTCAGGTCTGACCCCAATGTGTCAAACCCTGGCCGCATAAACTCCACTCTGCAGAAGACGAAAGCCAGACACGCCACGCTCTGAAGCAAGTACGTTTATTATCGCCCACAGAAACATTACACGCGATCCAAATGAAATGTTCGCGACTCGGTCAGACTGGTTCGATCTGAGGAAAAATGCACAATTGTGAGCCCCGGGTGCATGCACACGGCGTCGGTGTCTGCGTGCCAGGCTACACACGCAGGTGGAGTGCGCTAGATCGACCGTGTAACAGGATTGGGGGTTTTCACACAGACAGGGCGGTGTCAGAATTTTGATGCGCGGGTGTCAAATTCACGACACTCAATAGAGAGCGTTAAAAAAATGGTCCAGTCCGTTCCTTCAGGACGTCGCGTCAAAATTTTGACGAAGCGTCATCTGTGTGTGTGGTTTGACCAGGGAAGAGGTCACCTGAGAAGGAAAAGATAATTTCTTGAATTAATTTTTACCTGTCTCGCAACGGTCAGATTGGTCCTTTGGAACAATGTGTTAAACTCAGACACACTTTTGACCGGGCTCACCCAAATATGGGTCCTACTGTCACCCAAGGCGTAGGTTAGAACGACTGGCTTCTTCGTTGCTTTCAAAAATTTGAGGAACAGAATTTTATCATAGACGTACTCAAAACAACCTTGACACACAAGAATGTTGATGTTGTGCTGGACCACTTCCTTGAGGGGGTACTCGTGTTCGTTAAAGTCACACACTATGGTTTCGTTGCTTCTCCTGAAGGCATCCACGGGGTAATAGTTCAGGGTGACATTGACCTTGAATTCATGGAATTGTTGAGAAACTATCTTCTTCAGTGACATGATTCCAGCCCCAAGATCAAGCAGATTCACCACCCTGAGTGAGTCGTCCTGGGTGACATTGAACACCATGGACGCCGCCTGGCGACCTCTCGGTGCCCAATCGTTGCCCATGCTTCTCCACTGCTCTGTCTCTGGGTTGAATCCCTTGTGTGGTTCCCGGTGGGAGCAGGGTTTGAAGTAGCTCCCTGTGGGCTCTGGGACAGGAGGGCAGGAGAAGGTCATGAACCTTGCCTTGTGGACAACCAGTGGCGCCACGGTGAGGGAGGAGGACGCACACTACCAGCGCAACCGCAAACACAGCTGCCGTGCGGGGGCTGCACTCCATGGCTCAGGCTGAAGCTCAAATCTACTTCCGGTTCAGACTCAATCTACTTCCGGTTCAGACTCAATCCACTTCCGGTTCAGACTCAATCCACTTCCGGTTCAGACTCAATCCACTTCCTGTTTTTACCAAAGCCAATCCACTTCCGGTTGTCCGCGATGCAGAGTCCAATGCTGCACTGTCGGGTCCGATGAGGTCCACCTACCCAGGTCCAGCTCGCGTGATGGGTCCATGCGTGTCACAAATTGAGCATGCGGTGGGTCGGACCGCAGGACCTGCTGAAACTCGCCAGTCTGAGGTGATGAAACGTCCGTTGCACCTGCTGTCTTCTTCCCTCCACCCTTCTGATGGTCAGTCCTTACACAAAGTGGTGTGCGCACAGTGCGCACGCATACTCACTTACACACACGCACACAATGTTTTGTCTTGTCGCTCACGCGTGTTTTCCAGTCAGAAAGCTTCACTTGGGTCGGCCATCATTTTGTTTTTCGTGTATGGAGGCAACATGACCCGTTTTGCGCGCATCCTTGGATTCGTTGGTCATTTGGGTCGCCATGGGCAGCCAGCGTGGAGCGACGTGTTTTTTTGCGGTCGCTGTGTGTTTGCTTTTTTTTGGGTAACCACTGACATCACGACACGCTTCAGAGAATTCTTCTGTAGTGGCCGATCCAGTCCAAAAAGCAACAGGGGGCTGTTCTCAACTTTGAAGAATTTTTCACGCGGGAAGACAAGTCTTTGTTTCCAAATTTGGGAGGGGGCGGGGCTGGGCCTCCCCAAGAACCGTCTCCGTGTGTCGGTCGTGGGTGTGTCAAGGGAAGCCCGAGCTCCCAAAGAACTGAATTCTCCCCACATAACGCCAGCGCAATTTTTGAAGAAAAGATCGTTCACACGTTTATTTTTTTTTCAACTCAACCGTGCACCAGGCACCAGGCTGTCCGTACAAAATCGTCCTCTTTGTACTTAAATGACTGTCCAGACCCAAAAATCCTGACCATTTTGGGTAGTTCGTTGGAAGTTGTTTATTTGGGCTCTTCGGGTGTAAATACATTGGGCAAAATAAACAAAGCAAACAGACCCTGTGTGTACGAGCAGAGCCCCACGCACCACACACACGCACGCACACGCACACACGCACACACGCACACACACGCACACACACACACACACACACACACACACACACACAGAGACGGCTATTTCCGTGAGTGTTTTGCGCATCCCTTTTCTCCAGCTGCATGGAGCACACTTCTCAGTGAAGCAAGAAGCAAAAGAAGGAGGGTATGTTGAGCATACCCGTGGTACCCATGGGACGCCGGGTTGAGCATACCCGTGGTACGCGGGGCAGGACGAACACACTGGAGCCTGAAGTCCAGAAGCAGAACTTGGAAGCTTGCTCTCCACAGTATCACACAGTGTGTTACGTGTCACCAGGACAGCCTCAGTCTGAGCCTCTTTGTTGTGTGTCCACTTCATTCTGGAAGTTTCCCAGTTCTATCATGCAGCCAGGGAAGCACTATGTCACAGTAAAATTGCTGAAAATTCTTGAAATTTGCAGTCCACCTTTGCCTGCTCAGAAAACTCCACTTGGTGCGATGAAGGTAGACTTTCCCTTCAAAGCTGCTCCTGGTCAACTCCAACCAAGGGCTGTTCCTGAACCTGGGTGTTCTGTACAGACCCTCCAGTGGAACAGTGTTATCCAGGCCTACCAAACACTGCATGATAGAAGGAACAGCAATCTCCAGGAAAACATCAGCCTGGGCAAAGTAGGAGGTCAGTGCAGCAAAGTCTGCAGCCAGTCTCTTTGGGATGAAGTAGATGTCAGCCAAGCCTCCATTGACCCTCCATGGACCATGGTTCAGTTCAGAGAGTTGTGTGTAGCATTTACCCACAACTGATGATGTATTCTCATTCTGCATTTTGCTCAGCAGACCCAACACTTCAAGTCTGAAGAGAATGAATCCCCACTGCTCAAAGACTGGAGCTCTCACATCATCAGTGGCCACATCATACTTGGGGAAATACCAAGTGTCATTCAGATCCAGTTTGGCCAATTGGTGTACAGATACCACCATATCATCTGAGATGACCAGGTACCCTTTAACAGCATAGTGCATGGACATCACCCTGGAGATACACTCATGGTTGAAGGACCCATTGGGGTGCTTAGGATTGGACTTCCTGTAGGTGTGGAAGCTGAATTGGAAAGGAGAATCACCAATGTTGTGTCCCTCTGGAAAACAGTGAACCATCAGAGGAAAGAAAGGCCTGTACAGAGATTCCACAAAGGGAACACTCTCAAAGTGTGGATTGTTGAAAACAACAATCAACAAAATGTTTGCAAACTGTGTCCATGGTTGTGTGAAGTTCATGCTTGGTGGAGCATTTTCCTTGAAACATGTTATTTCATAATTCTTCTGCATTGCAGCTGCATTGTTCACTGGACTGAAGAACTTTCCAGAATCATCATCCATTTCAACAGGCAGTGTGTAATTTACTGGGTAGAAAACCATGTCATTTGAGGAGCAGGATTCTTGTGGCATGGGCTTCATGGTTGGGGATTTATAGCCAATCTTGTTCAGTGCATCCAGCCAGGCAAACAGGGATGATGACAGGATGTTCCCACTTGTGTAGTTTTGTTCCACTATTGACACCACAAGCTGCAGCAGACATGTTTCCACTTTGTGGTTGAGGCACTTCCACTGTGTCACATATTTCCTGACCTTTGTCCCCACAGTTGCTGCTGCCCTCTGGCTGTGTCCTGCAGAATGAACTATGACCCTATTTCCTGTGAGCCACAGCAGCTTTTGCAGTATCATCATCCAGAGACTTGCACTTGAGTCCCCAGATCCCTGAGAAATGGGCAGCAGGGCCCAGAATGCCTCTTTTGTGAACAATGATCTGTGTTGATCAAACTTGACCAGTGTTTGAGGGGTGAGGGTGACAGGGGGAGCATGAGAATCACAGGATGGCATGGGCTGCGGGGCTGCCTTTCTATCAGCATGTTTGACTTTCCCAGCAGCACCAAATGTGCCCTGCACCTGAATTGCAGGAGTTGGGAAGGAACAGAATCTGTAGACTGGTCTCTGGTTCAGGGCTCTGTTTGCTGCTGCACAACCAAAGTGCTGCCCAGGCTGGAAATCTCCTGTAGACTTGGCAAGAAGACCTGTGGTGTTTTGAGTCAGAAGCAGAAATGGCTTCTCCAAGTCTTGCTTTCTCCATCTCCCTTGTTTGCTCAAAACATAAATGAATTCAGCTCCATTCTGAAACAACAACGTACACACTGATCTTTTTCTGCAGTCGCCTTTGCATGTTCAAGGGCAAGCGGAACACGAGAATAAGTTTGGCACCTTGATGGCGTAAAGATGAGCCAGAGAGTGCATGTCCAAGTGGGCCAAGTTTGGAAATAGTTTTGATCCCCATTGCTGAAGGTAAGGTCTGCTCTTGTGAATACAAAACTTCTTCCTACAACAAAACAGTTTATGTTCATGATTTCCTTTAGGGTGTGTGTGTGTGTGTGTGGTGCGTGTGTGTATTTGTGTGTTGTGTGTGTCATGTGTGTGTGTGGTATGTGTGTGGTGTGTGTGGTGCGTGTGTGTGATGTGCGTGATGTGTGTGTGGTGTGTGTCATGTGTGTGTGTGGTATGTGTGTGTTTGTGTGTTTGTGTGTGTGTGTGGTGTGTGCGTGCGTGTGTTTGTGTGGCGTGTGTGTATTTCTGTGGAGTGTGTGTGTCATGTGTCTGTGCGGTATGTGTGTGGTGTGTGTGGTGTGTGTGTGTTTCAAGTAAAACTGAGGTCCCCACCAGGTGGCTCTTGATGTTGACGACCCGATGATGAAGACTGTCCACGCAGGGAAGTTTCTGGACACAGTACCGCACACATCCTTCCCAGAATGCACCACTACCCATCTGGAGTTGTCTCTCTGGTGCCGTGGTGCATGCAGGGCTGGGGTGGGTGGTGCCCTGGCTGCTGGGAGGGTGGACTCCATGTGCAGTGGTGGCTGAATCCAGGACCCTTTAGCAGGAAACTGTAGGGACAAAAATTATGTGTGCAAAACAAAAAGAAAGCACACGCACTATGGGGACAAAAAGGCAGTATGCAGTACGTATGTACGAGTCCATGAACAAGGTGGTTGCACTGTGGGCTGTTCTGTTTTGGCAGCAGAAAAAAACTCACCCTGAGGTACAATGTTGTCAGGATCCCCAGCAAAAATCCAACTCCTAACACACTCACTTTGGTGACTCCCTCCAGCATGGCTGTGTTTTACAAACCTTACTCTCCTTGTTAAAAACCACGCAGTCCTCTCCGGTCAATCAGCAGGTCAATGTCTGTGTCCACAAACTGACCTCCTGCTCGAACGCGCATGCGCAATGTCACGTGGTACCGGGCACGGTACCAGTAATGTCCTCTTGACCTCACGTGTTCACAAAATCAAACGTTTTGATTTCGATGCCTGTTCTCTGTGCAAACGACGCAGATTCTCTTCTTGGCAACAGGCATCTGAAGTTGCTATCCACATTGACGTCACAGAATAGGGACTTCCAGCATGATATCAAGTTGCACGTGAGACCCAGGAAATCACGTGACTGCGTGACTGGTGTGTCCTTCCACGCTACCAATGCAACGCGGCTTTACATATGACGTGAAAGACGTGATGCCCAGGAAAGTCCAAGCAAGTTTGTGCACAGGTGATTTTTCCCTGCAAAGCACTCAAAGCGCTAAAATTCCGTTTCTACTGAGTACTTGTCGCCCCAAATTCACAGAATACGGCGTTAAGAAAACACTTGTGCTGCATCATGTGAATTTTGGTTTGCTTTTTCAACGAATTCATCAAGTCAGCACACTTGCATAATTTATGCATTTGTTCGAATCATTTATGGAAAAAATTTACATAGATTCTGACTGGACAGCCGCCGGGCATGTTTTTTGGCTCGAGTTTTCTTCGCTTCTCACGGGATACTCAGCGTCTTTTGTCACGCTTGGCGGGAAAACCTGAAGCGCATGCGCGGAACGTGGAGACGCCACGGCCCACATTCTACGTCACATGTCCACGTGATGTGACGTAATAATGTGACGTCAGCTTTTCTGTGTCACACGTAACCTTGCAATGGAAAGCTGTGTTTGTTGTTTGCGTTCAACGTTTCAGAGCGCGTTGCGCAATCAGTCTGACGTCATGTCACGTGTGCGTCGCTTACGTCGCTTGCAGGATCCGAAGACCCCTGCATGGGGAAACCGACTTCAACTTTGAAAAAGTTTTGTGCAGAACAAGGCGGTTTCACGTCGGTGACGCGTGGTCGTCTTTTTGACGTCAGCGTCAAAATTTAACACTGAACCCAATGGTGGAATTTTTTGACGTCAGCTCAGAAAATGACCGCGCGTCACTCAATTGATGTGGAAACCCCTTTTTTGGGGGAATTACATTCTCCAGGGTTCCATCCGGGGCCCTCAAGGTCAGATCCTGAACACGTGTCTCGCAATCCTGGATCGCAGGAACGGAGAAGCGCAGCGCGCGCAATTGGGACGGCGCGTCGTCACGCTGCGTCACGGTGACGTCACAACCTTTCCACTTCCGGTTTGCCACGTGCACTTCAACCGATCTTCATGTTCTATGCACCGCAACAGAGCCACCATCAACTCTGGAATACTCGAAACACGGGGTCAGGGTGAGTTGGGGGGGGGGGGTCACTGCAAAAAGTCGGAAAAAGGTACTGAAAATGAGGGTTTTCACATTGGGTGACTGGCGGGCGTTTTTAATGCTGGCGTCAAAAATTCCACCATTGGGTTCAATGTTAAAGTTTGACGCCGACGTCAAAAATTCGACCGCGCGTCACCAATGTGAAAACCGCCAATGGGAGAATTTGTTTTTCGTAGTCACAGTGGTGGTGGTGGTGGGGGGGGTCGGGCCTCCAGGCCCCTAGATCCGCTGGAGGTGTGTCCTGGATTTCCGCGTCGTTCGCAGCAGAGAACAAAAAGGTCAAGGTCATTCGCGATTGTTTCGTCATTTTATTGATCACAAGCGAGAGTCCGGGGAGGATCCAGGTTGGGGGGGGGGGGGTGACGCCCTCTGGGGGACGGAGCCAGGATTCAGGATCCAGGGTCAGTGAAAACGGGAAGCGCCCCCTGAGGGTGGAAATGTTCACTTTAAAAAATTGATGTGTCGAAAGGAAAAATGTGCGCCGGTTTTTCCACGAAAAAGGAAGAAAGATGGTTTTGGTCAGGGTGGGGCGGGGGTGGGGGGATCAGGGTCACGTGGCCTCACTGGATCCTCCCCTGTGTAGCGGATTTCCGTTGAACGTCGTATCACACAAAGTACATTCCGAGGGGCGTGTCCAGGATTTGGTCGGGGGGGGGGGCAGCCCGTCCTTGGCGGAGCATGATTTCAAGTTTCAAAAAAGAATGCGCGCGAAAAGAAAAAAATCACAATTTTTTCGCGCACTTTTTGCTTTTCACTTCATGAAAGTTTTGGGCAATGCTTCGTGCAAATCCTGGATTCGTTGTGGAGATCAATGCTCATGAATACAATCAATCAATCAATTGGTCAAGTAATTACAACTCAATCAATACATCCGCACACCCTGATCGCCACTTTGCCCTGTCCCCCGCCCCTGCCAGCCCCCCACCCCTGCCAGCCCCCCGCCCCTGTCAGCCCCCACCCCTGCCAGCCCCCGCCCCTGCCAGCCCCCCACCCCTGTCAGCCCCCACCCCTGTCAGCCCCCACCCCTGCCAGCCCC
>JAAUXT010059466.1_pt1 | contig 11654 bp, 18 predicted proteins | sample 7278171 | NCBI WGS metagenome assembly JAAUXT01 (sample SAMN14350112, study PRJNA611818) | marine sediment metagenome | isolation source: surface marine sediment (1.8m) | place: French Polynesia: Moorea | collected 2018-08
GGAGCTGGGGCTGGGGCTGGGGCTGGGGCTGGGGGCTGGGGGCTGGGGCTGGGGATAGAGACTGGGGCTGGGGCTGGGGCAGGGGTGGGGGCTGGGGCTGGGGCAGGGGTGGGGGCTGGGGCTGGGGCTGGGGGCTGGGGCTGGGGCTGTGGGCTGAGTCTAGGGCTTGGGCTGGGGCTGGGGCTGGGGTTGGGGCTGCAGGTGTGGCTGGGGCTGCAGGTGTGGCTGGGGCTGGGGCTGGGGCTGGGGCTGGGGCTGGGGCTGGGGCTGGGGCTGGGGCTGGGGCTCTATGACCCCCCCAGCTTCAAATGAAAGATTATTTCCCTCCCAAGAATTTGGCATCACCGTATGTGACTCTGACTCTGTCCCGCAAATACTTCTCAATTTGGACCCTCCGAAGGTCGCAGCGCCCCGAGCAGTCCTGGATTTCACGAATTCAAGGTCTACGAATCCATCCTGGAGCTGTTTTTTATCATTATTTTTCAGGCGATCAATGCTTCGGAAAGCAACCAGATGAACGTCTTTGCGATGTACCAGCACGCGCATCTGCTGGGCAGCCGCATGCAGTGAGTACATTTACAATCTGTCACAAATCGTGAGACACCGGTGGGAACATACGTTGTGTTCGTTCACTGTCTCAAGAGTTTTTCCTCGACAGAATCAAATGACGGGGCATGAGGTTTTCCAGGCACAGTCCACTCAATGCATTGATGAGTGGACTCCACTTACCATTTCTAGTTGCATGAAACAACTGGCCACAAGTTTCAGGGGGTTGGGGTTCAATTTGAAATGGTCAGGCATCCTTGATCATGCTTCTCAGAGCCTTGAAAAGTGCCACCTTTGTCTCAAGGTTTGGAGTGAGGCCATTGCACCGGTTTCCAAGCAACAACCTTGTCCGTGTTGATTCTCTGTTGAAATCCATCAACCCATGTCTCGAGGTTGTCCACGCCCCGAGCACGGGCCATCTGCATCCCAAAACACTATTCCCTTTGCTGTAGGACTCGGATCTTCAGGAACGGGGAGGAGATGGAGCCGCTCATCACAGACAACAACTACGACTTCAACTTCCAGGAGATCCGCAAGCTGCGGGAGGAGCGAGTCGTCACACCCGTGCGTCTTCTCTGCATGTCGGGGAAGGGGAAGCAATGCGAGGGTCTCAGATTCTCCCCCCTTCCCCTCACCAAAGTAAAGAAGGAATATTTCCTCTTCTCGCTGAGATATTTTGCTGCATGTCAGGTGCTTTCATACGAGTATTTCCCCCCTTGCACAACGAAAGTCAAGATTTGTCCTCTACCCTTCAAATTTGCGCTCCCTCGGGCATTTTCCATGATCATCTCGCGGGCTCACAAGAACTAAAGGAGCCATTAACTGGGTCATTGACTGCGGCCTGATCCTGGAGACTAGGCGGATAGGATTGGAACCAAAAGAAGAGAGCCTGGGACATGCGGTTGAAACCTGAGTCGCCTGAACATTGTCTCGCACATTGTGAAGGTCCATTGGGTCGGAACCTTTCGGAATTTCAAGTTGCTCATCTGACGCTGTGGAGAATTTCAGAGAAACAGAACAAGTTTGACAACCTCTTCAGCCCCCAAAACCCGGGTATCTGCGGATGAGTAACGAAATCAATCCAGTTTTCGTTTTTCCATTGCAGAACGACATGATCGTGCTGGACTGTGTGTACGACAGCTCGGACAAGGACACGCTCACTCTGGTCAGTGCATGTACTTCTGATTTCTCAGGGCCAGTGGTGATTTTTTTTTCAGAATCTGAGCTTCAGAAATCCGCTTAAATGACAACCTACCCACACGTCGACGACAGATACTCGTGTGAAGGGAAAATCCCGTGTTGAGTGTCTGTGGATACCCGTACCTGTGTTCAGGGTTCACAGAGACTGGTCTGTGTCTAGGGTACACACCACTGACATCCGCAGAGATATCTCCAGAAATTCAGACGCAGACGCAGAAAATCTGAAAAAGAACTGTCTTTGTGCCATTTCCTTGTTTAAATCGAGAATCTTTCAGCACCTGCATGACGTTCTGTGTGTTTCTCACGCAGGGTGGGCTGGCGACCCGGAATGAGATGTGCGCGTCGTTCCTGCTCTACTACCCGGCGCACGACGTACCCTACTGCCTGACCACCGTACCCGAGATCGAGTCCATCCAGGTCGTACCCGACATCGAAACCGAGTGAGTGGTCCTGATGAGCTGGAGGACTGGGCTGTTTGGGGGTTCTCACTTTCAAAACATTGAGACTTATCTGAGCAATAACGCGTCGGACGCTGCAAAACAGGACAAAATCTGCGGGCAGAGTTGGTCTTCTAATGTGACATTCACAGAGCGCCAGTGACAGAAGAGAATGACTTGATCGAAATCTGTCGGTTTGTTTCCGCATCCACGGAAGCGGTTTCAATGGGGAGAACAAGCACGAGCGGTTTGGTCTGCCACAACCTGCTTCCGATGCAAAGGAGATTTTTATCCTCTATTTTCTGACGTCAAACCTCACAGACAAATGGATTGTGGCAGACTGGTTAACCACGAACAAATTGCAAAGTAAAGGCTCGAGTTGATCCAGGAGTGAGGTCAAAGGGAGGGGGAATCCTGCGCGTAAACGGTCAAGTTCAACCTTGAAAATCAAACGTCGAAGCGGTGCAGCGCCTGTGGGGCGAGATTGGGGGGGGGACATGTAAAACAAATTTTTAGGCGTCAGGGAGGAATCATGCCCCGTGCCCTCTCTGAAAAGCTGGGGATGACGGACAGCGCACACGGTTTGGGTACTCGAGGTGAACTGCACGCGGTCGTTTCAGACTGGCGGGGGCGCCACCGTACTTCCGCATCACGGCGCCGCCCGAGTTCGCCGGCCTCACGACGCAGGAAGTCTTCAGCCGTCTGGACTGGACCAACCAGACCCTGAGAGAGACCTACCAGGACATCCTGCTCGCCGAGAACAAACATATGCTGCTCTTCTGCATGAAGGACGACGGGTCAATGCCTCTGGTGCGTGCGTGTTGGGTTGCAATTGGAAAGATCAAACTGAACTGGTTTCCGGGCCTGGGACCAAGAAGCAGAGCCGCGAAATATTTCGTTTCAAGATCGACTGCGCGACGTCGGGGGTGGGGGTGGGGGGCAGCTACCTGGGGTCCACAGATTTTTTGAATCATCAAAATTTGAGGTGAAAACTGCACGACGTGTGCGGTTCAGAAGCATTTGCGTCAGATTTTTGAAAATGAGACGAACACATCGTGAATTCGATGTCAGTCAGGAGCAGTTTCAGGAATTCGGGATCTTGACCTGCTGACGGCCGCCCTTGAGAACCCAGTGCTGCGTCCGCCTCTGTCGTGACTCAGTGCAATTTCGCTGTGATTGCAGCCGATGCGAGCGAAGACGCCGGAACTGGGCGACGATTGGGTCGATCCTGACGACGGACAGTGCGACGAGAGAAGTGAGTCCGTGAGAGCGAAATCCTCCGGCACGACGAGTTGAGGACCCAGTCGAGTGACCCTGTAATCACAAGAGGAGGAGTCTTGATTTCGTGTGTGTGTGCGTTGAGGCAAAGGACTTTTTCAAGGATTCTGTCAAAGAGAAATGATGTTTTGTCCGATGAAAGTCCGTCTTGAATCAGCCGAAGGTCTTTGTAAACTGGGGAGTTGAAGTTGCTCCGTCCAGCCCTGCGTTTGGCCCGCAACAGTATTGCTGAGACTGGACATACTTTGCGTCAAAAAGTCAAAACACAAGACACAACGCCAACTCCAGCCCTGTTTCTTTTCAAATCACCAAACATCTACGAGAATTTGCTAACGCTTTGCTTGGAACTCTACACGAAGGGACACTTGTCTTTTTGATGCGTTTGCGTGTGGTGTCTTTCTTTTAGCACTGGTGAATGCAAAGTAAATTCTCTGCCCTCAAAACGAGAGCAATCCTGCACACAGTGACCATCATCCATGTGTCGAGCAGTTTCCTTGGTTCTAAGAAAAGAACTTTCCCTCAGCAGAAGTTTGAAACAACTTTTGTGGGTTTTCATTGCACGACATTTTTGTTTCAATCCGTACCTTTGCAACTTCCAATAGAACAAGGTTTGACTGCGATGCTTGTGTTGAGTTTAACTCTTTCAAACATGGATTGAGCGGGTGTGTCAAGTGCACAGTGTGCAAGCAGCGAACAGCGAACACACACGCACACACACACACAACAACAACAACAACAACAACAACAACAACAACAACAACAACAAACCGAACTTTCGACAACCGAAAACGTGAATGTTAGAGAAAAGTCGAGAACGCTTTGCTGCAAGACATCGAACACACGCATTTGACCTCAAGCAGCTTGGAGGCCTGCATGGAAAAGACTGAATGAACTTTCAGAAGAGCCTGTTGCGCCGGAGACGGAACCTGCAGCGTCCGATCCGTGGAGCGACTTTCAGTTCTCGCTGGATCTGGATGTCGCGGGCAGATACTGGATGTTCTGGACTCCAGACGATGACACCGAGACCATCACATTTGAGGTATTTACATCCGAGCTGCAGTGGATCCTGACACGCTCAAGGGGTTTGGGCCTGCCGAATCCTGATTTGTGTGTTTGTGTGTGCGTGTGTGTGTGTGTGTGTGTGTGTGTGTGTGTGTGTGTGTGTGTGTGTGTGTGTACCGTGTACCCTCGGCATGTGCAACAAGAGACCTTGTAAATTTGACGGTTGCAGGTTTGGGAAGCCGAAACCTTGACCATGCCACAAAAGTGATGACAGTCCATACTTTGCATATCTGGCCTATTTCGTGATGTTTTCACCCACGTATGATGCAAAAAATATCTTTGATTAATTAATCCTCAAGTAGACCCTGGGTGAAGGCTGATGTGTAATTACTGCAGGAAGCCGTGCGCCTCGTCGGCCATGTAGCTGTTGTGGGGATTCTTTACGTGTAGATTTGCATGTAATAGGGCCAACAGAGGCCGGAAAAGGGAGGTGACGATGTCAACATCCTGGCTAATGAAGGAGTCTGGCCTTCGATACCTCCACTCGATTGGGCGATTCAATTTGCCGAGTACAAGGGTACTTGGTCTGCACCGTGATCGTTGTTTCTTCAACAGGTTCACGTGGAGGCCTTGGGCTGCGTCGGCTTCGGACTCTCCCCGAACGGAGGCATGACGGGATCGGACGTCGTCATCGGGTGGGTCCTGGACGATGGAACCGCAGTTTTCCACGTGAGGATCGAGCTTTTGCTCACTTGCGCCAAGCCTCTGACCTTGGGTACGACGGGTGCAACATGACATCGTCCATTCCTGTCAACGTGAAATTCCTCGTGTGATTTGACAAGGTCTGAATGACAGACAGTAAAACGAAACGGGATTCCCTGGTGGCTGGTGCACACTGCCATTGGGTGCAAAGTTGGCTGGTTGACACAGCTCCTTGAAGTTGTCCTGTATCTGAGCATCAAAACATTATCTCGACGACAAGATCATTGTTCAATTGTTATTTTGTGAGTGTGACAAAATGGTTTGAGTGTTCTCATCTTTGCTCAATTGTGGTGAGTCAGCAGAAACAGGACCCAGAGTTGGGAACAAGGCAAACAAACCTCCGTGTTAAAGGATTTGGCACGGCATTTCCCGCACATGCATTCAAACTTTGAAATGTTCAGACCAGGTTTTTGACGTCAAATAGACGTCTCATCTTACCTGTTGATGTGTTTTTATTGCCCAGGACCGCCATGCCCTGGGAGAATATGAACCCATCATTGATGACAGTCAGGACGTGACTCTGCTCTCAGCTCACCAGAACGACACCCACACCATCCTCCGATTCTCCAGACCCTACGTCACCTGCGATGAAAACGACAGGGACATCACAGTAAGGCCAGCAGAGTTGTCTCGACTCGGGTGTGTGCAGTCAGAATTTCTTCATTTGAAAATTGCTTTCCAGGAGGTCCGGTTCTGACAAAAATCCGTCGCCAGCACCAATTCTCTGAAGAAGTCCCAGTGGACATTGATTCGGTGCTCGTTCACGACAACTTCGTAAACAAGTTGTTTTGGTTGCGTGACCGCAGTGAAAAGGATTAATCTCGAGCCAATCAGCAGGAAATGACTGGCTGCCGCTAAATCCGCTCAAGCTTTTGCTCCAGTAGAGTTGAACGTGACTACAGATGTCCACTCGACTCGTCTTTCTCCGCTGCTTTCAGGAGGACACCATCAGGGTCATTTTCTCCTTCACTGACGAGGACCCCGAGGACATCACCGGGCTGACCTACCACGGCGGTAACAGAGGCACCAAGAGCGTCATCCTGAGGACCTACAATGATGGATCGCAGACTCTGCCCGAAGACGACGTCCCAATGGACGTTCGCATTGCGGAGGTGAGTAAGAACCGCAGTACAGTCCTTTGTCATGAATGCTTCTTTTGAAATATGATGTTTGTGTCATCATCCACCCACAACATGACTGACATTCGCACCAGGAGAACGAGACAAAATTCGTTTCGTGAAGAGACTTGTTCGCAGGCGTGCTGTGCTGTCTCAACACTGAGGCGTCTGCGGAAGCAATTTTGTACGGATGAGCCACCTCCTCAGCGAAGTAATTTGGAGAGACAGTCCCTTCCGAAATGACCTGCGAAGATGTCCCGTCCAGCTTTCTGGACAGGGTGTTGCTTTCATGAAAGTGACAAATGCCTCAATTTGAGCTCTTTTCCAAGTGGAACGACGAAAACTATCCTGTCCACAGGATTTCAATTGAAGACAGTCACGCTTAATCAAATCCCATTTTATCATTAGACATCCCAGCACAAAGTCAGGTTCACATGGACATGGCCAGCAAAGAACTGATCACTTCAATCACATGACCTGTCTCGGCCAATCAAGAGCTACAGACAGGTGTCACTTGTGAAACTGAACAAACTTATCGCAAGAAAGAAACAGCCTGGAACTTTTTTTCTGATTGCAATTTGTTTCACTCCAGGCACATGACGTGTGTCCCAATCATCCGCACAGTCGCTCGTGTCCCTGAGTCTACCGGATTATGGAGCTCAGCAATCCCGCTGTTTCTCTGTCTCCGCTCAGCTGACACGAACAATTCAATCTCCACTCAAAACCGCGCAGATCCAGGACAATTTGAGGAGGCGGGCGGGCGGGGGGGGGGCGGTGATGCACCGACCTGAAAGTGAGGCATTGGTTTGGTTTGATCGACCCAACGTGATTCGCCTGCATCGCTGTGGCGTGGTCCACACTTCGGCCATTGCTCTCCTCTTTGAAAAGCCGGGTCAGATTCAGGATCTGCTCAAAAGGGGTGGGCGCCTTCATGAGGACTTAAACTGCAACTCTTACGTTGACAAAGCAGAGTTTGGTATCAAGGGGCGACGGGTGGATTTTCACGGTTCGGTCACGTCAAGAATCCAGGCCCTAATATCAGGAGGCAAATTGATTTTGGGGGCACAAGAAGAAACTCAGTCCCAAGGATTCATACAAAGAAGATATCAATGATCTTTTGTTCTCTGCATCTTATCGCAGCACACAATTCCGCGCAGAAGAACCACCTACTGGTGCCAGTTTCAGCGGCTGCCGCAGCAGACAGAGAAGCACCACGTGGTGATGGTGAGTTCACGCTCCTTGAAAGGTTCGGGGCTTCTCCTGTCCCCCATCATCGCACTTCACTGTCTTGAACAGTGTGTGTCCCAGACTGACCGCAGCAGACAATGCACGCACTCAGGCCCAAAGCTGCCTTCGCCTTGTTTTTCCTTCCCATGACGTGAAGCGAGGTGCGAAAAGGTCACCACCGCAGAGTGGCCAATTATGCAGGGCGTTTATGAGCTTGTAGTGCAGAAGTGGCCCTCGAGGCAGTGGCAATGAATGCCAAAGTAGCTCCGAGCTTCATCGCCATTGGAACAAAAAAGCCACGCAGTCTCGGGCTCTTGTGCTTGGGAAGTAAAAGACACAATTCAAGGCTAATTTCTCTGTTGTTCGCCTGCCAGCAATTTTGCTGCTTGGAAGGGCAGATGTTTTCACTCCAAGCCTCTTGACTCTGAATGAATTCAGAAGCCTTGTAAAATTCAAGCACCAGCAGATATTTTCAGCACGAGTGGTTCCCTCCCCGTCATCAGTGGCACATGAAAATTCACATCAGTCTTTTGACTCCCCAGAAGTCCCTTACAACACAGAAGCCACCCTTCAAAAGTGACCTGACCTCCAACCCATGTTACCAAAGGACCTTGAATCAGAAAGAGTGTTGCACGTGCGCTTTGTCCTGTTCAGTTCGAGCCGGTCCTAACCCCTGGGAACGAGGGCTTGGTGCATCACATCATAATCTTCTTGTGCACGGATGAGTTCGATGACACACACGAGGGCGTGTCCTTCGACTGCTTCAACGACATGATGGTCGGAAAGGAGCACTGCATCAACGCCGTCTTCGTCTGGGCTGTCGGTGGCAATGTGAGTGTTCTCCACCACTGCGGAGGGGCGCTCACGCACACGCACACACACACACACACACACACACGCGCGCTCGCTCATACAGGGAAGCACAATGTATTGACAGAGATTCGCCCCCTCATCCTCAACAAAGTTCCTAGATTTTGTTTTCAACAGATTAACTTTCCCAAAATTGCTCATCCCTCATTTGGGTTTAGTCCCAGGGCTGACTTCCAATCTCAATTGTGACTTGTTCTGGAGCGTGAGCAAGAACGTTTTTTTGATTCGTGACTGTGTGGTCCAGGGCTCTGATTGTGAGATTTCTTCTTCCATGGAGGCGTTCTACTTCCCTGAGTACGCGGGGTTCCCGCTCTTCGCCACGTCCGACCCCACCCACGTGCTCATGGAGGTGCACTACGACAACCCCAACCATGTCGAAGGTGCGTACACAAGACGATCATGGGTGTCGGCTCATTAGGAGAGGAGAAGATAATCCACCATCCGAACAACCTGTTCATTTTTTCCTGACTGGAATGCCATTTGGACAACACCCAGAAAAATCCTTCATCCAGGCACACATCTGGCTGAAAAATATGACTTGATTGGAATGAAAAAAACATTTGTTTTTGGCAAGCTTTTCACCGAGAAGGAAAACAAAGGTAACTGACTGCTGTAGCTCTTCATGTTTTGTGACATCAAATTGAAGGCTCGCCCGGATACGTAGAAACTAATCGGAAAGAAATGTCAGCCCATAAAAACCCCCAGCAATGAGCAGTGTTTGTTTTACTTGTTTTGCACACAAGCGAACAGCAGATCCAGAGACTCATGAGAACAACGGCCTCAATTTTCCAAGTTTGGGTCGTGTTCTCTGAGGGTCGGAACCCTCTCCTCTCAGCGCCAATCAAATCATGGAGATGCTGCTGATCCGACCAGAAACAGAAGGCGAGACGCAGTCGGCTTCAGCCTTTTCTTGTGACATGTCTGCAGGAGTGCGGGACACATCGGGGCTGCGGCTGCACCTGACGCCGACGCTGCGGGAGCACGAGATCGGGCTGCTGATGACCGGCGCGACCGTGGCGCCCTCAGTGCTGGTCCCGCCCAACTACTCCAGCCTCACCTACCGCACCTTCTGCCCCGGAGAGTGCTTCAACTCGGTATGTCCAAGGCAGGCATGGGATGTAGCGGTGTGTGTGTGTGTGTGTGTGTGTGTGTGTTTGTGTGTGTGTTTGTGTGTGTGCGTGTGCGTGTGTGCGTGTGTTTGTGTTTGTGTGTGTGTGTGTTTGTGTGTGTGTGTGTTTCGACGTTCGCTGTGTGCAGGTGCGCATTCGTTTGTCCTCTGAGCGACGCAAATAGCTTTTCTCACATGCTGAATTTGTTTTCGGCTCGCATCAAGCTGAGGCCCGTCGACTAATTACTGCACATGTACATCCACTGCAATGTCCTGGAAAATTAATCTCTCATTTGCACAATCCAATGTCAACAATTGCTCCTACCCAATGCGGGTACACCTCCGTTCTGTCACGCCCAAGCGACATAAATACTGCGCAAATGTGCTCCTCTGCGCTTCCACCCAATCTGACACACCCACACACAGGGGCAATGTCTCGCCCACTCCTCAAATAGCAAATCTGCACATGAACGAAGGCAACTGAACGTTTTGCGTACATGTATCGCAAACCACTGTATCACAGCCTCTCACATCCCAATGCAAACAACCGGCGTGCTGACGTTCATTATTTGTGCAACAAAGGTGTTGGATTCGGCGGACAACCGGACGGATAACGACCAGATGAACGTGGTCGCGATCTACCAGCACGGGCACCTCCTCACTCGCAGCATCAGGTCCGTGTTCCTCCCCCAGACACATTCACACAATCGCACATTCACACAGAGAGACAGAAAGACAGAAAGACAGACAGACAGACACACACACACACACAGACGAGCACGCACACGCAGGCATGGAGACAGACAGGCACACAGAAACACATACAGAAACCCACACAGGCATACAGACACTTCCGGCACGGGAACACACCCACACACATAACGCACAAACCCACGTCCATCGGGTCCAGACAGGGTCCCCGTCATCACCCGAAACTGTCCCACCGGAAATCAACCAAAGTAAACCGGATCAGCCGCCCATTGTTGGGACACTGAATGGATAAGCTTCGTGCTGGGCGGACAAAAGGCGCTCAGCTCGCGTGAGTGATTATTTCCTGCGAATGACAAGAGACCGCCCTGGGTCACAGTGTGTTTTTCCTCATCCCAGTATTTTTTTTCCCCTGGTGATATATTGTTGTGTAACTTGAATGCATTTTGAGTGGATCTGTGATATATTGTTGTGTAACTTGAATGCATTTTGAGTGGATCTATTATATATTGGGTCCACAATGGGGACAGCCAGCTGTGGTCAAAGTCGTGCAAAATTTACACCGGCAAAGGCAAAGGCGACATTTTGACACGCCCTTGTGCACAAACGCTTTGGTTGGGCACACAAACCCCAATACCCAGGATCTCTGTTCTGTCACCTCATGTTGCCATCTCTTCGCATTATCCTCACCTTCCTCCGAACACTTGAGCCTCTGTGAATCCGCCCCGAGCGGCTTGATCTGATGAGAGATGAGCCGAGTTTGCCCGCTCCTCCTCATCCTGTCTGTTCCTCGCCATCAGGACGCGCTTGTTCCGCGACGGAGAGGAACTCGAACCGCTGATGAAAGACGAGAATTACGACTTCAACTTCCAAGAAACGAGGAAACTCAAAGAGGAGAGAACCATCCTGCCCGTGAGTGGCGCATGCGCATCACTAATCACTCGCCCGCAATAGTCGCTGTGGAGAAACCTGTGGGAACTGCGTTGTTTGGGTAACGACGGCCTTGTTTCATCCCTTTCCCAACTCCCGCAAGCAAGCAAATGGAAAAATTTGATGACGTGTTGCTTTCTGCAAGTGGTTCTTGAAATCCTTTTGTGGAAATGAGGAAGCACCGCGTGAAGCACAACATACGTCCACCGCAGAAACGAAATCCTCTTGCGAATCTTCTTGAGAACCTGCCGTTTTCTGTGACTTTCTTCAGCTTGTTTTTCGTCTTTGTGCCATTTTTAGAACGACCTTCTCGTTGTGGACTGCGGCTACGATTCGTCTCACAAGAAGACCCTGACCGTTGTGAGTTGAACAAAACAAAGGCGCGGATTCAGTAAACGAAGCCCCTCTGTTGACCCAAAAAAATACGCCAAGATGGCGTCGCGGTGATTTTCGGGCTTTCCTGATGAC
>JAAUXT010125532.1_pt1 | contig 11653 bp, 17 predicted proteins | sample 7278171 | NCBI WGS metagenome assembly JAAUXT01 (sample SAMN14350112, study PRJNA611818) | marine sediment metagenome | isolation source: surface marine sediment (1.8m) | place: French Polynesia: Moorea | collected 2018-08
GATGCTTTGACGCTCAGCATCAGAACTTGGACAGAAGTACGCCACTAACAATTATCCTAGTCAAGGCACCCCAATTTGCAGGTTACACGGCCCCAGCAGAAAACCTTCGCAGTTTCACATTCGCATGACAATGCACGCGGACTTGCAGTTTAAAATCGAATCGTGATCAAATTAAAACAGTTGTCCATTCAACGACTACAATCGTCTTTGCAGAACCAATCCAAGTCCAAACACCTAACTTTTTCCCTCCCCGCTGTTCAAATGACACGCATCTGAGTTATCCTTGTGGGCTGAATTGTCAGCAAAGCCAGTGCTGCACGAGACACAAAAGGAGCCGGAACAATGTAGACTGGCTTCTGAGCATCAATCTCCTCCAAGCCCCTCGATCCATCAAACCGACTGCCGTAGTCCCGGCTTTCTTATCCGAATATGGCGGCTCCATTGTGTAAACGTCAGACCTGAATTCTTGAAGCCGGGCTTTTTTGAGTTGATGAAATGTGTTCTTTGCTGACACGGCCTCGTACTGCAGCCTTGAGACATGTACGAGGGAGATCCGCTAAGTCCGGTTCTTTCCTTCGTCATTTCAAAATGGTCCAGCAAAATTGAACAAAAAGAAGTATGCAAGTACTTCTCATCATGATCTTCATACCTTAATTGAATCTTAATTAAATAATAATTGAAATAATCAAATTTATAGTCTAAAAAGTCCTTGTATTCTACAGTTAGCTATTGATTTTGTATAGCAATTAACCTCAGTGCAGAGAAGACAAGGTAAATTCAACAGTTGAAAAGATAATTAATACCAATTTAAATGCTTAATTGCTAAGTATTTAAAGACCATTTAATTTTAACAAATGATTGAAATGATTTTTGGTACCTTTTCTCTCTGAGGGTGCAGGCAAATGGGAGTCAAAACCTGAGGAACATGCTCAAAATTGGTGACGAACCGGACTTTGCGGGATCTCCCTTGTAGGTCCACACACTGCGGACCAGTGCTTATTTCAGGTCGTGGCAATTGATCACTCACCCTGTTCAAGAAAATCCTCCACTTTAATTCCAGCCGAGTCCACCCAGCGTCAGGGAGAAGAAGAAAGCAGAGCTTTGAACGCAACCTCACTTATCCAGGGAGGGGGCAAGGACCGACCTCACATTTGAGGTCGGTGCCAGTGTAGGAGGACCTCAGGTTGGCTCTTCCTTGGGGACTGGATCCACCTGGTTTTGAAGGCATGCGCTGGGGTCATTTTGAGGCAAGTCCGACCCCTCCCCCCTCCCTTCCACCAACAGGACAGCAGTGGGCCCTGTCGAGTTTGGATTTGAACAACAAGCACCACGAAATTCCTGATGGAAACAAACAAGTATCACTGGGGACAGCTGGGTCAATTTTCACTGGACAAAAGCGCAGTGGTTCGACCTGTGTTGAGGAAAATAGTTCAGATTTTGTTGCGAACAGAATAGCTCTTGATGCGGTCTGCGTGTGGACGAGAGGACAGTTCTCCCTTTTGTCTCTCTGCGTTGGTCTCCGTGTATGTCTCTTTCTTCCTTCTGTTTCTTTGGGTCTGTCGGTCACGGTCTTTCTCCGTCGCTGTCTCTCCCTTTCTCAAAATTCTCTGTAACACACACACACGCACACGCACACACACACACACACACACATTTCCTTCCAAAACTTTCCTTAAACGAACAGCTTTGCACCAGTTCAATTTGTACAAAACTGTTGCGGGAAAGGGACAAAGACTTGTGACGCTATCTTCATTCAACGCCGTTATGAGAGACGAGTGGACACAAAACGCGTCATGTTTTTGCTCTCAACTGTGCTTGCAGAAATATCCACCACCCAGACTGCAGTCCGAGCGCTCTCCACACCGCACTTGTAACACTTGAGGGGAATGCCTGATTCTCGTGAAGGATCTGCCGTCTCCAAGGATCGGGAGAAGGGCAGGCGCCTTTAATGTGTCCGTCTGTCTGATGAATAAGTAAACACAGACTGTGTGCGCGAGGAATTTCAACCCTTTAAATCATCCTTGGAATTGCACTGCAATGGAAATTCTGCAGAACTGGATGGAACCTCGTCTTTCACTCAATCGTACAAGAAGCAGGTCTTTCATCATGCAGCAACGTTCCTCTGTCTTGGCACACAAAAAGAAAACGAGAAAGAGATGTCAAAGCACCATCACGATTCCTCATCGACTTTGCTCTTTCAACAAGCCTCACAAAGAGGCCGAAGGAAAAGCCAGGGAAGCAGGTCCGACATCGGCAGCGTCGCACAGGAATATGCAAATGCTTTGTTTGGTTCAAGATCAAATCGGACCTTCAGTTTTTATTCCTGCCGGTCACGACAAAAACTACAACTCGCGCACAAGCGTTGCTGAGAACAATGGCCCCCAACCAACAGACAAACCAAGAACAGTGTCTGTGGAACCTGAGGGTCCAGTTTGTTCTTCCCAGTTTTAACTAAATTTGTCAACGCCAAATGGAAACACGGGTGCGTTGTTTCTTTCCAAACTTTTGAAACGTGAAATTTGTGGTGATGTATCTGAAAACTTTTTTACAGGCGACGAGACACGCATGACCACAGGCAACCTTTGGCGCTGATGAAAAATTATGGATTCTGGTTGACTTCTCCCAGCGCCACAGGACCACAGGAAATTGAAGAGAAGAACGCAAGTGGAATCTCTTGTTCAATCCGACATTTTGCTCCCACAGACAGTTGTCCGTGGCTGCCTGGGGCGAGTGATCTCGTACTTTATTGGCTATTTCCTGCAAACACGAGAGTTTTCCAGCAGGTAATAATGGCACAAGACGTGGAATTGAGATCGTCAGAGAGATGACAGACGGAGGACTTTTGACTGGGCCTCAGGCTGGGACGTGTGGAGATCAACTTTTTATTGTGTTCACTGTTGGAGAGTACGCAACCGTTGCTGAACGCAACAACTCTTCGCCTTTGGAAAAGAACTGGACGACAAAGCAGGAAACATGCGTGTAGAGTCTACGTCCAGGGGAACCAACTCGAGTTCATCGAGTTCATTTCTCAGACCTTCGGGTCGACTGCCAACCTGAAGTCGTGGCACTGGTTTTGCACCGTTTGCAAGAACTCTTGATTACAGTTGCGCAAAGCTCTTTGCAATTTCGTTGTAAGATTTGAGAAAAGAAACAAGGACGGTCCAACTTGCAGTTCACAGCCAGAATCACCACCCTCACAACATTCCCAACACGCTTCACAGCCAGTTCTTTTCAACTCACTCACTTTCGCTGCCACCTTATATTTACAATTTGGAGGAATTAATTCCACAGAACTGGAGGCTGAACAGGCTCCCTGAACAAGGGTGATTTGTCCGAATAATTATGGCAAGACCAAACGAATCAAGCAAAAGTCCACACGCCTCGGAGAAAGTGTTATCAAGGATGTAATCTGCGCAAAGTCCCCCATCAATGGCCGCCAAAGGAACTTGTCCCAGAAAACGGAAATTACATTTCCGACCTGATTCCCAGTGCCAGGCGCAATCGTCAGTTTTTTGAGGTTCTGGGAAGAACAAACTGGAGCGCCTTATCAGTGCAGACACGCGCCCGGTCTGCGTGGCAGCCAACTTTGAAGACCAAACACCACAGAAATATTGGCTGAGGTCTTCAGGATTGACCACATTCCGAAACGAACGTTGATTGTCTGGCACGATGTCCTCCATATACCAACACCAACTGAAAGTCCCCCAGGAGGTTCCGTCCACAGCCGACGACGTCAAGTGTAATCACCTTCAAGCTCCGTTGTTTTTTGGCATGTGCAAACAATGAGCTGCGGACTTGGAGCACTTGAAACAGTTGAAAAACAGCAAAAAATTCCGCCCTCAGACTTTTTGCTCGCGACAGGTTGCAGCCCTGTGTGCACTGACCTGGTTGCGCTTGTTCTCGAGGAGGGAGCGCTCGTAGAGCTGCGCGTTGCGAATTCCGATTCCGCAGAACGCCAGGTAGGACGCGAACACCTGCAACAAAAACCACAGCCATTGCTGTTTCTGACTGTTTCCTTCACTTTCGGTCCGATTTTTGTGCATGTGGGTGATGGTGGGGTGTGAGTGCATCCAAAAATGTGCGGGCATCGATCGCCAGAAAACAAACGCCGTTCTCCTCGGGGTTATGTCTGTGGGTGACAGTTTAGTTTGGTTCAAACAACACCGTACAAACGTATTTTCTCGGGACCGACCTTCTCGTCGTGCTCGTCGAACGGCTCATCCTTGACGCTGAGTTTGTTGATCGCCATGGCGACGCCAATCACGTGGCCGTCCAGGTCTTTGATGGGCATACTCAAGATGGACCGCGTCTTGTAGCCAGTCTTGATGTCAATTTCATCATTGAACCGGGCGTCCTGCAATGTAAAGAGAACATACAAAATCAATCAGGTTCTGTCCTTACTGGTGTGGTACAAATATCTAGAAATGATATGAAACATACAGACTTATACAAAGGTAATTTTATTGACTTGTCACCCTTTGTGAATGTGGTTTTGTGCGATTTTGGATAGGTTTGCACTACATGTGCACGAGCAAAGATAGAATTTTTGGTTTTATCTAAATTGTTCTCTTCAATGATGAGAATGGCAGACACAAATCAAGGAATTACTTTGAATGTTCTACTTATGTCTGTCAATTTATCATTGAAGAGAATAACTAATTTGGACAAAACTGACAATTCTATCCTCACTGGTTTTATGTGGTGCAAATGTGTCCAAAACCACACAAAACTTTACGTTCACAAAAGGGTGACAGTCAATAAAATATTTTTAGTTTTCGCTTGTGTCGAAAGTCGCGCAATTGCCGGCGTCAAGAGAAGACAAGAACATCAAATCACAAAACGTGCTCAACGCAACATGTCCTGTGCCTTGTTCTGTTCCACAGTGAGTCCGGAAGAACAACCGCTCGACAAACAGGAAGCAGCAAAGGAAACTTGCTTCCTCTGCAGACAAAGTGTGGTCGTGAAGAAACAGTGAGAAAAAACAGTGCCGAGACACGTGCACATGGTGAAGCACGAGCCGAGGTGAGCCCTGCCAAGGCGATGTGGAGAACACGGGGGGGGGGGAGGCCAGAGATCTCTGAGACCCCTCATCCCATGCCCTTCTGAGAGTACGAAGGGTTTTGTGAAAATGCAGATCTGCTTCAAGACTCAGTTTGAAATGAAAAATTAAATCTAAACTTTCTCAACAACACTTTTCTGAAATGCCTGCGAAGTCTGCCTCTGCATTCAGGTGAGCGTTGGTTTCGATTCCACTCACTTTTCGCAATCCTGATATCTTCGTGCTCTTCAGAGCTCAGGCTACACGAAGAAGCCGCAGACACGGAAACCGAGCAGGAAGCGCTGATGGATGAAACACAAAAGAATTTCCGAGCCGGAGTTCATCCATCTTGTGAGTCAAGAGATACTCCGTGGCACGAGATGCTGCTGTAATTCTACTCTGGCGCAAGCTTTCCCCAAATGGCTTTTTCGAATTTACGAATCAGGCAAACGAAGTTGACGGAAAGCTGATCGGTAAATTGGTGATTGGTTGAGCAGTCTGTTTCTGCGGTTGCATTGAGCAAATTTCAGATGAACCTTGGCAGAACACGCCGCCAGAAAAGGTTCCAAAAAAGGAAACTCCGCATCTTGCAAATTTCATTCTTGATGCTGTTTCCATGCGCCAAGCCTCACTCTTCCTCTCTCTGTCTCATTTAGAAAACAAGGTCAACATGTTTGCCAAAGCCAGACAGGAGAGACCCACAAAGCGAAGTGTAACAACATCGCAAAACATTTCAAGCAGATCAGAGAACTTTTCCTCAAGGGCAAGATGCAGGCTCATGTTTGCAACAGGGGATAAGTACTTCACATCCCAACCTGCTTTGTGTGTGTTCCTTTCACACCTGGCCTTTTGTGCCCTCCCTTTCTAAAAGTGTCTGACACACAACAAAATGTCACATTTAAGAGTCAACACTGTGAAGCAACATTCTCTGTACCAGTGTGCGAGAGTGTCCTGTGCTTCGTGTCATGACGACAGGACTGCGTGGACTCGATGCTCCACGTGAACAAAAACCACAGGACTTTCCGACCTCGTACAGCCCAGTTTCTCAGGTCTTCAGTGGGAATGTCAAGAGTTGAAGTGACACCACCACCACCCAGCCACAAAAAGGAGTCTTGATTGTTCGCTCTCACAAAACTCATTTGCGAGGACTTTAATTGCTCAGACGGGATCACACAGAATCTCCGACACCGTTGTTCCATGGTTAAATACAAACGAGTAATTTGCAAACATCATATGCATTTTCGTTGTGTTGGATTGCAAACATTTTCCTGCAAGACTTGCAAACAGACGAAAGAGTAATTGATGTGATGGGTAAAATTCCACATTCCTTTCGGCTCTCACTTTGCAAATGTTGTTGGGCGTCAAAAGCACATTTTGTGTTGGCAAACATGTTTTCAACAACCCTCATGTTTTTCAGCAACTTTTACGTCCCCAGTATGTTGATCGCGTACTTCAGTACGCTGTTGTGCCAAACAAGAGCACTGACTGTTGAAGACGCGCGGTCTTTGTGAGCGTTGCAAGAGTTTTTTTCTTTGCCAGCGGCGCCAAGCACAAAAACAGTATGTGTTTGCATGTCTACACGGGACTGGGCACACAAGCCAGATGGAATGAAACTGCATGACTGGAACAAGACTGCGAGTGGAGGGGCGCCCAGACTGCGCGCATCAACTCCACGTCACAGTGGCTGGATCTTGGACCCACTCACACCAGATACACCGAAATTGGGTGTGAGTGTGGGTGTGTGAGTGGAAATGCCCTTCATGCCCTTCTGGTGGAGGGGCGTGGTTTTTCTGAAGTCCTTGATGAAAAAGACCTTCACAGCCCGGACACACTTGACGCACTCCACGTATTGAAGTGTTCCATAGATTTTCAATGATCAGAGACACATCCACAAAGACACACACAGGGAGATGGGGTCGTGTGTCTTCCTGGTTGATCCAAAAGCCAGTGTGGTTTGCTTTCCACGAACATTAGAATGCCTGACCTGTTGACAGATGTCCACTTTCAATTTTCCCTCCTTTCTGGACACAAGTACATTCTGAAATTCTAATTTTCTGGATGTTTCAGCCAACATGCGAATGACTTGAACATCTGTTGTTTTGAGACACATCCAGGTCGCGTGAAACCGCTTGGGCGTGACTGTCTCACATCAACAGAAACTTGGTCAAATTCCGAAAATTTGGGGTGGTTCCAAAACCTGAAGATTACCAAGTTTCCTGGCAAGCCAAATCTCACCCAGCATTTCACTGACAGGAAGCTTGCAGGTTTGGTCAAACTCTGAAGATGGAAGGTCTGACAGTTGTGCCCATGCCAGACCCCACTTCCCATTTTCAGGATTTGGCCATTTTGGCGTGCAAAATCTCACCCAGCAGATTCTATTTGGCCGTTTCCCCGCCCCAGTTTTCAGAATCTGAAAACTGCTAAGTTTCCTGGCAGGCAAAATCTCACCCAGCATTCAGCTGACAGGAAATTTGCAGGTTTGGTCAAACTCTGAAGGGGAAGGGGGTCTGACATGGGCCGAACCTCCGTGTACAGATACACATGTCGTGATTGCACCAAGCCCGAGGATAGGTAAGGTAAAACCGCGGGCTTAGAAACCGAACCCACAAGCATAACCTGGAGAAGGAACCCAGGTTCTTCGACCTCCTGCAAGAGGATCGAGCACCAAGTCACTCAGTACACACGTTCGCACCAGTAAACACAAACAAGTCGACACCACTGCCTTTTTACTGCACCACACACGAGGAACACAAAGTGGTAAGAAGTTTGCCTGTTTCTGTTAAATTCTCATTTTGTTCTGAATGACGAAACCAGTTGAAGGAAAAGAGAAATTTTTCACAACCAAACTTCCATCAAGATCGAGCCCAGGGTTGCCACATCCTCAGCTTTTTTCAAGACTTCTGACACCACAAATCAGAAATGTTCGAGGACAGTTTCTTCTCAAAAGCAAACACAAGAACATTCCCATTTGTACACAGCACTTCGCTTGTTGGTTTCATGGGGTGAGGACTAGTTTGAATGCATATGTCACGGAATTGGTAATTGAATACATCTACCCTGGAACCATCACCTTGAACCGTATAAACCAAAACATCAGCAGCAGCAACGACGGTAAACAAGTAAATCCAAAACCAACACCACCATCCGAGCCTGGCGTGTGTCTGGAGGAGCCTGAACGGTCTCCGAATTGCGAGAGAAAACGTTTTTGAACTCACAGCACGCGTGCATGCATGTGAAAGCGAAACTGGGGGATTTTGACGAAAACCTTTCCAAGCTGAAGCAAAACATTTCATGAAGCAACAAAAGGCGCTCAGAAGTAGTTTGAACAAGAAGTGGCAAGAATCCTGAACCGTGTCGTTTCTGCGATGCTTTCCGACCGAAATTGTCACCAGAAACCACTCAAAGACCATGCAGTGCAACGTTGTGGTGACTTCATCCAGTCAACAAAATCCAGGACGATTATGCGCGATTTCACGTGAAGCTCCTCTCCAGGCAAGCGGTTTGGAGTCATTTTTGTCATTTCCCGCAGCTTTTGGGATTTTTTTGCCTCTTGCATGGTCAAGAAACGAAATACAACACACTCAGCAATGCGACAGGGCTACAACATCAACTCAGATGCAGCTGCAATGAAGATGCAATTTGTGGCCAGGTGGCCTGGTGTGTGTGGGCTTCTCAGACTGGTATGAAGAACCACATTCTCTCTGGACCCACAATGATTCTTTGCCTTCAAAATCCCCTTCGTTGTTTAGGTCCACAAGAACAAGGGAAGCTTTACTGGGCTATATGTTTCGGTAATCTGATCCAGTTCGCGTGCAGCAACTCGAGCGCGCCGTGCTTCCTCGCGTAAAACAACACTTGAGTCTCGCGAGCTCTTGACGAGATGCGACGCGCGACATAAATCAGCCGCGTGCACCGCGCGGGGCTGCACGCACTGAACGGAGGACAGCACGACAGAGTTCGGCGTAAACCTGCCAGAAAATAGGTGTGCACGTTTTTCTCTGTGCATGAGGGAACAAAATCCATTTCTTTTCCGTCCTCAAAATGTTCCGTTTTGCCGCATTGTGGTTCTGTTGCGTGGGGAGAAGACAAGGTTCTCGTACATTGTCTCAGAAGACACTTCTGGGGACAGAGATTTCGTCAGAAACAAGATACGGAAGTTCAACTGCTGGAAGCTGAGCAAAATGGCAATTAATTTACTGCGCCCCGAGACCAAGTTATTCATTCATGGCGTACAGTGAATGATGCATATCGATCGACAATGACCCAGTGAGTTAATGAAATATCAGAACTCTTGACGCTTATCTTGTATCAACACCACTAACTAAATATACATCTTAATGTACGTCATAACTCTTATCATCTCTTCCGTGTACAAATCTGACACGTCTTTCTTTGAGACAGACATGAGCGTTATTTGCTTCAATTTTGCTTTCTGAGATCTGTTCCGCTTGGGACCTACCCAACACAATCGGATGGAGACCCACGGATTCAAAGCCCTTCAACCGTCAGCTTCCATTGCACTGCAGCAGAAGGAAAAGATTCTGCACATCCTGTTCTCGGCCGGGAGTCCTTCCGTGCTTGTCTCTCTCGATGTGGTTCCATCTGAAGATTTGAGTAAACTCAACCGAGTTCTTATCTGCAAGCCCAGACCGCGCAACATCACGAAAAACTTTTGGCACAGCTATTTTGAGTATTTTATGTGCCTCTTGGCTATTTTTGGTTTGATGTTGACGCCTTTTTAATACGCTCAATGACCCTCCATAAATCGCTGCTCTTGTTCTGATACCAGGGCCATGTCATTTTCGTGGTCACGCTCAGCAGTGACGACACCAGGCTCGCACCGAGATGAGACTTGCGCTCTTGTCACAGCTTTGACGTCAGCTTTGTGGTTCAGAAGTCCCCACTTGAGAACGATCAAAACTTGAACAGTCACCAAAAATAGTCAGCGGTCAAAGACAACAAGAGGCTGCCATTGAGAGTTTGGTCGAGTGCGGGTTTTCGTTTGCTTGTCCTTTGACAACAAATCCACACCAGAGACGATACCGCAATTCATCCCATTTGATCTCCACAAAGTCATTGAGAAGTAAAGAACCTACAAATAAGGGCTTGTGTCGCTCTTTTTCCTGACAGGGCGACTGGATTCGGCGTTATGAAAAATGAACAAGGCTTGGCCCGCATTGCCATCAGATGAAAACCATGTTCGGGCTCGGAGCCGTCCCTCGAAACCTCGTCCTCTCCCGTGTCCAGCCGTTTGCTGCGTGTCTTTCGTTTGCCTCGAGCAACGACCCGTTCGGAGCCAAAAGCACTCTCGGAGAACTGAATCAAATTCTCCGTTTGATGGAAACAAATGTCTGACGTTTCTCAGCCACTCAGGTCAATGTGGGGAGGGTAATTCACGAGAAAAGAAACCACGATCAGGAAAGGAAATGCAGTGACCAAGTCCGAGTTAGCACACCAACGCCAAGCCTTTCCCTTCCCATCTGTTCCCACACCACCCATCCCAGACTCCACACTATCTGCTACTTTGTGGGAGAATCAAACGCCACCGTTCGCCACCACCTCCTCCGCTGACCCTCTCCCTGTCGCCCACCGTGCACTGACCTCGTAGGCGTCGGGGATGTTGAGCGGCGCGCCCGCCTGCGCCACGTGACCGACGATGCCGCTGCCCCACGGGACGCGCACCTCGGCGCCGTTCTGCTCCGCCATGCAGTCCTGCAGCGTCGCGTGCGACGTCACGTCGAACAGTTTGCTCACCAGATGCCTGCAACACCGCCAAATGCACCATTAGTGGTGTGCCACTTGCCACATAAAGAATGCCCAACAAAGACATGGATTGCGGCAGTAACATCTGCCGTCACCCACACACACGCACGCAGTGCGTTCGCACGAAACAGATAACAGTGGAGCCAGTACATTCACTTTGGGGTGGGGTGAGGTGGGGTGACATCCAGGTGTGTGATGAAATCACTCGATTCACACTGAGAACAAAACAAGCTGAAACTGAGATCCGGGTGGAGTATCAGCGTCAACGACAAACCGGCACATGAGTTTCACTTCACGCACGGCGAAAAGAAAACGATCGCGTGCAGCTTAGAATTACCACCTGGTGAACCTGATCTGAAGCTGCAACTTCAGCTTCACGCAGAAACGTTTGATTCCTCCACAGAATATGAGATCAAAGACAATCATTTGGTGATACTTGATGCCGAGACCCAGGGTGAGACAGCCAAATGGAGCGGCAGGAAGGACACGTATGGAGGCGAGGTGGCGGCCCCGAACAGGCGTGGTCTCTGCCAAGGTGAGATCGATCACAACAGGCGAACAGATATTGGATTCGAGCGCCTGAACGGGATGCTGCGAACTCTACTTCTGGACAACCAGGGATCCAAAGGCCTGAACTGAAGACACTTTCTGAGACGCACAGATTCCGCGAGAAGCTTCAGAAGGGTCAAGTTTGTTCTTGCTGCTTGCAAGGACCCACGAAATAACCACCACCTCAGTCACAAACAAGAATGCTACGCATAAAAAGCGTGTGGTCACATAAACGTTCGTTGTTCATAAATGCCTGCCTGATCTTTTAAAAAACAAGTGGAATGCTCTGAATCCTTGTGAGAA
>JAAUXT010135487.1_pt1 | contig 11646 bp, 11 predicted proteins | sample 7278171 | NCBI WGS metagenome assembly JAAUXT01 (sample SAMN14350112, study PRJNA611818) | marine sediment metagenome | isolation source: surface marine sediment (1.8m) | place: French Polynesia: Moorea | collected 2018-08
GCAGGACATAAAATCAGATAAACTCCTTACCTGAGGCATGTTATCTTTTTATTCCGTGCCTGCTAGCAAACCTTGGGGCTGTCCAGAGAACATGAAAGGGACGATGGGGGTAGCACCAGAAGTTCAGGGCCCTGCAACCTTACATTCCTGCTGGACAGGGCGGACCACTGAAGCCTTCTGCTTTGCGGGTCGAGAACTTCTCGACACGGCCAGAGTGCTAAGATTCCCAGTCTCGAATCCAAATCCCGCACAATAGAGGCGCACATCGTTTTTATATGCTCCCATTTCCGGATGCAAGGAAAGTTCGCAACCGACTGCGATGGATCGGTAAGACACGAAAAATGGCAGGAACCAGCGGGAACTCTTTTAATGGCTCTTACCGCGTACACATTTTTGTCTGCAGTTTTGCAGCCGCAGGCTGTTGAGTTAGAACTGGTTAGAACTCAATGAGAACCTGGATCCCCGTGTCTGATTTTGAATTCGATGTCCTGGAACAACATGCTGACGATCGGACTCGTATCGTTCTTGCGAAGTAGCGCAGCTCGAATTGACCAATGTTCCCCTTGGATGCAGTGCGGAAACTAGAGTCCATCGTCTCTTTCGACAAACACCTTTGTGGGTGAATTCGCTGGGAAAACGAGCCAACACGATGCAATGTGGGCTCAGACAGGCCCCAGAAGCACGGGACTATAAAGTCGCAAAAACGCACCACATCGCTGAACACCGAGACGCCGGAAGAACTGGCAGTGCGGGCAGTGACGGGGATGAGCAGAGACCAGGGCGTTTCTTGTGTTGGGCCAGAAAGACCCAGGCCGACGTTTGCAAATTGGGATGTAAAGCGGTTTTCACGTTGGGCGCTGACGTCGTCATTTTTCTCGACTGCAACTTCACTTTTGATGCCGTCAGTAAAGTGAAGTTGCAGTCGTGAACAGTCCAGACCATTTTTTGACGCCGTCAGTAAAAGTACTGACGGCGTCATGAAAATACATATTGAAAATCTATGTACAAAAAGTTGATGCCATCTTCACTTTTGCAGTCGATGTAGTTGACGTTGTCGGTGCTCTCAATGTAAAAACAAACCTGCTGTCAGCGTCAAAAAATTCACTGACAACGTCAAAAAAAGTTGCAGTCGGCACCAACGTGAAAACCCCTAAACGCTCGTTGGGCAAGTCAGTGGTGACCTCGTTCGGCCCTATCACCTTGTGTAGTCGCTGGTAATTTGAATTCAACAGGCTTCAAACAGCTTCTTGCTGAGGCAGTTACTTTAAAATTCCCTCCAGGAATACTTTTCCAAGAAATATCGTTCATTCACGCAATTTGGTACTGCGCTGGATCGATCTGGTCAAGATAATAAAATAATCAATCTGTGAACATTAGCCGAACCAGACCGTACATCTGCAACCGGATACGTAGACTCGCAGCCTTGGTGTTTGTAAGTTACGATGCTGCAGTGATGGCAAGGAAATCTGTTTTGTATAATTGATTCAGTTCAGACGTTTTTCCAATAATTGAATGAACCTGAAGAAATCTGGATGGAGCTGCAAGTGAAAAGGCCCTTTGCTACGCCGGGTTTCTCGTGTAACAACGACTGTTATCATCAAAGGTTTTTGAGCTACGCATAATCAGCGTTGATATGTTTGTAAGAATGGGTCTAACTACGACATCTGACAGTTTCAGTACGCCTGAGAAGCTGATCAGTAACATGCAGTTGAGGGAAAACTAGCTGTTTATCACTGTAATTGCCACTCAAAAAAGCGAAACCTGAATGAATTGGGAAGATGAAAGCCGTTGTGGATCTGTCTTTCTCACCGGCGCAAACCACGTCTGCTCAATGCTTTTGCTGTTTTAGTCCAAACAAAAAGAGTTGTTGAGCAACTGAGATGCATCTCTAACTTTTGCACATTCCTCACAGCTGTGTGCAAGGTTAAAAAAGAAGTGACAGGGCACGAAATCGTGAAAACACTGGGTCTTCCTTCCAGGCTCGGCGCTTGCAGCTTGCGAAGACGAGCTTTCAGAAACAGCAAGGGCTGACAGGACGTCTTCATCAACACAGGCTGCGGCCACTTTTGTGTCGACATATTGTGGCTTGTGTCACTTGACCTTCAAACTGGAGAAACATTCACTCGTACACCGGAAACTTTGCCCGGTTCGTGCTGAGTTCGTTTCATGCATTCAGATGGACCAGTGTGATCGAAAGCTGGTTGCAACCTTCCGTGTGAGATTGAGATGAAGTGGGTCAGAGAACATGTTCTTTTCATCAAAGCTCAACGCAATGGTCTGTACCTCGACAGCTTCTCGCAGGTGAAAGATTTGAGGCGAAACTGTGATATTTGCGTGCTTTCCATTGCTTGTCACCTTCGCAAATGTGAAGTCTTGACAACAAGTGCGTGGGCGCAGTCGAATACTGCACTTGTCCAAGAGAACTCGGCCTCCTTTCTCGGCTACTGAAAGCCACACCAACGTGCACAATTGATAAGGCCTATTCCTGACGGGCACACCGTCTTGATTTGAGAGGATTAACATGGTCGGAGTTGGCGCAGCCCACATAAAGTATCACATCAAGCGATCAAGGCTCTGCCTTGTTTAAGACCGTGAGTGTTTCAACCAACACCAAGTTGGGCACAGCACTTCAGTACGATTCCTCGTGTTCTTTTCCGTTGCTTTCTGCCGGGCTCCACGTGTTGCGTCAACAGCTGCATGTTGTGGTTCCACACGGAGTCAGGAAACTGGCCAAAGCTAATTTGCTGAAGAACGACGGAAGACACGAGTTCTGCTTCTCAAGTGAACCTTTCCTCAAGGAAGAGACGCACGCGATCGTTTCTCGGCCTGAGCGGCGGTGGCGTGATAACACAGATGGCCGCCGTTTTAATTGGAAGAAGGGACCACCAGCGTCTCGAGGCTCACCGCGAGGTCGCCCTTGCACGGCAGGAGTCAGGCCTTGTTTTGTTTTCATCAAGTGAGGATCATGCTGAAGGCTTGCTGGGCTTTTCCAGTGCACGAGGATTCAGGGGTTTGGGCTTATCTCTCATGTTTGTGCCATGAATGGAAATGGATCCGGCAATCAATATTGTCATCAAAAGCAAGCAGCAAGTGACAATCCTCAGCTGGCCACTCTGCCTCTTCCTACACATATTGGGCCCGGCCCGACTTTATCTGCAAACCCGCCGAAGCGTGCGCTCTCATTTAAGTGGAGACGAGCCCGAGCTGCTGCAGGCTTTTCCTCGGCCGGCTTGTTGAGCACAAGTGGTCATTTGTTGGCTGTTGTTCTTAGAGGAAGCTTCAGATGTGACACTGCTCGAAGGAAGCAGAGATCCAGACTGCATCAAGTGGCGGACAGGAAACAGCGCGTGCGTGAGAGAGTTGCCAAAGCCTGCTGCGCTGTCTGGATCGTATCTGACGCCGCCGCGGTGAGCACACACGCACTCATCCTTATCAGTTGATATCCTGCAGGAACAAGGCGAGTCTTCGGTGCACCACAGCAGAGAGACAACTCCCAATTACCACGCAATCATCTTTGAAGATCCTGCATTCAAGCAATCGCACTTGTCTTGCGATTCAGGCTCGGACCGTCAAACAGCAAACATTCCGCATCCACAGGAGAGAGCACGGCGGAGTTACAGCTGCATCAAAGCCACTCCTGCTTACTCTCACTGCTTGACTGGGGCTTTCTGCCAGTCTCCAACCTCGGTGTTTGAAACAGCAACATTACAGCTTTTCTCTATTATTGCGAAACCAAACTCTAGCAATTCCCAATTTGATTTCAGGGGAAGGAGACCAGAACCTGTAATTGCATTCTTGGATTGGCGGTTCACATAAAAACGAGCGTGGAATAGAACTTTAGCAGCAGCCAGCGCTGCCTGTGAATATTGAAGCAGCGAGAACACTTTCTTCTTTCCCCAGTGTTTCTTTGCCAGAAGAGAAGAGAAGGAGATCAGTAACATTTGCAGCTTTCCATTTTACGCTTGGAGAGAGTTAAAGCGAAGTGCTCAATGGATAGTGACATGACTGTATTATCGTATCTGTTTAACAGTGCTATGGCTGGACCACTCGAAGACCCTGAGGGAACAGAATATCGATGCCAACGAGACGCTTCTTCTGCGGAGGAAGTTCTTCTTCTCCGACCAGAACGTGGACGCGCGGGACCCGGTGCAGCTGAACCTTCTCTACGTGCAGGTGAGTCTCCCCGAGTCTCTCTCCTCTTTATCCGGCGCGGCGCGCAACTCGCGGGGCTCGCTCCGACCGCGCCCGAGCGCCGCCGTGCCGCAGCACCGCCGCTCCGACGCTCAGTCAGATTGCACTGATAGCGTGGCATTTCTGAGTGGAGTTTCTTTCTGTCAGAGCAGTTATTGGCTTTGACGTTGACTTCACTCAGTTTTTGACAGTGAGTGCGAAGTTTCGATGCGGAATCACGGTTGTGTTGGCGAGAGGAAACATCGGCCACGCTTTGTTGCAAGCAAGACGATACGTTTGAAGACCTTTGCACAGAGACTGTTCTTCCTGCACTTCCTGCAAAGAAAGAGAAGCCTGAGAGTACTGCAGATTTTGAAGCTGGTGTTGGAACAATTAAATTTGAACCAAACTTTCAGGTTGTCATGTGTGACCACAATTTAACTTTTGCTCGACTTGCTCGAGCGTAAAATAGTGTCGTCTGGTTCAAAAACCTTTGGGTTGTTGGCAGTCATTTCAAGGTCCGTGTAACTCAGAGCCTTCAATCCAAGCCTGCTTTCCAGCCGGATGCTTGCAAGGTCGAAGCCCACACTCCGTCCAGCCTTACTTCCTTCATTGGTAAGCGCTTTCTACACATGCATTTGCCCATACGTGAGAAGGTCCAGAGTTGTTCAGAAATAGCGGGTCTCCAATACGCACAGAAGAACTCAGAAGCACAGGGAAACCCGTACACAGGGCACAGCTTGTTGGACAAAGATGAAGTACCACATCAAAAGGAGGGCGAGAATATTTGCAAATGAATATTCCAAGCCTCGAAACAAGCGCACTGCCTGGTCAGTGGACCATGGGCAAGAGGTTTGTGCGCTCGGTGCAAATCTCAGTAACACATAAAAAAATCGCGTTTTCTCAAGTCTCAAGTGTGCAAGAACTGAATTTTTGTCGACTTTTGCAGATGTTCTGATGCAATTTGTGCATTTGTAAATCTCCTTGCTTGTGGCGCTTACGAAGGCAATGGTTGGCGATGAGTTATGGTGAAGGAAAAGTCTCCCTTCCAATTGAAGATTGTTTTTCTCATTGACGGTAATGCCGCAGAAAAATATGAAGGTTGACATTTGAGCAAGGTAAAGCTCTGAGATAGAAGACGGCTCAAGGTTGATGATCTCTCTTCGCTCGTGGCCTATGAGCGGATTGGATATGACAGCGACAAATAAAGGGTCTAGTATCCTGCGAGGCTGCGTTCCAAGTCCGGAGACTAAGTCTGAGTGAGAGCTTTTCTGGAAATGAATGTGACTGTGGACTAGATCAGGCAAATGCAATGTGTGGAAGAAAGAGATAGCGGAGAGGAAAGGAAGGTTTCACAATGGTAACAAGCGCAGCGTTGCTGGAGATGTCTGTCAAGAATGATAGAGATTCGAGGTCGCTGCAGGGGTGGGTCCTAAGCTCCGGCCAGTCAGTCTCTTGTCACTTCACATGGCACTGTCAGGTCGGACGAGGTCCCTCGATGTATGCAGGTAACCTGATGGGGACTTGTAACACAGGGGATCAGCGGCGGATAAAGTCGCAGACCCCGTGAACCCGCGACATTGCCTCCTTACTCAGGGCCTTGATCACCGCTGCGAGAATTTCCTTCTGCAGAGCCTGCTCTTTGTTCGGCTGTTATAGCCACTGCTTGCGCAATAAAAGCTTTTTGCTCGACTACATTCTGCAAGCAAGGGAAAAGGCACATGATGGATGACTGTGTGTATGAGAAATAACGCCGAAACACTGTAACTTTCTGCAAGCAAGGAGCCCAAGCATGGGTAATGTACGACAGTGCCTTCTGATTTTACCAATGACAGGGCCTGTTGTATTGAACAGTGGCATGGATATTAGCTGTGCTGCAGCCTGTGGCCAGAATTGTCCATCTTCATTTTCCACAATCTGCAATGGAGCCATGCATTATTGACAAAAGCTCTTGCATTGTCTTTGGGCGAGTCACTATTCATTTGCACAATCAGCTGCGTTGTGTGCTTGCAGCCGCAAACGAACCCATTGCGCTATCGATGCGCCACTTGGCCCGGTCTCACTGCGCCTGCCCTTGCGCCTCCCGGGGGTCAGAGAAAAATTTGCTCTTCGAGACGATAAATCAGATAAGCGAGGGCTGAATGGCGGCCTGATTCCGAAGGTGAACAAATGTGGGCAACAGGACCTCGGCCATTGTTAACCTGCTTTATGTGACAGTTTAGACAGGCCGAGGTGAGGATTACTGCCATCAGGTGTGGGTCTGCTTAGGCAGCGTCATCCAGACGGACAATGGGCCTGATAGAGTCGGCTGTCAAACTGCGAACCCGCTTCACCTGCTCCTGCAGCCCCACGAGAAGAAGCACGAGTGCGACATGCCGCGGTCGCCTTGAAATGAGCCGGCCTTTTTCCGCAGGCCCAATACTTCACTGCAGCTCTGGAGGCATTTATGACGAGCGGTTCACCAGATGCACCTGCTCTTGTGCGAATATGAAAAGAATTTAAAGTACCTTTCAAGAAAATAGATTTGTCATTTTGATTAAAGCGAGGACCCCTTTTGTGTTGACGTGCTCGATCAGACGAAAAAGGCACTTCTTTTGTTGCTCTCGGGTCTCAGTGAAGCTTAGAACTCCATTGGGTGTTGCTCTCGACAAAAACACAAAACCAGTGGACAAGTCAAGGTGACAGATGGGTCTGGGAGGTAAATTCGTGATGTACTTTGTTCAGTTTGTTCCAGATCGGTCTGCGTTGCATGAAACGTGGGAATAGTTCGTCTCCTCGTCGGATGTACATGAACGAACCGTGAACCAGAGAAAGTGTTTCGATAAAGAAAAAACAAAAGCTGCTGTGGTCGAGTGAAACATCCAGGAAACCACAGTTGACATGAAGCGTTCCGACCCAACAAGGTGGAAGTGAGCCCTGTTCATTCACATTACGCCACTCCAATGCCCACTTGTGGCTCTTCGAGTTTGAGGTGGAAATTTTGAGAACTGGACAGTTTAAGGGGTGTACTGCAAGGCGGTGTGAGTCATTATCGACAGACTCGCAACAGTGAACTTCGCAGTGAACTATTGATGGCGTTTCCGTGCAGTCTGATGACAGCTGATGGAACATGGAATTGAGTGGGTTGCAGAGAATACGAAGCCCAAGTGAGAGTGAGGTCTTGTTGTAAGACTGAAAGATAGGTAAACATTCGCAACAAACATTGTTGGCTGAAATTGCCCAACATTTCCTTGTAAACTGGCTGGATGATGAAGTGCATGCCGTCCGACTGTTCTCTCGTGCTGGTTTAGACGTGCTGATGTACGGCGGCCACCGTAATTTTACTGTCATTTCTGGCTTCATTAGTTTTGGGAGCACCAGCATCATCTCCGTAATTGCGAACTTCATGTGGGGACCACTATTATTTGTTAATTGCATTCAACTATGGTATAACATTCTTTACGCCTCTGAAAAATTGTGTTTGGTGTTGGGCAACGCCATTGTTGTCCGCAGTGATGCTCTCTATGTTATTATCTAAATTTGCAAAAACGCTGCTAGATCATGATGGTGGAACATGTCAAAGCCATTAGAATATTGCTTGCAACAAAGCCTCGTTTTGTGAGGGAAACTGCATCACACAAGCCAAGTTTAAAACTGCATTTTCCCGTGATCACAGGCAATGATAAAACTTTCATCACAGAGTTGTCGTGTGTATGGCAAATCAACACAAAGTGCTACGTCGGTTTGTGGTGGAGTGATTAGTTCTGCACAGCCACATTGTTCTCATTGTGCAGGACCCACGCGCTCACCACACACCGAGCTTCTTGCAGCACTTATTTTCTCCATTTGCTGTTGCAATTTCCTTTCCGAAACAGATACAGGGGATTTCTGCAAAATTCAAACAAATAAGGAGAAATTAAAACATTGACTTGCTGTCTAAACAGGCTGAATTCAGTTCTTGAAGAGAAGGTTGGTTTCTCCTCTGTCATGAGAACAAACAGCTTGAGCGCATCCATTTTTACAGGCTGGGGAAACTGACTCCATGTTTTCTTATTCATATTTTGATGACAAATTACTGCCTGTGTCGTCGCTGTGGGAATGTTGACAGAAACTGCTGAATTTATCCTGGATGTTGGTTCATTTCAGACTCGAGACGCCATCTTGAAGGGTTCGCACCCAGTGACCCAGGATGAGGCGTACCAGTTCGCCGGACTACAGTGTCAAATCCAGTTTGGCGACCACAACGAGCAGAGGCACCGGTCTGGATTCATTGAGTGAGTACTGATCACCGAAATTGCCGTGCTATACTTCACCAATATGTATATTCCTCAGAGTCCTGCTTTTGTTTGTCGAGCCACGTGAACCCAATTCCTGTTCATGAGAGACAACTGAATAAAGGGTCGGAGGTGATCCTTTAAGTTTTGTCACTGTCATTCAGAGGAACCGCGAGTTGGGCAGCCGTTGTACCAGGTTACCTGGCACACACACAATTCTCTTCCTCATCCGCGGACGCAAGATAAACCAATTTCCAGGAATAGATGTCGTTCCTGTGGCTCGAAATGGGCCGTGAGTCTAGTTGTCGCGGTGGTGGAAGAGACGCGGGTGTTTGCGCAGCCGGCTCATTTGGGCGCGCATGCATTCGCAAGTGTCGAAGCAGTTTGGCCATCGCTGCGATGCAGATTTATGGATGTGAGGTCTGCTGGAAATTGAGTTCAAATGTTAGTCATCGTATAGAAAATGTTCATTTCCGTTCCCCCCACATTGGGAGAGAGAACTTTGGTTTGAAGATTCCTGCAATGAAACTTTTGTGGGTTCTCTGTGAAATTGTGCACGCTGAAGTGATGGCCGTCTGGCAGTGAACAAGCCGCGCTGTTCATGAATGTATCTTGTATCTTGCACCGAAGATTGCATTGCATGTGCGTGATAGGATTACAAATTGCTCGCAGTGTCAGAATACTTCTTGCTTCTTCGTGCGCTGCCTCTCCAAGCCCTACGGCCTCCGCACAAAAAGGTGACGGAAAATTAATTAATGTCCCCAGTGGTAATGCGTCAGATTTCCAGATGCAGATGAGTTGCTGTGAGAACCAGTTATCAAGACCAGACCATGCTGATTGCGGAGGGGGGAATCTTGGTCCCAGACCGTCAGTCGTCCTGTTCATCCTGGACGGACCACGAGTTTACCAATTCCTCGTGTTCCCCCAGAAAGCACCATGTTCGTTTGCTCACTGACGCGAGCGGCAGAATCCGAGTTCGTCTTTTGTGCAGCACCCAGAACAGGGAGGGTGATGAGTCCGACGTTTAACAGATTCGGCAAAGAAAACGTTTCCTGCGGCTTTCATTTGGCAGGTAGAGCCCACATGCAATGAGTGAAGACACACAGCAGATCTGGGGCTGTTTCAGCGTGAAGAGTTGGCTCACCGCTCCTCAGTGCGTGGGGAACGGATCTATCAGGAGCCGCCATTGCGCGCAACACGACACCAATGTCCTCCACCAACAATCAGCCCTTCACACCTCGTGGGATCTGTGCCCAGCCTGCCAAACTAACCTCGTCTAGTTTTGGACAATCAGGATTAGCTGAGAGAGCCCTTGGCCTTTTCGCATGGAGGCGAGGATACAGCTTCAATTTGCCTGCCTGTTTTTAGCTGTGGATGAAGTTGTGCGAAAGCAAAGCTCAACGCAATCCCTGCTCAAGGTGCGAGTGACAGAGTTACGGGGAGATTTCCTGTCAGTATCACCATCCCCCCACACCAAAAAACCCCAACTGATTTGTGTTTCTTTATTTCAGTCTGAAAGAATTTCTGCCGAAGGAGTACGTCAAAGGGAAAGGAGTCGAGAAGAAAATCTATGCTGTAAGTACATCTTTTACATGCAATACAACACCCTTGTGTGTAATTACACAGTCATTCCTCAGCTGTGCTCTGGCAAAGCCTTGCAGTACTTGCAAGCAAAACCGAGAACAAATCTTGTTTGGTTTGGTGACGACTTCCAGTGACACGTGTCTGGTTTGGTCAAACGCACGCCATGGTGTTGAAAGAACCTGACCTGAATTGTGGGCAGACATGAAGCCGTTCCACTGATGTGCAATCGTCACCCGTTTCCTGTGGTGACTTGTTCTGGTTGATCAATTTCGAATTTTTGTTTTCGGAGAGTGACAGATTTTCCAAGTGCAGCTGTGGTCTCCTTCCAGTCTCAGCCCACAAGGGCGAAAAGATACCAGGTCACTTTGGCGCTCCATGTTGATCCTCGCCACCGATGATCCTGGCTCTGTTCAATCAAAATTCTCCAGTTGAACCATCAACACCAGAGTTCACCGACCATCTGAAGAACTTGGAGGCCCCGGCTGTGGTCTTTGGTCGCCGCTGCTTCTCTTTGATACGACAAAGCGGCGTCTCAAACAGGGAGTCACAGTCACAATCTCAGGAACGTCTTCCACCTTCTCTACTTTCTGCCTCAAGAAACAGCTTCGAGGTCACAATTTTCAGTCTATAAGGGCTCTCTGAACAGAAAGGGGAGAAATTTATCGCACACCACACTCTTTGTTCAAAGCCTTCCAGGACTGGTCTGTCAGGACGCGGAAATCCATTGCAGGACAAGAAGTGTACCCGTAAAATCCCGCGTATAAGACCACCCCCCACAAAATCAAAAAATTAATTCATACCTGCAAATTTTAGGTTTTTCTAAATCAAAATCTAGAAAATTCTGCTTCAAAATCATTTTTCCCAAATATTTTTTCTCAATACTTTTCCCAATCCTAAGGTTTTTGGTTTCAAATTTTTCTCTAAAGTTTCAAATATACCCTTCTCAGGTAACTCTTTTCTATTTTGTCCCAATTTAAACTAAATTTTAATGATTCCTTGATTGATCCCACTTTCCTTTTTATGCTTTGCTTTCTCATTTCTACTCTTGACTTGTGACTTCTTGTAATATTATTGATCAATGATATCAAAAGTCCAATCCTCATGTACAAGACCACCACCCCCCTTTTTGGCATTAATTTTTTAGCATCAAAAGGGGGTCTTATACGCGGGATTTTACGGTATTTTGAGGAGCGCGCGACCATTCTGGACGATTGGGTTCTGCATAAAATGTGAACAGTGTCAAAGTTTGGTTGCAGATTTTTGATCCCGCGACATTCCGTCGAGCCGCCGGCTCAGTGCAATCGAAATTGTGTTCTCTGTGTGTATGTGGACTGTTGATTGACTTGGGGGGGGGGAAGCAGCATAGTCAAAGTGACTATTCATCAAATGAATGGTTGGTCACTGGACTCCCCCTGGATACACAATGGTTGCACTGTTGCTTTACCAGTGGAGGGGGAATAAAGCAGTGGTTCATTGCATTACCCCTCCTGGTGACAAAACCAACAGATAGTTTGGGTCAAGTAACAATTCCAAGCAGGCAGGCAGGCAGGCAGGCAGGCAGGCAGGCAGGCAGGCAGGCAGGCAGGCAGGCAGGCAGGCAGGCAGGCAGGCAGGCAGGCAGGCAGGCAGGCAGGCAGGC
>JAAUXT010151105.1_pt1 | contig 11646 bp, 10 predicted proteins | sample 7278171 | NCBI WGS metagenome assembly JAAUXT01 (sample SAMN14350112, study PRJNA611818) | marine sediment metagenome | isolation source: surface marine sediment (1.8m) | place: French Polynesia: Moorea | collected 2018-08
CATTTTTCCAAAAGTGGGTCAACCCCCCCCCCTGGTTAGACCCACTTTACACACATGGACGGATGGACGGACATACAAACTGATGGTGATAACATTAAGCGTGTGGTATACGGCCCTTCGGGCGACCACACGCTTAAAAAGCGAACATAATCACTTGGAGACGCGAGATCTCTGTGAATGTACAGGAAAAAAATTCCGTCTTGTCTCGAAGCCTTGGGCTGTCTCTGGGGGGACCGAAGTGACTACAATGGTCGGCCGGCTGTCGAGACCGCGCGTCTTCGGCGGACGTGTGCTAATTTGCGCTTTGCTTTCGCACATTTCACAATCCAGAAGACGTGCCTTGTTCACTGCGAACAGTAATTTGGTAAACTGTTGGCACAAATAAAATGCTGCTGAATAGACGACAGAAAGTGACGGATACCTTCTTCTCAAAGTCAATCTGTTTGGCTTGTTGCGCGTGTTCCGACAACTGCTTCAAGTCTTGTATTTCTTTGTCTTTCACTTCCCTCATGTTTGCAAGTTCTGTTTGGATGTGGCTCACTGAAATTTACATTTTTCACGTGAGATTGTGGTTGTTTTTCAAAGATGAAAAGTATTCCTTTCAGAACCTCGCTACCCACTTTTCCTTTCGCTTTTGCTGACAGTTTCTTCTTGTTCCTTCAATTTCTCCCTGTAATGTGCCTTCAACTCTTCTATTTCTGCATTTTTTCTGTCCAGTATCTGCAAACAATGTTCTGCTCTTTTGGCATGTTGTTTTGAAACAAAACAGAACGTTCCTAAACAAGGGAAGAACGGCGACACAAGATTCTGATCATCACCTGCGGATCATGACACTCGGACCTACGGGCCTCAACAACAGCAGACATCCCGTTTCCGAGCCAAAGATGATGAGGAATTGTTCTTTTTGTCACAACACAAAGTGGTTGTTTGTGCGCAGAATGAAACAACGCTGACCTTCTGAACGGTGCTGTCATGCTTCTGCTGCAGCTTCAACTTTTCCTCCTGGAATTTTGCCTCCAGCATTTTCCCTTTCATGTCCAACTGGTGAAGAAAGGAAGCGGTCAGCTGACAAAAACAGAGAAAAGTGGAAAAGTTCACGGACACTGGCAGAAACATGAGCGCATCACCCACCTCCCTTTCATGGATCCGGAACAGCGTCGGATCGTCTCGGAAAGTCGACCCTGCAAACAAGGGTAATTTTGGTGCGCTGTAAACTGGTTTCCCATAACAAGTTAGATCTACGGCTGCAAAAATTCCTTACAAAGGGACAAAGACAAGTAAGTTTAATGATCGACAGCAAAAGCAGCATGATTTGGAGATATTTTGTGCAAATCAGTGGGGCTGTGTGCTGGAGGGAGGTGGGGGTCTTTGTTCAAACAAACAAACAAAATTTGTGGTCAATCACTACGATGTGCTGTTGATCATCTTCGTTGAATGTGTTTGTTTACCTGTCCCGGAACTAAATGTTGCCTCGCCGATAGCTCTTGTCCAGTCTGTACTTTTCTGCAAAAAACAAACACGATCCTGCAGACGATACAAAATTGTTGGTTCGTTTCATACAAGAAAATTCCAACAAAACAAACGGCAAAATGTAACTGATATCAACTGGAAGAAGCAAGTCACTTCCAAGAAGAATGTGTCACAACTAAAGTAAAGATCAGACAGGCGACCCCTAGCTGAGAAAAGCAAAAGCCCGTTGCACGACAAACTTACATCAACAAAGTTTGCTCTTCGAAAAGGTTCACCAGACGGCAGAAATTCTGAAAAACAAAACGACACATCTAACATCAAACCAGACTTTCGGAGCGTCGCCATATTTCTCTGAATGGCATATGTTGGTCCTGGCAGTTCGCAACATGACAAAGAAGTAAAATTTCGAACAAACGCAACGTAAATCTGTGTGAGGAGGCCGATCCGCGTACCGGCTTCTTCACGATGCCTTCCAGGTTCCTTCTTGTCCGACGGTGATACTTCAGTCTAAAACAAAGAAAACAAAGAGAAATATCAAACACCCTTGCCTTTACAATTGCAACCTGTGTTGCATCCTCTTCAAGATTTCAGTGAAATGACTGCCCCGTGTATTCAAACTTGTTTCGGACACACGGTCCAAACATTCACAAACGTGTGATAGACAACGGCTCACCTCTCTGTTGATGTTGAATGGCAGATCTTTTGTGTTACGAGACGCAGACTGTGTTCCACCAGCTGCAACTTTTCCTGGTCCAAACCTGCTGATGGATGTCACACTTCAAATTCCAAACCAAAGCACATTAGTTCTTTGTCTAACAAGAGATGCGACATGTCTTCAAGCGACAAGAGTGGGTATGAAAGACAGGCGATCCCAAGAAACAAGTGACGAGCAGAAATAAGGATGTACCGTAACATGCTTACATGAGTACACATTCAAGCATAAACAAATTCCAAAAGCCAACCAGGTTAGTGACAACTCAAGGCAGACTCCATTCTGTTTTGTTCACAACAGGTTTGCACTTGCAACAAAGTGGAACTGGTTAGTGGAAAATTTGTCCCCTCCTTTCAGGAAAATACGAGCAAACTGTGCAAACTGTACGAGGAATGAGATGTCATTTCGAACCTGCTTGGCTGAGGAGAGCCAAATGCAGCTGCGAACCTCTCTTTGACACCCGTCTGTTGTTGCCAATCGCCTTCACCAACAGGTCCAGCAAAAGGCCAGGAAGAAGCGATGGAACTATTTTCGGAAGCCAACTCTCCCTGCACCCAATCTGGTAGTTTACTCTGCAAAACGTAGTATTTTTAACTGCACACACACAAGATCGGTCACAGCAACACAAAGGCAACAACAGAAAGAAAACCAGAAAATTAAACTTTATTTCAGAACTTACGTCTTTCTTTTCCACACTTTTCTGAAACACATGAGTTTCAGATGATCTGAGTGTGTGAAAATTTTGCGAAGAGCTTACCCTGTCCAGAACAGACGTAGAAGGTCTGTCATCGAAGTAAATTGACTGCAAAATTGACACACAGTCGTCAAAAACCCTTCACAAAGCAAGTTTCAACGAATATGCGCCTTCATGAAACCGAATTACAGCATTTATACCATGTACGACGGTAAAGTGGGCAACGGTCCGGCTTCTGGACGGTGAGTGAATGGTCCCTCCAGAACACCTCTCTTCAACAAGTGCAACAGCAGCCGAGCGTACATATTCCTGTTTTTCCTTGCTGTGATGCCTGACGCAGGCGGCTGGCAAAACTTTTTTATCCACAGTGCGCACCGCTGTCGTTCTGACTTGTGAGGGAGCCTCAGTACGTGGGGTTTCATATCCACCAACATCTGGTCAAATTCCAGATCCAGTCTGACAACAATTGCCTCGGGGCTTTCCATTTCTTCGATCACTCACAATGCATCTGTCAATATTCTGCAAGAAATATTTTAAGTGTTCAAGATTGAGATCTTGCTTTGCAGATTTCGGTGCTGTTCGATCAGCTGTTCCGGATCGCCGTTTTGGATTGACAGCAATCCATCTGGCAATCCGTCTCATTAGCGGATTGCAGTGGATCAATCTAGATCAGCCAAACTGCGTTTTATATGTACCAATCCGTGGTGATCCAGGTCCGCAGATTGCTCAAATCGAACACCTAAAGCTCGTATGCACACTTGAGAAACAAGAACTCCCGGTAGCGGGGACCATCGAGAACTCCCGGTGGCGGGGACCCGATGGTCGCGAGCCATCTTGATGAGGCGGGGGGTTGGGGGAGTTGGACAGAGTGGGGTGGCTGATGAGGGATGCGGCTGATGAGGGGGTGGTTTATGACGGGGGCAGCTGATGAGGGGGGGGGGGCTGGTTGATGATGGGAGGGGGGAGGGGCATAAAATTGTGGACCGACACACACACGAATACTACTGGTTTTTGAGCCAAGCAACAATGAATGGATCTACGTGTAGATGTGTCTGAACTTGCAGAGAATGATTGCTGAACAACTCATTCGCGCACAACAGGCATTTCACCATAAAAGTACGGGCACCGACAGGCGTCTGACTGAAACAAAGCTGCCACCCATCAACATTGTGGATAGCTCACGTGCACAACACAAAAATTCCGTCAAAACAAAAACCCTTCTGACCTTGTATTATCGCCCAATGAAAATTCGGCCTCTGTTCCTGACAACTAAACAGAAACCACAACCTTGTGTTGGTCACAAACAAATTACTTAAATATCATAAACTTACTTCAGGCCATATGCAATTACAACCTTCAGATCTGCCAGCAGGAAAAGTCCAAATACATCCACTTTAACATTTTTGCATTCCGGCGCTTTTGGGATCATCCAAACTTTCGAGATCGAGGCTTCCGGGAATCCTTGTCCAACCTGCTGGGACCTGTTGGGTTTTCTCACATGTCACCGCACAGTAAACATCTTCCTTTCAGCTGGTAGGAATGATTGAATAAAGAAAACTTGGCAAGTGGCGTAATTGTTGCTACTTATTTGCAATTCTTGTTGTTATTTGTGCGCTATTTTCTCCAACTTAACGACAGTTTGGTTGGAGCAAGCCCATCGGTGCCCGCCAGTGCCCTAAATCACGTCCCAGGTCTGCTTGCTGCATGGTTGACAAACACTGGATTTTGTCACCTTGAGAGTTCTACAAGGAGTTTTGAGGTGCACGCGAACTGCATTTACCTCGCACCAATGCTTACTTGTACGTTACCAGTGAATCTGGTCGAAAATCGCAATTTATTTCAAATTGCCAAATTGGGATTTGAGTTGATCTTGTCTCAATGTGGACTCGATGTTTCAAAAGGAGCTGTTGAAGGTCGGTCGTTGCTCGCGCATAGTCGCAGGGAAAGTTGAGAGTTGATACGTACTGTTCCACTTGGAGGACTGCATTCAAAGTGCTTGAACCTGCACTCACAAGAAAAGGACACACAGGTTGGTTGACTGGTTGACAAGACTTGCTCCGAACAGATGTTCAGGTGAACAGCTTCTGACTGTGGAGGCTCTTGTAGTCCAGAGTAGCAAAATTTGTTGTCTGGCGTGGAACTGATGTGATGTGGAAAACGGACACCATCACAGCTTTCGAACGTGTGGATCTCCGTTCTGCCTGCCACAGGGAGTTTCTCATTTTCTGTAACATCACATGCACACACACTCATGTGTGTGTGTGTGTGTGGGTGTGGGTGTGTGTGTGTGTGTGTGTGTGTGACACGTTCGTTTCTGTCTGTGAGGAATTTCTGTTTTGGAACGGATGCTCTTGACGGTAGGTTTGTGGTTCAGCATTGTGGATTTGTTGTTGCCCTCGTGTACACAGATTGCATTATGCACGAGATAGTCACAAGGCAAAGAAAGCTGGGCAACCTGTGGAGTGACTTACCGATTATTGGCCAACCCCACATTGCACCTTCGACCGCCTCGTCTGGTCGGTGGCGACCGGCCAGTAATCGGTAAGTCACTCCACAATCCAGCTGGTTGGACGTTTGTCGGGATGTCCCGAGATTCGGACTTGAAATTGATTTTGGAACAAGTTGCTGAAGATGTTGCTGAACTGAAGACCAGTTGAACAGATACTGCTGAAAGATTGGAACGCAGAATTGCTGATTTGGAGAAAACTGTTGCAGCAGAGGACTTTGACCATTCTGTCGAACACAGCCATCTTAAACATGACCAGGAACATGGTCGTGTGAACCTTGGTTCTGCCTCAGGGGGTGAGTCGACTCCGTCCTTCTCATCTGTGCATACTTAGGAGCTACAACAGCAGTTCCAGTCTGTCAAGGACTCTCTCCAGAGACAATGGCTGCCTCAAGATTTGTACTTGAATGCAGCCTATTCTGGCATTTCCACGGAATGTCATGACATAGCTGGAGTGTTGTCATCATCTGCACATTTTGTGGAGACAGGGTTGAAACTGTCAGAGCTTTTGCTGCAAGAAACCTCTTCAGAGGCAGCCAAACAACTCATGATTGTGCAGCTGGCTCATATGCACTGCATGCAAGAAGAATACGAGGGGGTATCAACTTCTGCCTTCCAAAAAATGCCATTGATGGTCATGATACCATTTGAATTCAATGGTATCATGACTACATTTGGGAAGGCAGAAGTTGATACCCCCTCGTATGCTGGTTCCAAGACACACAAGTTCTTCAAAAGCCTCCAGTGCTACACCTCTTCCTTTCCACCCAATGTGGTCAAACAAGTCTGTACTGCAGCACTTCTTGCAGCAATTCCAGAACCATCAGACTGCAGATGTCAGGGGCATGGCTTTGGTGGTCGTGGTGGATTCATGCCACGGGGTCATGGCTTCCCATTCCAGGGGCAGCAGGGCCACTTCTGTGGTGGATGGGGTGTTTTCTACCTGGGCTGCACACCATGTGATGTACCTGTAGACAGACAAGAGGACTCTAACAGGTGTGATTGCCATGGACATTGACCATGATGACATGGCTGGAGCATCGATATAAGTTGCATGCACATGCTTGGGAATACATTGGAGCCAACCCTACAGTTGTGCATTGGATTTAGCATGGTGTGCCATTGAATTTTAACTCAACCCCTTCTCGCTGCTGTTTGGAGAATCATATTTTTGCAAAGGAAGTGTTCTCTCAGGTGGACAGACAAATTCAGGAATTGGTTGACACTGGCTGCATTTCAAGGGTGTCCCATGAGGAGTTTGTGTCTTGTCTCTTCAGACTGCACGGAAGAAGGATGGTACTGTAAGACTCATTTTGGATTGCAGGTGGGTCAACAATTACATTCAGTGTCAAAAATTCGCGAATGAGGGCATTGATGTTGTTGCCACTCAGATACAAAAAGGGGACACATTGTTTACATTAGATATTCAAAAAGTTTTCCATCATGTGATGATTCATCCCCATTTTACCAAGTTCCTGGGCTGTTGCTGGAGAGGACAGTACTATCATTGGGACATGTTTCCATTCGGCATGAAATGTGCCCCATATTTCTTTCACAAGATTGTCAGGGAGAGGTCATGTTTCTGTGGGAACAGTTGATGAGGACCTCTGTTGTTGTTGATGATATGATTTTGATGGCAAGGCTGCGGTGTGCTACGGATCACCTTGATTTTACTATGGCTACCATGTCTGATTTGGGTTGGCATCTGAATTTGAAAAAGTGTTTTGGTGGGTGGTACCAGGTGTGAGCACATTAATTTTGAGGTATCATCGGACTCAGTAAAAGGTCCATGGTTGCGCGTTCTCCCAAGGAAAATTAGGAAGCTTCGATGCACAATTCGGTGTGTGCTGTTGTCTCAGAAGCTCATCTTTCCAGTTCATTTCTTGGCCAGAATTGCTGGCATGTGTGTGACCATGACAAGGGCTGTTTTACCAGGGAAGTTACTCCTCTGAAATTTGTTCTGTTGCATTGCACAAAGGCAGTATTGGACATCTTCTGTTGTCCTCACAGATCCTGCCAGACAGGACTTACATTGGTGGTGGACAGCTGTCAAAAGTTGGAATGGAGTTCCTCTCTGCCCCCCTCCTGTGAATATTCAGGTCCATACTGATGCAAGTGGAACTGGTTGGGGGTGCAGTTGTGACAAAGACAAACATTGGTTTTTCAGATCTTGAAGCAGCTGGCAGCTGGTCTACTTGGGTTTCCAATGAACAATCCAATTTCTGGGACCTACTTGCAGTGCTAAAATGCACCAAGTCCTTTCATCACTCTCTCAAGGGTAAGGTCCTTCAGATCATCAGTGACAACATCATCACCATTGCATGCCTGAACAAATTGTCCACGCCATCTCAGTTGCTCAGTTCTTTGACCAAAACTACTTTTGCTGAGGCCCAGGACTTGTCTCTCAAATCCAAGCCAGATGAAAAGCTGGTTGGCTCAACCAGAGTGCTGATTTTCTGTCGCACATGCTCAGCCCTCATGAATGGCACCTTCACCCCCGACTGTTCATAATCCTTCAGAATATGTGGGGTCGTCATACTGTGGATTGCTTCACCTCAGAGACTACCTGTCAGCTTGCCAGGTACAACTCCCAAGTTTCTAGATCCAGGATCAGAAGGAGTGGATGCAATGGTCTTCCCCTGGATCAGGGAGAACAATTTCATGAATCGCCCCTTTGGGATGCTGGGAGCCATCCTGCAAAAGGTCAAGCATGAGAAATGCAGTGTGACCTTGATAGCACCAAACTGGCCAGGTCAATGGTGGTTCAAAGTACTCTGTGAGCTGGTGTGCACTCCACCTTTGTTGCTTCTGAATTGTCCAACAACATTCATCGAGTGTGCGGGTACAGCAGAACCTTCAAAGAACAGGAAGTGGAAAATTTTTGCCTGGAGAATTTGTGGGCACAATGCATGTGTGCACAGAGCTGGTCTTCGGTAGCTACAGCCAAGCTGAAGGCATCTTATGCAGACTCAACCTGGAATACCTGCAACCATGTTATCCAGAAGTTCATTGTGTTTCTTCAACATCAAGGCTTCACTTTGTGGGAGTATCCTGACAGTGTTTTGGCTGACTTCTTGTGCGTTTGTGCTGCCGAGTCAGAATGACCAAAAGGTATTCTCACACAGGTGTCAGCAGCAATTGCATGTCTGGGGAGTGTTCTGGATACAGAGAATCAAATGGTGCCTGACTTGTTTCACATGATTGGGGGTCTGATTTTTATCAGAAACCCAGGAGCCTCTTCGCAGAAGTGCTGTTCTTCCAGTGAAACCCTTGTGTGAAATGTTTTCGTCATGGGACACCAATGACAGGCTGAGTATGCACAATCTGAGATGAAAAAACAATCACTCTCATGGCCTTTGTGCTCATGCTGAGACCTTCTGACATTGCACCCAGGGCTGCTTTGGAGCACAGTCAACAATTTGTGTTTGCCAGACACTGCATTTCTTTTCTGGATGATGGCAGAGTTCAGCTCAATTTGTACAGTATCAAGAATGACAGGGATTATGATGGTTTTCAAGTTTTTATGAAACCCTGTGTTGACAAGAAACTGTGTCCAGTGGATGTGCTGAGACAGTACTTGAAGCGCACTGATTATTTGACATCAGCTACTGGACCAGTGTTTTCAAGTGCGTGGTCCCGAAGGGTCTTGACCACACACTTGGTGCAATCGCCATCAGTCTGTATGTATGTGTGTGCAAGTGAATGGTCCCATCTGAGACAATTCCTGGTGTCCTATGAACAAGTAGTTCTGGTAAATTCATATGCAAATGTTTGTGATAGTGTTATGGACCACACGCTTTTTGTGCATAGCATTCTTGTTACAATGATTCCATCCACATGGTGCTCTCACGTCTTCTGGAGTGGCCAGGATCATGGGTCAGGCTATTCAACATTCCAGTTTGGTGGGCTACACTGCAAAGAATTTTCAACCCACAGGTGCCACCAGAGCAGTGGAGCAAGGCCTGCACCCAAAGGAAGTCTGTGCTACCAGTCATTGGAGGAACACTGAAACATTTTACAAACACTATATTCATGCCAAGCCACAATCATCTTTCTCTGAGTGCGTCCTGCATTCATAACTGTACAATTTGGCAATATATTTTACCAAACAAAAGGTTGCTTCCATTACTTTCTTTCATCAGAATGGCCTGTTGGGAAGCAAACTGGGTCAGGTATTGGAGCACACTGGTGCTCCAATTGGTCGTCTTGCTGTGTGTAATATTTGTATGAATTTGTGGAAAAGAAAGAAATTGCAGTGCTCATACATAGTGCTTTTAAAAAGCACATGTGCTTTTTTGTGCTTTTTTTTGACCAGCTGCTTTTTTTATGTGCTTTTTTGTGCTTTTTTTTGGCCTTGAAGTACTTTTTTTCCTGATTTTGGGGAAATAATGATAAAAATGGTAATTTTTGTACATTTTAAATATTTCAAGAGAAATATTTTAGAGCTTTCCTTGAGATAATAATTCATAAAATATGAGTTGCACACTTCTCAAGTATTTTGTACAGCCTGAAAAGAGTAAAGGTAAAATACTGCAGAAGAAATACCTATGATTAAAAAGGATACAAATGTATTTTTTTTTAATTTTTGTATAAATTTTTTATGACATTTCAAATAGTGCTTTTTGTGCTATTTTTTAGTCATAGAGTATGACTTAAGTTGTTAGTATTTGTCTGGTCTATCTGTCTATCTATACACACCTCAAAATGGGGGGGGGGTCACTATGTCTTGGAAAATTTAGGCCATACTCAGTTCTAAAGAAACCTGTGTGACCCCCCCTACTGCTGAAATTTTCTATGATATAGTGAGGGTCACTACATGATGGAAAATTTTGGCTGCCTTCAGAGGGTGGCCAAAATTTTCTGTTACGTAGCAACCCCCCCTAGTTTTACTATGTCATGGAAAAGTTTAAGTTAGGTTTGGCTCAGCCAAAAAATTTAGAGAGCATTATTGATTGCTGTTGAACTGGCAAACACCAGAAGATGAGCAACAGTAGTGAGAACTGGTAAGTTGAGTGAGGATTTTTAAATTGTGGAATATATGCAGAAATATATTACATTTTAGCCATAATCAGAGAATGGTGCAAATATATTACATTTTAGCCATTATCAGGGAAAAGTCACTGAAACAAAACTTGATTTCAAACCAGAATATATGATAGAAAGCCCCACAAAAAGTGCTTTTCTTTCTTGAAAAAGTGCTTTATTTTTCTTCAAAAAGTGCTTTTTTTGCTTTTTTTTTTTTGGAAAATTGCTGTGCGAGGACTGACATGGAAAGTTTTGCCCAAATGTACAAGGTTCTGACCTCGTGGTGCACATGTGTGGTCAAATTTGTACAGTTTTCTTGCCAATTGGTTAAACTTTAAGCAAAAATGATAGTTTTTGAACAAAGGTGCAAAGTTGTGAGCATCTGGAATAAAAAGTTGTCAAAACCATTCAGAATTGTAGTGTTAGTGGTATGAAACCATTCTGGCAATTCTTGTACACAGAACAATATTTCTTTGCATGATGTCAGGATGATTGTATTTCTTTCATTTTTTACGGATCTATGGTAACTGATTCCAATTCAAGAAGGACAGAGTGTCCACATGAATGTTCAACCAAGATGAATGTGCAATTCTTCTGTGTGCAAATCAGTTGGAGCACATACATGCACTTCTATGAGAGCAGATGGATGTGGGGTGACCCAAACCCTGAAAGGACCCCAACACATGTATGCCATTTTATTGTCACATCAGGAGTGGAAGGGACATAGTTTGTGCACCTTACACACAAACTCACAACTTTAGGTACCCGCCATACTTAGAAATTGCAGAATAGGACTATCGTTCCAGGCACCCAGAACAATCATGATGGGGTGGGAATGATAGTCATTACTCGGGACTAGTGCTCCGGTTTTTGAAAAATCAGGTGTGACCAGTGGACAAAATCACTTTTTGTCCACTAATTTGGGGGTGAAATATATACCCGTGGGTCCCAGCAGCCCCGGCGCCCCCGGGACCCCCCCCCCCCCCCCGGCCCCCCCAGCGTAAGAGTTTTGTGGCAACGGCCCACGCGGGCCGGGGGCACCCCCCCCCAGGGGGGGCGTCCGCCCGGCCGGCCTGGGCGACTTCCCCCCCCTTGGCCCCTTTGGGGGGGGGCGGGGGGGGGGGGGGCGGCCGGGGGGCCGGCGCGGCGGCCGCGCGCCCGGCCCGCGCGCCCGACCCCCGGGCCCCCGCGCGCCCCGCGCGCGCCCCCGGACGCCCCGCCCCCGCGCCCGCCCCCCGC
>JAAUXT010075912.1_pt1 | contig 11645 bp, 12 predicted proteins | sample 7278171 | NCBI WGS metagenome assembly JAAUXT01 (sample SAMN14350112, study PRJNA611818) | marine sediment metagenome | isolation source: surface marine sediment (1.8m) | place: French Polynesia: Moorea | collected 2018-08
ATCTGTGTCTTCCTCGAAAACAGACTCTGCCGACGAGTCGTCAGACATGACGACCACACTTCAGTTAGTCAACTCAAAGTAACGTCACTGGACATGCTCTCAACGAAAGTCAAACTGGTTATGAGAGAAATGAGGTCAGTGCGACTCTTTTGTATGGTCATTTGAGTAGTGATCGCACATGTAGGTCAACACACCGCTCAGGTCACAGTGTCCACCGTCCGTCGATGTGACTTCACACATGAGTAGCGTGATGCGACATGCTTGTCGCACGCCTGTTGCGCCCGCGGACACACAGGTCACGCACTCGTTCGCTATCGCTCACTCGTGGATGACCTCCGTGTCCTTGCGATGCGACGACGTGGTGCGATCTTGCAGTCGCACCACGCTACCAATGGATGAACCCTGACTTGACCTTCCTAACAGGCATGCAAAGGCACAAGATCACCGACCGGAACGAGACCCTCGGTGAACGGCGTGTCGCGAGGGACGCTAGCTGACTTCTGATGTGTTCCAAGGTGCCACCTCAGGTCAAGTTGTCAAGTACACAAGGTTTGCAAGTGGGAATTGACCTCAGAACCGACAAGCAGATCGAAACTGAAAATTTGGTCAGCGAATCTCCCAGACAGACAACTGACCTGGTGTGGCAAAAGGAATCAATGAGAGAAGTGTGAGTCAAAGGGGTTTGCACATTTGGACTGCAGCACAGCGTCGCAGTGTCAGAAGACCGATGCTGCGCGCGCACGCGCAGCAGCTTGAGTGGGTGCGCCTCGGAGCCAATTGCAGCGAAAAGTGGGTGATTGGATCTATTTGGCGCAACAGAAGTGCGGTCTTCCATTGCACTCAGTGCCAAGTGGCTGTCTCTTGCGCGGCGCTGCAAGGTCTTCCTCAAGCTGCGACAAACTGCAGTTCGAATGAGGAAACAGCTCCATGAGCAGCCACGAGGAAAGAGGTTTGTTCCCAGAAAGTTCGGAAGTGTGGAGGGGCCTCTACCGTCTCGTCCGTGTTGACACTGAGTCGCTGCACTTGAGGGAAGCCGTCCGCGACCCGCGCCATCGTGTCTCCCAACAGTGATAAGTAGTGCTGAAAACCAATCAAACTCGTGAACTCATCAGCACTGTCACCTCCTCGTGATGCTGCGAATGCCAGTGTGACGCAGGAGGGTGAATTGTTGAAGAGCTGGAGTCTCACAATGTCACCGTCTTTGGAGATGCTGTGCAAATCAAGAAAATGCACAATCACCTTTCGTTCACACACAAATTACACATGAACAAACTGTAACGTCTTGCACCACATTTTGCGTGTCGACATTCTTCAGGAGAGAAAAACAAAAACATGAGATGAAGCTTCAGCATGTCTCTGCAGTTGTTTGACAAAGGACTGTGCGATGTTTGTGTTCTGTTCCGAGTTTCCTTTCCACGGCCTGGGCAGAACAAGTCGTCAGAGGAGGGATGAAACCTTCAGTCCGAAGCGCTGATAAGCTGACAAAGCCGCAATGGTCACCCCACAAATTTAGAGAGATTTCTGAGGCTCTCTTCCAGCACAGCGACGATCACTGAAGATGTAGACATCTTAAACCACGGCGACAGATGCAGAAGAATCAGGGCTTTACAACTGTCCAACCAGAACCCGGCGTCATAGAATGTACCAAGTCCACTATTCGCTATTGAGGTGATCGAATGACAGAAGCGCCGAAGAGCTAACAGTTTGTCAGGTTCCTTAAAATTCCTTTGCCAAGGTACTCGTACAACATTGAGATCACGGCACTTCTAGTCAAGTGAACTCTCGAACTGAAGTTACCAAGGCGTCTTTATACGTGTTGCTCCAGACAGGGTCGAGCACTGGCGCGCTGAGAGCCAGAGGTCGCCCCAGTACGCTCAAATGCATCTGAAAGACCCACGCCAAGATATGCGAAAGTGGTTGTTGCTGGACGGACGGGTTTGTTCTTGGGGGTGCACACGCAGCGGACTGCCGCCACCAGTCATCGACCGACACTGAAGAGACGAAGGGACCGACCCGACGCAGGACCTCTGGATTCACTGTTTCAAATGCTTCACAAAATTGTGAAGAGCTTCACACCTGTCAAGTTCACAACGACAGTACCTGCAGCTGCCGCGGTACATGAAAAGCAAAGAAGCTCCTTCTGCACGCCTCCTCAAAGCAACGAAGAAATTTTACTGTTAAAAAACTGACCCTGTCCTCAGAAAAGGCAAAGTTTGACTGTGCAAGTGACGAAATTAATACAACAGTGTTGCCGCCAGCAGACCGTGGTACCTGAGAGTCCTCGTACACAGCTCCCCACATGAAGTGATGGTCCGCAGCGCGAGCCGGGGGCAGCCCGAGCGGGACCACGTATCCCTGCGCCAACGAATATCTCCACAGTGAACCCACTTGGACGCAAACAGGCACCCCTTGAACACACACGCGCACACACATCGTCGACGCCCGGAACGGGGAAAGTCGTCGCTTGAAACCTTGGCTCATCAAGACAACAAAACAAATGCACTGGTCTGGAAGTCTCTCAAATCGAAACAGATGTCTGTGAAATACCTGCAATATGACGCAAAGACAACGAATCACAACAAAACAGACCACTATTTCGCCACACCAAAAAAAATCCCCCTCCCATGCGAAGGCACTGACATGTGCCAACAAAATATTCCAAAAGTGTGAAACATCAAAATTGTCAAAATCCCAAATGCCGCCTTGAAACTTCAAACATCCCTGAAGCCAAAGTCGTGACCAAAACTATTTCAAAAACATGAGCCATCCAGCGACACTCGGTGTCGGACCTCGAACCAGTTCTGGTACTCGATGCTCCACTGGAGGTAGGGGATGGTCTGCAGGGCGAGGGGCCTCGCGAGAACCGGCAGATAGTCCTGGAACAGGCACCTCACGCTGTCATCGTCGGCCGAAGCCGCACGAGGAAAAAGGGCGCACTTTCTACGAGGGCAGCAACGTTTGGCAAGTCCAGTGGTTTTCAGAAAATCGCACGACTACAATCCCCAGCGTCATGTCTCTCGCTCCCTGTAGAAACCGCACTGCACTCGCAATGCGAAAAACACGCTTGTTTGCAGCACCGCAGCCCTGAACAAAGCGTCGTTTGTCTGCGAGCACCTGCGAATTTTTCGATCAACTGAACTGAAGCAAGAATCGGTTGTTGAGAACTCACCTGGACCGTGGATCGGATGGCTCCCATGGCAGGAATGCGCGCGAAGTAACCTGTCAAGGAGACACACGCGTGAGAGAACACCACATACACACTGTGGCATCGAGAGTTGAGTTGAAAAGTTTTTGAAAATCCCCTGCCTTGTCTTTGCTTGCCTCTCACGCCCAAAACAATATCACATTTTACCCACAGAACCCCTTCCGAACGTTGACCATTTGAGATTTTTCGGGACAACGTCTGTGTCACTCTAGGAAAGGATTGAGGAGCAAGCCAACAGGACGGGAGTCAGTGCCTCAAACTTTGCTCCGAAAACCTTTCCTTCTCATCATCAAAGGCCGTCGTTCCCGTCTGACTGAAGGTGAAGTTTTTGAGCGGAATCTGTTGTCTGATCTTTATTTTCTCTTGCCAACATGAAACGGCGTCAACTATCCCCCATGCAAAGTACGGTTTGACAGAACCAAAGTTCTTAATCGCTAACAGGCAGAGAAAAACAAACACAACCCAATCACGAATGGTTAGTGAAGACAAAAAAATCTTGAAGTTATCCTGCAATCTCCTTTTGCGTTTCAAGCGTCTTGCTTCCTTGCAGTGTGAGACAAGCCCCACCAGCGCAATTGTTCGCCCCCTCCAATTTTTTCATTGCAGATCAGCTGATCACGTTTTAAATCTGCTCGCTGAGTGCTTGCGCCACCCTGCAAGGACAGCCGTGCGCTCTTGATCCTCTCCGCACGGCTGAGCAGAAAGCAGCGGCGACCACGTCGGTGTCATACCAACCTCGGTTTGCGCATGCGATCCAGCGGATGGCAGACACTGGGTTGGCAGTCGGGCTAATGGCGTAGGAGAAAATGCGAACCTGTGGATCAAGACGCGACGGCGCAATGGGTTAGACTGTGCTGCAAACTGCGACTGCGGTGCAGTGGACAGGTCCGTGGCAGAGGTCAGAAACAGCTTTGTCCTGTCGACATCGTGGAGAGGCAGGTGGGGTGGGTAGATCTCTATAGGTGGGAACATGGGAGCCAGCATGCACTTCGCGTCGGTGCGCCTGGACACTGAACAACCTGAGTCATGGCGTGCGGCCGATGTTTGCAAATTTGTCTTCGTTGACCAAACCTCCGTGTGTGGTCTATTTCCTGAAAGGCCAAAACAACGAGTCGCGTGTCCAAGCTATCAACGCAGAAACCAGCTCAAAATCAAAGTGGAACGGACTGAAATGACTGTGACACCATGCAAATGTCACACATACGGGAAAACCGGCGTACAAAAACAAAAGGACAACACAGATACACGTACAGTGTCAGCAAAATGCAGTTAGTAATCAATGTCCCATCACCAGAATACCAACTAGCAGAATGACCAACTAGAAAAAGAAATGCTGCTGCCGTTAGTGAAAACAAACAATCTACACAAGGAAACCGCGGCCCAGGACCTCTGGTGGACAAACCTCTGTTGGAGCAGGCGATCCATCTGGCGGCAGCGACGGGGTTCGCGGTGGGGCCGACAGCGTACGAGAAAATACGGACCTGCGACGGAAACAAACACACAGGCGACTCCTACCGTTAAAATCATATAGATCTACGGACATGTGTGTACAAGAGACAGTGAACCGGTCAGTCTGCACTGGAAACCTTGGTAACAGGGACAACCTGGGTCCAGTGCAACTTGACTCAAACAACGAACAACGTCTGGTGGAGGACTGGATCCTCTCCCATCGTCCCAGATTCCATTTTGCAACAATGGACAGGTTTCTGCAGCCATTTTTGAAACTGAGCCTCAAGTTCCTCGTTGTTGGCTGGCCAACTTGAGCTTCACTGCAGGTGAAGTTGACTGCAAAAACCTGTCTCCTGTTGCAAGATAAATTCTTGAAGAACTTTTTCGCACGATCACCTCACGCTGCACCGTGTTTCTTGTTGACCGAAAACACAGGGCGACACAATGGCGGATCACAACAGCATATTCTGCGGGTCCACTCGGTCTGCTGACACCTGCTACTCAAGAAACTGAGACCACGACACCTGGACAGCTACGCGACCACTGTTGACAAGGTCAGATTCACTTTGCTGCTTCATCGACTTCCAAAACACAGCAAACCAGACTCTCATACATGTGTGTTCTTCGAAATACACGAGAATGTTGTGAATATCCACGAATATTGGATCAACTTCAACACGAGACTTCAAAGGTTCGTAAGCCGTTTGCACTTTGGATGTGGACAGCGAGGGTTCCATCGTCTTCGTGGGTTATAAAGAGCGGGCGACGAGAGACAGGGGCTGCCGGATCGTGGGAGGGGACAAGTGAGAACCAGACAAGTGGGGAGTGTGACGCACCGGTTTTTCTGGCCAGTTGTACTCGTTGAAGATCTCGACGGGCTGCTCGGTGCCTCCGTCCGTCAGGAACATGATGATCGGGTTGCAGCGCGCGCCCTGTCCATCCGTCGAGTCCTGCATCGTCTTGTTGAACTGAAATGTTTCAGTTTTTTTTGTGCAATGAAACCAATTGATTTCTGTTTTGTGGTGCACACTTAAAACCATCGCACCTCTATTTTTGCCATTTTCTCCTTGTCCTCTGAGTGTTCCATTTTCACATTCGCACACAACTTTGAGGTTAATGCGGTTTCATCAGGTTTTTGCTGCTGGTTGTGTTCAACCAAACCGAGATGACTACTGGCCAACAAGCCGAGCTGTGCAAAACAAGTCCACCTTACCTCCTGGAGGCCTTTGAACGCAAATTCAAGGCCCTTGGAGTAGCTCGCCATTCCCTTTGCCTTGATGTTGTCAATGTAGTCGAACAACACCTGGAAAGTCAGAGAAACGAGTCAGCGGCATTCCTGACGCAGCAAACAACTAAACAAGAACAAGAAAGTGGGTGGCACGCAAATCTCAGACGTTCCTTTACCCTCTTGTGTCGATAGTTGGCCTGCACAAACGTTTCGAAGCATCCCACCCACTTCGCGTCTTCAGAAAACTGAAAAGAAAGTACAAAATGTTGTTTGTTTTCACAGATGCCCACAGCAAAAGTTTGCGTCTTCTTCGTTTGCTGATTGTTCACTTCTGCTTGCAGATAATTTTTTTACCACGTTTCGGCGTGCTTGAATGACATGTGGGCACGCACGCACGCGTACATGCACGCTCGCGCTCTCACCGTGGCCACGTTGACGAAGTCGTTCTCCCCAAGCGTTTCCAGCAGCGACTTGGCCGACTGACGCATCAGCGCCAGCGCCTGTCCGTACGTGCTGCCGCTCCTGTTGGTGGATCAGACACCGCGTTTATGACGGCATAATTGTCACATGGTGAGAATAGGAAATCATCCACGCTGAGCACCTCAGCCAATTCTTTGACTCGACAACAAAAACCCGAATGAACAGGTTGATGCTTTGTGTCGCGCTTTCAACGTGCTTTTCCGGTGTTGGCTGCAAAGGTCACTGGACAAACGACCCGGATCGCAGCGATACCAGGACTCACGTGTCTATGAGGATGAGCATGTCCTTGGGAGAGCTGGCGCCCTGCGTGTACCAGGGGCGGCGGCGCACGTCGTAGAGATCGACACCCTCCACTTTCCACTTGTTGGCTGAATGAAACACATCAAGGCTTTTCAACAGAGTGACACGGCGTGGCCGAGCAAGGGCGCATCCGAATGTTTCCTGTTGGGAATGGCGAGACGAACTCACTGACCTGGGTAGTTGCGGAAAATGCCAGTTTTGCTGCCAAAAAACTGCCAGAGAAGACTGTCGTCTGACTGATAATTCTCCTTCCAGACTTCGTCCATCCCGGCCGTCCAGTTGAGTCCGTTCAGGATGTCGATATCTGCAAACACAGCGCGAGGCTCGTAAAGTTGGTCCATTTCTCACGCTGGGGTTCACCCTTTGGAGCGTGCAACATGCATCTGCGAGAACTTTCAAGACTTTGTAGTAAGTGAGACTTCTGTCTTGACTGTGGCAATTGGACCGTTTGTCAGCAGCACGATTCTTGTAAACGTCAAGTAGAGAAATCGGCCCTCAGAAATGACACTGAAAATGGTCAGAAATGGTCTTTGTTCGTGGAAGTAGTGCAAACGTGTGAAAAATATTCATATGAGTTTCTCACTTCAAACTGACTTTTCTGGAAAAGGCGAACTTTTGGGGATCAAAAACGTGCTGGAAATGGGCTGGAATTTGTTCCTGACGGGCTGAAATGTGTCAACACCCCCTCCGCGATCTGACTTCGGTTTCTGAATGATGAAAGCCGAACAGGCAAACAATTCAAAGACTGATTGATGAAGCAACAAGTTTTGCAATTTTGAAAGAAAATTTAATCAAGCAAGGGAAAGTCCAGTCGGCTTCTTTTGTGGGTCAGTTCTTGGCGACGCTGGACGATAAAAACGATCCTCCAGTGCGGAGGAATCGACAAGAGTTGCACGAACACAAAGAATTGCTTGGTCTGTACCAACATTACTTCAAAATCGAGATCACAAAAACTTTCAGAACCTGAAGCACACAGCCCCACCAAATTAAGGCTTCTGATTTCTTTATGATTTTTTTCTTTCTTCAAAATTGTGTTTGTCTTGGTGTGTTCCAAATTTTGCGATGGTTGTGTTTGTGTCTGTTGTAGAAGGAATTGCAGTTTAATTTTCTTCAATCTCTTTGCTTTTTGGTCCAGATGAGACAAACCTCGCAGTTGTTCTGACAGGGGCACAAGTAACGAATGGATATTTTTGGTCTCACTTGTGTTTCCAACAAACAACGAAGTCACTGACGAGTCTGCAGCGTGCCGACTCGACGCTCTTGTCCAGGTGCAAACAACGTTGACGCGTATTTCTACAACTTCTAGATTCCACAATTGCAGACAACGCGTCACATGTGGTACGTGTTCCAAAGAATACAGTCACTCACACTGGGTGCAACAAAAACAGCAAAATATGGGTGAGAAAATCTACCATATTTTCACGTGTGTTTGTCGCACTCAGTGTTTGAGCTTCTGTTCTGCACTTCTCGACACTGGGGAGTTTGCAGTCAATTGCAAAACTGTTGTGTCAATCGAAAGGCTGGTGAGGTTCTTGCTTGCGACTTGTTTACACCCAAAAATATGGTAAATCCTTGAACGGCGGCTAGTTTGCATGGAAGCACCTACAGGTCGTGTTCTACGGATATCAAGCAGTGAGTCGTAAACTACGCCTCGCAGCAGCAGCTAAAAGAGGGCCGGCGGGGTTCGGCGCCGAACGGGACATCAGTCATGCGGTTCTGCGCAGTGCGATGAACACGTCTGCAGGGTGCAAACGTGCTTGAAATTTCGGGTGTTCTGTTCCTCCTGGTTTCGACAGATCATTCGCTCGACATGGAGCCCTGGAATCGCACTGCGCGCCTGACCGCGCGACTGGAAGCCCCATTCCTTCGCCCGCTAGCTTCAAACACAGTTACATGTGGCTTGCAATGCATTTCCCTGTGGCACAAATGCACGCCTCTGAAACAACTGCCTGGGTCCATCAACTCGTGTCTGTACAACTGACCACTGAACTTGGGAGTCCACTTACGTCTACCGTCATGCCCACAAGCACTGCAGCACCACGCAGAACAGCCCCGTCTTGCATTTTCATCTCAACAGGCTGTTTCCCAGAGAACCAATTGGAACAGAGATCGCTGGTGAAATCATGCACTCAGTGAATCGCTGTCCTGACAAAATGCAGCACGGAATGTTCAATTCGTGGACACTGCAGATCATTGTGCAATGGGACTTGTACCACCAACTGTACCACACTGTTCAACTTTCAACACTGGACAGTCCGAACTGTTCTTTACCTCGGTACGGGTCAATGCGATTTGGATGGGTGTGTAGTGTGCCTGAATGCAGACGCAGCAATAACGATCAAAAGTAATTGTGAGTTCTGTCAACTCTGAATCTATGGTGAGTAGCCGGGTTTCATTGGGGAGACCAAGCAAATGGCCGTCTGGCTCCACCCCGGTGAATCCAGACATCGCAGCGGCTTCACCCAAAATATCCAGGCCCAATGTGAAGGAAAATAGCTGTCACTCTTCGAGAACGAAGATAAGCACACTTTCTGCCAGGGCTAATATCTCTACAACATGCATTGTGATCGCAGCAATTTCCCTCCGGTTAAAACGGCGACAAGTCCCAATTGGTGTGCAGAGGACCATGCTTCGCTGATGGGTTGTTGTGCTTTTCCTGGCCGCCAGTCGCCAAGCAACGGGAAAGCCCTGAGCGTGGCGCAACAAGCAGTGGTCATCAGGTGACAATCACCTCGCCCATTTGCATTTTCTGCAGCACATGTTTCCAAACTCAGAAAAGTCAAACAATGACTCGGCAACTCGGACGTACTCGTACAAATTATGCTGTAACGAACAATTGTGCTGAAACGTCTGACAAATCCCCGGTGGCTGTTTGGGAAGCTCAGGAACTCATTGTGCCTTTGTGTGCAAAAAATTGCAAATTGTTTCAAGGAAAGCGCAAAACACACTGGAAGTCGTGTGAAGGGTGTGTTGGATGAGCAAGAGACGCCACAAATGAATACGGAGCTGGAGAACAGCTGGTTACCTCGACGTGAATCAACCGGGTTGGGCAAAGTATGGATGGATCCTGCGCACGTGTGTGGAGCAGAAACTTAACAGGTTAAACATCCCCAAACACCAATTCCATTTTCATTGAACAAACAGTCATTTTAAACTGGTCGAAAAAAATTTCTCAGTTCGTTTTTGAGTTTACACGTTGTTCGCCATGGGAAACAGGACCACTGAAACAACCACCCACTCCCGACAAGAAAATATCTTTCAGAATCAAGAACAGGTCAGATATTCTGGAATGTGAGAAGAAAGGAAGATACAGGAAATATCCTTCGAGTCAGATTCCACAAAATGCACGGCTGGAAAATCTGAGCAGATTAGCAAAGCGTGAATCAAGACAAAGTCATGCTGCTCGAAGAGGTCCGCTTTTAACACGTGTATCGCAGTCTGTTTGCGCACGATGTTTGGTGGTTCCAGTGTTTTCGGCAGTCATTTCTTCCCTTGACTTGATTTCAAACGGTTCGAACAGGCTCTTTGCGCTCAAAAGTCTCAAAAGCGGATCACGTTTCATAAGATCTAGACAGGCAGCAGTGGATCCCGGACAGACACCTGCAGACGCAACGCCGAGACCCTCCGAGCGGCACAGACGAAGACCAAACAATCTACAAATTTCGTTTTCTTACCAACTTTTGCCTGTGTAGATCAGCATAACAGGCATCCACTGCTGCCAAGACTCACAAAAAAAAGGACAGAAATCTCTATTCCGAGCAAGCACTGGGTCTTGGAGAGACTTACCTCCTTCGTAGATTTCGACAGGGATGTGGACGGACGAGTAGTCGAAGTTGACCTTTTGCTGGAACTTTTCGCTGAACTCGAAGCCCGGCCCGCTGTCGTTCACCTTCTTCGTGTTCACGTAGTCAATCTCATCAAGCTGGAATAGAAGCGTTCAGGTGAGTGTGGCACTGTCCAGCTGCTCAGGCAGTATCAGTCTGAACTGGGACTGTCTCATTTTCGTTATCAAGGAACGGAACGCATCACAGAAAGACAACGGACCGACGGACCAGCTGAACCACAGCAGGGGTTCTGTCCTGCTCCAAGAAAAGGCTTCTCAGCCACTTCATTTCATAACCTGCAGCTCTGCAACTCACTCGTATTGCTCGTGTAAATGGCCGGGCACGCACACATCGATAACACCACGCGCAAAGCGAGATCCATGGGGGTAGGTCTGTTCGTGCCTGTCTTTCTTTTCTTGAAAGCGGGTGCTGGGGTGGGTGTGATCAACCAGGGCGTGTTCCTCCAAAACAACAGCTGTTGATGCCTCACTGTCAAGCAGTAGGACGATCCGGCCTGTTCACCAGAGGCTATTTTTCGAGGGATGAGACAACGAAAATTTTCCGATTTTGTTAAGTTTCCGAGCCAAAAGCAGCTGAGTCAGTCACGCTTCGTGAGTGAAAGACTGTGGCAAGCCATTATGCAGCCTCACATGGGTTTCGGAGGCACGTTGCAAACTGAGCCACTTTCACGTTCGCAATGAAGCAGCGCGAACGAGGACATTACGAATTCCTGCCAGGTGCAGCTGTACAAGTGCAAGGACAGGGCGGGAGCCAATTAGCCTTGCTGTACATGTGCAGTGCCGCCGTGTGTGGACTCCGACACGCCAGCGCCCGCCGGCGCGGGATAGCTTCATCATCTCGTTCCAGAAAAAGAATTGAGCATGAGAAAACGACAACACTTCTCTCTGCATACAGTCTTGACGTGTTCAGCGAGTTCAGGCCCTCACAGCTCGTTTCCCTCACTGCACATGCATGCTCAAAATGTATTTTTATCGGACCCTGGAAAACTGTTGCATCAGGTTCACTCTTGTACGTGTGACACATGTACGAGGCAAGAAATTTAAGTACCCGATCGGGTGGCGTTTCTGGTGGTTCGGGTGTGAATTTTTTCAAATCCTAAGGGAATAACAAAGAGTACGACACAATCTTCTTTCCAAAG
>JAAUXT010109377.1_pt1 | contig 11645 bp, 14 predicted proteins | sample 7278171 | NCBI WGS metagenome assembly JAAUXT01 (sample SAMN14350112, study PRJNA611818) | marine sediment metagenome | isolation source: surface marine sediment (1.8m) | place: French Polynesia: Moorea | collected 2018-08
AGAAGAAGGAAAAAATGACACCATGTGCAACTTGTAGAGTACCCCTGAGGGTATCTGCACCCACTGTGATTCCAGTCTGTGATCACTGGAACAGGAGTAAAACGGAGGTTTAGTCCCCCCAAGATGGACGGACGCGGATACAGGGGCAAACCAATATCAGCTCCGCTACCGCGGCTGATAATCAACAGCGACAGATGTTCGGAAGTAGATCCAGCATTTGGTCAAACGGAGGCTGTCTCGGGAAAGGGGTGAGGTTTGGTCTCACAACCAGGCACAAAATTACTGCCCCTTTTTCGGGTTGGGCGGAGAAATTGATCACGTACGACAGTTTTTCATCCGGGTGTTTCTGCTGCCACTTCTTGCCGAGGTTGAAGCCCCAGAAACTCATGGCGAAGATGGGTGTGACGCCCACGATGGGCGCAGCCATTCCCTTGTAGAAACCACGTGGACCCTGGACAAACAAGCGATTTGAAACGTAAGACACACATACGAAGACAAAACACGAATCTCGCTTTTCCCTGGAAGGGAGGTTGGAAAATGTGAATTGCACTCACCTCTTTGGCGAAAATTTTCTTGGTGCAGTCCCATGTTCCTTTGTACATGGGCTGTTCACCCGGTTTGGGGGTTGCTTGGGTCTGCAGACGAACCTGCAATCGAACGGAATGGTGACCAACATTGTGCCTGGCGACAGGCGCGAATGCACAGCGGAATTCGCAACGGGATTTTCGGGGTGCGTCAATTTCGTGTTTGATCACTGTTGCATTGCATCATTCAGCAAAGGGTGAATGATTTTGCACCTGGTGTCAACAAACAATGGGGAACAATGGAATGTGAGACGGACAAAAGGCCCAGCAACTGTTGAAGACAATGACCGAAAACGCATGCACTTGGCAAAGGTTAAATTGGATTGAGGGATCCTTTGAATGACGTCCTCGTGTGGCACTTTGGCTTTATCTGGCCAGTGGAGATTCTTGTGGTCTTGCACAGCACAGGGGTGGTTTGACTGGGCACACGCACGTGCACGCACACTTGAAAATATTGTCCCAATTTTGCGCTGCACACACACATTTCTACTTCTTTTGTGCTGAATTGACTCCTTCTCAAAGATTTTCTCCGGCTCTCTCTGACCAAACCCTGGAACCCCCCCCCACACACACACACACACACACACACTCAGGGGCGGATGCAGGGTTTGGTCAAGGAGGGTCACGCCTCAAGAAGGGCGCAACTCCAAACTTGGGAAATTGAATTTTGCCCTCCAAATTTGCGCCCCTTGCACACATTTTGTTTTCGGAAGTCAGGGCCCCCAGACCGTTGGATCCGCCTCCGAAAGAGATCTATTTTGTGTCGTGTTCGCCTCGTGGGCTGAACGTGTTCGTGCACGAGGAACCGGTCGGTCAATGTTCAAATTTAGTTTGACTGCATGACAACACCAAATTGAGCGCCCAGGTCGGACAATTCTGAGAGATCGGGTGCACTTTGAACCCAGCAGAGCGGAAACTTGGGGTCCATAATTTAGATCACCCATACCCTATCAATTGCATCGGCAAATTTCCTCCGTGTATGCCCTTCCAAATGCCATCATTCTGTGCCCCAAACATTTAGAGTTGTTACCTTGATGGTGTCCAGTGGATGCCCTGACAAAACGATGCATACTCCTCCAAAACCTCCCGCGATGAAACCTTTCGTCGGACTTGTTTCCCCCATTGCTACAGCTTTCTGCCAGTCGCGCACGTGCCTCGTAGTTGGTGCGGTCCTGCTCTAACTTTTTGGATAATTTTTACACAATATTAAACCTTAGATCGAGCTCACTATGCTTTCAAATAAGATTCAATCGATTCAAAATGCGAACAATGAATAATAAACGTGATAAAAGTCTCTACTCTTTGCGCAAATCCAAGTTTCTTCAGAGTGTTGTCTGCTAGTGGCCTCTGCCTCGCTTCTCGCGAGATCTCAGTTCTTCTCGTTTTGTTCGAGAAATTCTGAAAGATGGCGGAAGGCTCTGAGGGTGGTTCGCACCTTTCCGAGCAAAAAGACGAAATTAGCGGCGTCTTGAAGACACCTTTGAAGAAAGGAGAGACATGGTGAGTGACACAAGTTATCGAACGTATTTTGTGCTGCTTTTGAGCGGGCAGTGTGGTGTAGATTTTGAGAAATCGGTTCTTGTTTCTTGTGTAAGTTTGCTGACCACACAAAAAGGAAGAATGACACATCCTCTTCGAATTCAATGAAAGTTGTGAAACTTGACGTCTTCGGGAAAACTTCAACGTGAAAGAAATGTTTCTCTGAACGTGTGTTTTTGGTGCAGTGTTCTGTGGGAAGGATGGGAGATCGAGTTTGAGAAAAATAACAAAGAATCGTAGATCCAAACCCAGAACATTCCAAAGACTTTCCACTTCAATGCGACAATTCAGTGCGAGTTTGAGTGGGAAGTTATCAAGATCTCGTGACCCCAAAGCACCAACCTCCACCAGTTCAGGTGATGTGACAACAAGGATGTGTTGGGAAAAGAGAGAAGCGCGCATGTCCTGGTCAGAACACGTCAGTTGCACTGACTGATAAATTGACGTCTGGAATAGATTGGACAGTCAACCACCCCAAAGCATTTCACTTGTGTAATGTGGTCGGAAATATGCGATGTGTTCCTTGGGTTGACGTGAGTCGTGTCACAGGATGTCATTTTAAAATGCCACAAAGGGTGAATGCTGTAAATTCATAATGGTAGCGCGAGCGTAAATATGAGTCGCAAGTTCACGCAGGTGGTTCCAAGGTCAGACTCCGAAAAGGAACGACTCGTGTTTTGCTGTTCTGAATGAAACTGACTGGGGGCAAATAACAAAGGAATTTGGAAGAACTTTGACTTTCAACAATCATCAAAATTATCCCTGACCTGCCGCTTTGCTCATGTCATCGAAAGCATTTGAGTTTGTGCACGCACATTCTTTCACGCGTTTTCTCTGCAGGTATTTGATCGACACCAAATGGTTCAAGCAGTGGAAGAAATTTGTCGGCTTCGACAACTGGGACACGAGTTACGTGGGCGACCAGAGCGCCAACCCGGGCGCCATCGACAACAGCCCGCTGCTTCGAGGTCCGTAGCCATGGCAACAGCTGTCAAAGATTTGTTTCTGCAGAAGACAACTGAAAGTATCAAAACATTTTGAACACGTAACGTTTTGCTTCACTTCAAAGAAGTTGTCAGAACACACGGTTGTGTTCAGTGTTCCATCGGCTCCTCCCAACCGAACACTTGTTGCAAGAGATGTCAGTAAAAGTGCTGTTTCGAATTTGCAGAAGGAACGAAGAACCAGTTGAAGGATCACCTGATCGATGAGCTGGATTACAACCTGGTTCCCGCCGACGGGTGGCACAAATTGGTGCAGTGGTACGGCATTGCCGAGGGCCAGGTAACGTCTCAACTGTTGAGCAGCGACTTACTCGCTGCAGAAGGGAGTAAATCATTGTGTGTCTCAGTGACATGTCAGCAGGAAGAAATGTGCCTTTAGGTCAAGTGCGCAGAAATGTAAATGGAGGCGTCCGTCGCTTTGGGTTGAAGTTTCTGGAAACAACTTGCAGATGACAACAGTGATTTGCTAACTGCCTGTCTTCTTTCAGGAACCTATCGCTCGTAAGGTGATAGAGCAAGGCATGTTTGTCAAGCACTGTAAAGTTGAGGTTTATCTCATGGACTTAAAACTGTGTCAGAATTCGGAAATAGACAACCACGTACTGAAGCAGTTCAGTCGCGCTGATACAATAGGTACACAACACTACAATTTGCCAGTGAGCGCACAGCACTGAGAGACTCGCTGGCTGCGGCGTCACTCTTGGCTGTCCCAACTTGTCCCGTGGCTGCAGAAACGCAAAATGAAGTCACGCGCAAACTCGGCCACCTGGACAGGCCTCTGTCCAGTTTGTGCTGGCCGCGAGTGTTTCAGTGCTGCGCGCTCACTGCTTTTCACTTCTTTTTTCTAATCTTTGTTTCTTTTTCCTCGTGTATCATTTGTAGGAGCCCATAGAGCGTAAGGTCATAGACCAGGGGATGTTTTCCAAGCAGCTGCGGGTCGAGGTTTATCCGGTAGAGTTTAAACTCTGCCAAAATAACGACCTCGAGAACTTTGTGTCGGCCTCGTTTAGCCGCAACGATACCATAGGTACAGTGTGCCGCGCTGTGATGCGCGTTTCGCGCCCAGCCTCGTGGTCGGCGTCACCTCTCAGTGCTTTTTCCCCATCTCTCCCACGCCTTGATTCTCCCCAACCCAGGAAACCCAGCTTATCAGCACGAAAGTCCGAAGACTAACAAGGAGTACTTTTTGGACTGATTCACTGAAAATTCCCCTTGTATTTCGTGAATGTGGGGAGGAGAAAAATAATTTTTCCGTGCAAACAGACCGATTGGCGATTCACCCTTTGCTCACCAATCACAAACAGTTCTCTGTTCATTGTCGTCAAAAGCATTGTTCTTGGCTCTGCTGATAAGCTGGGGGTCTGTTTATCATCACTACACCGTCGCGCTACAACAGTGTTGGCGACGCTCCGGAGTTGGACGTTGATTCTGAGGCGACGCCAGAGAGCGAAGCCTGTTGATTATTAGTGGAGTGCCATGTGATGACAGCATGTCGTGTGCAGAATGGATTTCTTCTTGTTTGAAACGATTTCAAATCAATCTTTTTGTGGCATTTCGTGGCATGGCGTTGTGTGAAAAATGGTTGAATTTCCAAATTGCTTTGCTGCGCCCCAGAGGGCTCGAGTGATTGGTTTTCGTGGCCAAGATTGGGCGATCAATAGATCTAACTTCCTCCAAAGAAAGTAGCGTCAGAGTAACGAAGAAAAGCAGTGTGTCAGCAGTTTTACGAAGCATCAAATTTACCCTCAAAGTTCGCAGCTGCTAAGTTCAGACAAAAACAGAGAACGCGGTTGATTTAGCTCTGAAAAACACTCCACATGGCCATAATTTTCTGTCCTTCTGGGTAAATTTGTCAGCAATACCAAGCTGCTCCACTTTGTGGTCATTGGGTAGCGTAGCATTGACAGTTGTTTTCTCAGTAGCCACGTGCGCTTCTTGCAGTAGCGTCTCCCGTCGCATTGCAGACATCATCGAGCGCGAGATGCGCCAGGTGTTCAGCATCGCCGACGACACGGACGTGCGTCTGTGGAACAAGTACCTGTCGAACACGTACGAGCACCTCAACAAACCCGACCACACGGTGCAGGACGCCGGGCTCTACCAGGGTCAGGTGATCGTCATCGAGAAGAAGAACGAGGACGGCACGTGGCCCCGGCAAACCAAAGCGTGAGTGCGCAGACTCGTAGGGGCCAAGTCACGTGACAAATCATGTGATCAGGACCTGGGGCCAAACAGGGATGAGGGGTGTCTTAAAATTCATGGAGTTGTTGGAGAAGAAAGACCTCGAAATACCCCTGCGAGAACGTACAGCAACCAACGAAGTGCCCCTCCCCTCGCCCCAACCCAGGAGAGACACGCTGTGACGAATCTCTCGTGTTTTGCAGAACGAGTAACGCGATCAACAGCAGCACGTTGGAGATCGAGTCAGCGACGAGCGCCTCCACCAGGTGAGGGGGACGGGGCAGGTGTGTGTGTGTGTGTGTGTGTGTGTGAATGAGTGAGTGAGTGAGTGAGAGAGACAGAGTGTGTGTGTGTGGGTGTGAGTGAGTGAGTGCGTGAGTGAGAGCGCATGGTTGAAAGATCACGAGACAGTCAGGGAGTCCGGGAACTGGCGTGCAGGGTCGGATCCAGAATGGTGCAAGGGTGCGCCAGACTAACGAGTTCGCTTGTGAAAATGTGTTTTGTGACGCAAATGTGGAATTTCCCCTGTGATTTTGAGGTATGAAATGAAAGGAAAGGAATGGGCAAAATGGACATGTGCGCTTTGGTGTTGCCTCGGTGGCCGCACATCACTTTGTACCAAACGACGCGTTGTGTCGTGCAGGTCGTCGTCCTATGGCGGGGGTACGAGCGGGTACGGCTCGACGTCGTACGCGTCGGGCAGCGGCGGCGGCGGCGGGTACAGCAGCTACGACGGGTACCGCGGCAGCAGCGCCGCGCCCGGGCTCTGCGGACTCTCCAACCTGGGCAACACGTGCTTCATGAACTCAGCCATCCAGGTCAGTGGCGCCCTCTCTATCCGTGCAGCTGTCGAGTCAAGGTCACTCGTCTCAAGGGTCCTCAGTTTTCATCTTGAACTTTCCCGCCAAGACCGCTGAACTGAACTTGCAGCAAAATTGAGGTCACTCGTCTCGTCTTGAATTGCTGGTTTCGCTCCAAGCCTGCCGAACTGAACTAAAATTGAGCTTGATCCATTGCTTGTGAAAATGAACGTTTGATTTTCTTGCAGTGTATGAGTAACGTTCCGCACCTGACGGAGTACTTCCTGTCCGGGAGATGGCAGGACGAGCTCAACACCAACAACCCGCTGGGCATGCGCGGAGAGATCGCGACTAGCTACGCCGAGCTGACGCGCAACATGTGGTCCGGGAAGTACAGCTACACCGTGCCGCGAAACTTCAAGGTGCGTGCTGCGTTTGAGGCCAGGTTGGTTTGCCGCCAAGTGATGGCAAACTTTGCTTTTGCATGACTCTCTGCTGTAATTTGGTCCACACACACAGAGAGGCAGAAACGCACACACCAGCACACTCACAACATGCAGACGGACACGCACACACACACACACACACACACACACACACACACACACACAGAGGCACACGCGGGTGCCTCCTCAGTCCCAGCAACTGTCACACAAAAACGCGCGGGCGCACAAAGGCGCGCGCCACCATCTCAGTACTACAAATGCGTTGTTACGTCAACGGTCTCAGTGCGCATGTTCCCCACTTCCGGTTTCTCACTGTGGTGTGTGGCGCTGCAGATCGCGGTGGGGCGGTTCGCGCCGCAGTTCTCCGGCTACCAGCAGCAGGACTCGCAGGAGCTGATGGCCTTCCTGCTCGACGGGCTGCACGAGGACCTGAACCGCATCAAGAAGAAACCGTACGTCGAGCTCAAGGACGCCGACGGGCGCGACGACGAGGTCAGTCAGCGACGCCGCGGCGCCCGCTGTTTCCGGTGCAACGAAATCGAGAGTCGCCCCATTTCGTTACACCGCGTGAATTTTGCAGGGCGGGTGCCCCTCAAATAACGGACTGTTCCTTCCTCCCGTCTTCGTGGTCCCCCGGGCCTCGTCTTCCACTGTGCCGGATGTGGTCAATTGTCCCATCACACCAGAATCTCAAGTGCGGGCTCGATTTTGTGACCCGCCAAAGTTTCCTGCGATTGTTTTCTTTTCGTGGGAATGGAATGTGATGCGATTGAAGTTTTTCCATGTCAGTCCATTCTCACCTGCCACAAGTCACGTTGGAGCCCTGTTCTTACGTCCGTCGTGCGGTTGTTACGCGTTTCTCACGTCACGTGTTTGTCACGTGTCTTCCCGCAGGTGGTGGCGCGCGAGTCGTGGGAGAACTACCTGCTGCGCAACGACTCGGTCATCGTCGACATCTTCCACGGGCTGCTCAAGTCGACGCTCGTGTGTCCGGAGTGCAGCAAGGTGCGTCTCCCCCTGGTGGTGACGTCATGGGGCGGGAGGGGGCACGTGACGCAGCGAGATCCGTGTTGGGGTGCAAGGGTCATGCACTGAGACACTTCAGTGAATGGTCCATCACATAAAAACGTTCTGACGCAGAACAGAAAACTCTGCGCCAAGGGAGTGTTTCACTACATGCTCAAGTGACAGTGCCCCTGGTCACGTGTCTGATTCACTCGGTGGAGATTGCGACGTGAGCGCCCTCTGCTGGTTGTGTCGCAGGTGTCGGTGACGTTCGACCCGTTCTGCTACCTGTCGCTGCCGCTGCCCGTGCGCAAGGAGCGGCTCATCGAGGTGTTCCTCGTGCCGCTCGACCCGCTCAGGAAGACCGTGCACGTGAGTAGCGTCCTGACGCACGTGGTCGGTGCTCTACATAACGACCTCATTCGGTCCACGTGGACTCACTGAAACTGGCGCATCGCACGCGGTTGTCCCATCTCACAGTGCTGGAAACGAACTGTTCCTGAGTTCGGATAACGTGTGAAAAGAAGAGTGTCGGTGTCTGCTTGATCTTTGCTGCCAAGAGTCAATTGTCACGCCAGCGCGCTGATTGGACAGCACCACAGATCCGTGATTTCCACTTCCAGTACAAGCTGACGGTGCCGAAGCTGGGCTGCGTCGCGGACCTGTGTAAAGCCCTGTCCCGCCTGACGCGCATCGCGCCCGACCGCATGGTCGTCACCGACGTCTACAACCACAAGTTCCACAAGGTCTTCTCCATGGACGAGGCGCTCTCGCACATTCTCGACCGAGACGACATCTTCATGTGAGTACGAGAACCTGGAGGACCTTGTCGCCTGTGAGTGGGTTTGGTTTGGTTGAGCTGCCCGAGGTGGGGCCGCGCTCCAGCAGAATGATGTAGAAATTGGACGTCTTGGGTTCAACCCGAGTGATCGACTCCCAACTTGGCAAAATTAACGTGGTCATGCTTGGGAATGTGACTTGACGACTGTGCCCCTGAATCAGCTGGAGGCGTAACACAGGAAAGAACACAGGACCAGATTGTTCAATGAACCCCAAGGAAAATTGGGACTCATTCTGGTTCTCAGATACGAAGTTCCGGTGAGCAGCGGGGAGGATCCAGACACCATCATTGTGCCAATCTACATGAAGGAACGCAGGTGCGTACCACGGATTGAGTGAAGGCTACTTACTCTGAGAGAAAAGGAAAACTTGGACCATAGTTTGAGCTGAATTGACGTTGGCGCCGCAGTTTCACTTCTTTCGCCAACGCACCAATTTCAACATGTGTCCCCACCCTGTGTGGGTATCGCTTTTTCTTGGTGCTGACGCACGGAAATTCTCCCTTTCATTTCGTTCGTTTCCCCCCGTGTGTCCGGCAGGGCGCGGCAGGGCTACAGCAACTACCCGCAGTCGACGACGCCGCAGCTGTTCGGGCAGCCGCTGCTGATCGCGACGCCACGACACAACACGAGCTCAGACCAGCTCTACAACTGCATCCTCAACCGCATGGCGTGAGTACCGCACCAACCAGCCCCCTGTGCGATGAAATGGGAGACACAGGCTGCCAAGACATGGGTGTCTGGCCATTCAGGTTGGACCTGAAACAGTCACTTTGTCACCTGGTTTAAGGTCTGACCTCAAATGGCCAGACACCCTCTGATAATGTCACTTGGAGCCTTGTATGCCACCAGGAGCCTTGTTGAGTGTTTGGCTATTCCGACTTGAAATGACCAGACACCGGTGCCCCCTTCTTTGGGGTGTCTGGCCACACCATTGCACTGGTTTCAGCCCGTGGCTAATGCACTTCATTGAAAACTCTGCCTTTCTTGCTCCACACCACAAGCGCTTCCGGTGGAAGTGACACCCACAGTGTTGTTGCTTGCAGGCGGTTCGTGAAGAAACCGGACGATAATGTGGAGTGGTGGAAGCCGAATACCAAAGACACGCAGGACAACGTCACCGTCAACGGAGGTGCGTCTGGTGCGCGCGCCGTTTGGCGCGGATTTTCACAAGAAGCTGGTACCTCAGCGAGAAGAAAAAAACAAGCAGTGCTCGATGCAACTGCGGGTGCGATGGCCGAGCAGGAGCAGGCTGTTGGGTGGCATTTTGTGTACATGACCTTCCACCTTGAGTGTTGGGGGGTGGGATGCTTGGGCAGGGGGCGACTCTGGGGTGGGACATTCGACTGACCTCACCTGTTTCGCACTGCCACTGGGTGCTCCGCCCAAAAGGGACATCGCACAATCAGCAGCACAATGAGGGTTGGTGATTGGTTGTTGCAGAGGCGGAGATGAGTGGTCAGGACGACGACAACGTGGACTCGAGCACAGCGGCGCCCCCTGGTGGTGGCGAGCAGAGCGAGGCCGGAGACTCGGCGCCGCCGGCGGGCGGCGTCGCGGACGAGGACGTGGTGAACGAAGAGGACCGCGCCGCCGCCGCCGACGCGCAGCACGCCGACGCGACGGCGCCGCCGCCCAAGCGACGCCTCTTCACCTTCACGTGCGTCAACTCGTACGGCAACGCCGAGGTGGACGCCATCAAGGACGACGGGAAGCCGATCCACTTCAGCAACAGGTGAGGCGACCCGGCCACACCTCACCCGACGAGACGGCTCAAAGAGATGATGGTCCGAAACACGACAACGCTGTTCTTAAACTGACGCACGTCGTTTTTGTCGCGACGCAGAACGTACATCGCGATCGAGTGGCACCCGCGCGCGAAGCAGCAGTTCTACGACGCGCGCGCCGCCGAGCTGATCGAGACGCACGAGTCGGTGAACGCGCGCCCCGCGACGCGCAAACAAACCATCCAGCTCAACGAGTGCCTCGAACTGTTCACCACCACCGAGAAGCTGGGCGAGCAGGACCCCTGGTGAGGAGAAGAGGGGCGCACGCACACACACACACTCACACACACACACACTCACACCAGCACACACACGCACACAGACAGGCACACACACACACACACACACACGCACAAGACCTCGCACAACCTCACGTGCACAGACAGACAGACATGGTCATTTGGTGCATGCATGCATGCGTGTCTCACACACACACACACACCACACACACACACACACATACACACACAATTCTCCTGAACGAGACCATCTGTCCCAAACAACATGAAGGGTGTCGCAATTGTGCCTGGGCCTGTAACAACACAACGACATTTTTTTGTGTTTCTCCTTCAGGTACTGCCCCCGCTGCAAGAAGCACCAACAGGCGACCAAGAAGTTCGACCTGTGGAGCCTGCCTCGGGTGCTCGTCATTCACCTGAAGCGCTTCTCCTACAACCGCTACTGGAGGGACAAGCTGGACACGGTCGTCGAGTACCCCACCAGGTGCGTTTTACGTCGGAGATGCAGGAGCACAGTCAACAACTCGTGATCATGCGTTTTTCATGCAGCTCAGGAAAGTTTCGCGAAATTTCAACAGCACGGCTTGGAACTTTCAAGAGTAGTTTATGTGAAGGACTCTGTGTCATTTCGCCCAATGACGTTCTTTGGCCATTGTGGACATTTGAGAGACATTCGGGTGGACACCAGATTGGCCTTGCATTCGCGGGGCGTGTCTGAGGAAAGTTTGGACCCACGAGGTCTGAACCAAAATCACATGTCAAGTCAGATGGAGAACGAAGTTTGGGATCAGAGACTGAGTCGCTGTTTGTTGTGTTTCAGAGGGCTGAACATGAAGCCGTTTGTGATAAACGGGAACCACGGTCCCGCAGTGTACGACCTCATCGCCGTGTCCAACCACTACGGCGGCATGGGCGGGGGACACTGTGAGTACGCACACACACACACACACACACACACACACACTTGTGCAACCTCAGTGGGCAGAAACTGCTGACGCAGCATACACTCTGCAGTGGTTGTTTCCAGGCGCAGGAAATATGGCCTGTTCCAATCTGACACGCAGTTGTGTGCTCAATGGCTCCGGGGGGGGGGGGGGGGGGGGGGGGGGCGGGGGGGGGGGGGGGGGGGGGGGGGGGGGGGGGGGGGGGGGGGGGGGGGGGGGGGGGGGGGGGGGGGGGGGTGGGGGGGGGGGGGGGGGGGGGGGGGGGGGGGGGGGGGGG
>JAAUXT010152764.1_pt1 | contig 11644 bp, 10 predicted proteins | sample 7278171 | NCBI WGS metagenome assembly JAAUXT01 (sample SAMN14350112, study PRJNA611818) | marine sediment metagenome | isolation source: surface marine sediment (1.8m) | place: French Polynesia: Moorea | collected 2018-08
GAAAAGAAGGTCGGCCCGGCCTGCCGGATCAGGTGGAAATACAAGATCGGCGCCAGTGCCGTTGACACGATCCCAAGGATCACGACCGCCAGAAAAGATGCCAGATCGAAGGACCCGACGAGAGCGGGCAGGTCCTTCCATGCGATCGGCACGAGGAGCAAGTTCGCGGCGATCGCCGTGCCGGCCGCGGCACCCAAACTGTCCGATACGGAGCAGTGCCTGGCAATGATTGTATTGATGGCATAGCAAACGGCGCCGGCGATGATCGCGAGCTGGGCGAGCAGCGAAGCTCCGGAACCCGCAAGTCCAAAGCCAACACCGGGACTCATAAGAATCACAACGCCAAGAAAGCCGAGCAGAAATCCAACGGCCTTGCTCCGCGTCATGCGGTCGTCCTTGACGAAGAAGTGTGCCAGCACCAGCGTCACCAGCGGCATGACCGCCATCAGGACGCCCGCGAGCCCGCTCTCCACTGTCTCTTGCCCCCAGGAGATCAGCCAATAGGGTAGTACGTTGCCCATGACGGCCATGGCCATGAAAGCCAACCACACACGGCCGTCCCTCGGGACTCGCTTACCGGAAGCGAAAAGCAATCCGACCAGGAAAACGCCTGCAACAAGGAGCCGAGCCGCAACCACGCTGTCCGCGGAGGCCGTCGAGACGGCGATCTTTGTCAGGCCAAAGGAGCTGCCCCACATGACGACGAGAGCGAGCAGCATGACCCAATGGATTACGGGAGGACGGTGCGACACAAAGTTCAGGCCAAAAGCTCGCATTCGAGGCCGGCCTTTGGTGGGGCGTTCGTGATCCAAGGGCCCATTGTTTGCGCCGCTGGCCCAATACTCGGACCCGGACGAAGGAGCGCCGGGTGTGACTGAAGCGTGAGACCGGTCTCGGCCAGGAACTTCCGACCGTCCCTTGGCAAGGCTGTGGCTTGGCATGGTCTGACCTATGTCCTGACCTCAGGCTTGGCCCTGTGTACCGACCCTCCCCAGCACCAAGCTAAGAGGCCGAAACTTCTGCCTGGGGCGAGATGCTGACTGAAGGTCCGTCTCGTCCCAAGCGAAAGTCTCGGCCTGCCTTGCGCAGGCTGGTCTTTTGGCACTAGCCCTGAGGTTGCACCTGCGGAGGCCCAAAAACTGGCCGACGGCCCTTTGTCGCGGCCTTACCAGCCGAGGGAATAGCGCTCCGACCGGAAGACGAACCTTCGTCGGACTGGTCGTTTCGAACTATCGGCTCACCTGCAAGGATACGGCGAACCTCGTCCCCGCTCAGGGTCTCGTAGAGCAGCAAGGCCTCGGCCACCGCATGCAGGCCGCTCATGTTCTCCTCAAGCGCCTGCTGAGCACGGTCTTCCGCTTCCTCGATGATGCGGCGAACCTCATCGTCTATAAGACGGGCCGTCGCTTCAGAAACGCTCTTGTTTTGCGCGAGCGAGCGCCCTAGGAAGACCTGCTCTTCATTCTCGCTGTACCGAAGGCGGCCGAGCTTATCGCTCATGCCCCACTCAGTGACCATGCGCCGCGCGAGGTCCGTCGCCTGCTGGATATCGTTGCTGGCTCCCGTCGTGACGTTCTCGCGGCCGAAGATCAGCTCTTCAGCGATCCGACCGCCGAACATCATGGCAAGCCGCGCCTCGATCTCGCCCTTGCTCATCGAATAGCGATCGCGTTCCGGCAGGTTCATGGTCACGCCCAGGGCCCGACCGCGCGGGATGATCGTCACCTTGTGCAGAGGGTCGTTACCGGGCACCAGAAGGCCGACCAGGGCATGGCCCGCCTCGTGGTAGGCGGTTAGGCGCTTCTCGTCCTCGGTCATGGCCATCGAACGGCGCTCCGCACCCATCATCACCTTGTCCTTCGCAGCCTCGAAGTCGGCCATCGTGACCACGCGGCGATTTGCACGGGCGGCGATCAAGGCGGACTCGTTGACCAGATTGGCGAGATCAGCGCCGGAGAAGCCGGGCGTGCCGCGCGCGATGATTCGGGCATCGACGTCCGGTCCGAGAGGCACTTTACGCATATGCACTTTCAGGATCTGTTCCCGTCCGATCACGTCCGGATTCGGTACCACGACCTGGCGGTCGAAGCGGCCGGGGCGCAGCAGAGCGGGGTCGAGCACGTCGGGTCGGTTGGTAGCCGCGATTAGGATAACGCCTTCAGTCGCCTCGAAGCCGTCCATCTCGACAAGCAGCTGGTTGAGCGTCTGCTCGCGCTCATCATGCCCGCCGCCGAGGCCTGCGCCGCGACTGCGGCCGACGGCGTCGATTTCATCGATGAAGATGATGCACGGCGCGTTCTTCCGGGACTGCTCGAACATGTCACGGACCCGCGACGCACCGACACCGACGAACATCTCCACGAAATCCGAGCCCGAGATCGTAAAAAACGGCACATTTGCCTCGCCAGCGATCGCACGTGCCAGCAAGGTCTTTCCCGTTCCCGGTGGTCCGACAAGCAGCACACCTTTCGGAATGCGACCGCCAAGACGCATGAACTTTTGCGGATCCCTGAGGAAGTCGACAATCTCCTCCAACTCCTGCTTTGCCTCGTCGATCCCGGCGACATCTTCGAAGGTCACGCGTGTCTCATCGGGCGCCAGCATGCGCGCCTTGCTCTTCGCAAAGCCCATGACACCGCCCGGGCCGCCACCCTGCATGCGCCTCATCATGAACAGCCAAAAGCCGATCAGGAGTAGAATAGGCAGGAGCGAAAAGAACAGGGTGCCGAGCAGGCCGGGCTGTGGCTCTGGCGCCGCTGTAATACTGACTCCCTGATCTCGCAGAGGCGTTACGAGATCGCTTCCAGCCGGCGCGAAGGTGCGGAACCGGTCACCGTCACTTGATGTGCCGAAGATGCTTTGGCCTTGGATCGTGACCTCCTGCACCTCGCCAGCCTCGACTTGAGCGAGGAAGTCGGAATAGCCGACCTCGAGAGCATTCTCTGTGGGGCTCCCGCGGAAGGCGAAGAGTGCTATTGCTAGCAGGAGTCCGACGATCACCCAGGTCTGCAGCTTGTTGTCGGATTTCATCTCTCGGCTCTCCTCGATCACGCGGCCGCTATCTGCTTGGCCCTAGAACTCTGAAGTTTAGATACGTTCCAATATACGCAGTAGCCGGTTGAATAGACCTGTCATCGGTATGGTTTCGACGAGGCTCTTCCAAATAAGTTTGGCTTTGCATGCAAGGATTAGCGCCGACAGGGCATTGCCGAGTTTCGTCGAGCCGGGCTGTGAACTCTGGCAACGTGATCGCTTGAGAAAGGACCTGGGCTAAGCAGGGTCCGCCCGCGCCATTGGCCCCTGAGCTTCTGACTCCAGGATGACCGCGACGGCATGAACAACCGAGGCCAAGCGGACCGCCGTTTGGATCGCCTCCTTGCCGATCCCGACCTTGCGGAGCACCTGTTCGTGCGCCTCGATAAGAGGTCGCACCCGTTTATCGCCGAGACTGCCGGGGACCACAGATCGAAGTCCGACTTCTCGACGCCGGAGTTGACGATCACATTCATGCGCAACCACGCCGGCATTGAGTTGTACTCTTCGGAGGTCGCGAGATAGACCAACGGATAGAAGACGTTGTTCATTGACATCATGGTGGCGGCTCGTGATGCCGTGATCTCCTCGGCCGACAGATGCTGAGCGGCTTCAGCTTCAATCGTGGCGAGGTTTTCGGCGTTACGAGATCCGATTGCCGAAGCGACGAGTGTGCCTCAGGTTTGCTGCTCGGTCAGAACATCACCGCGCAGCAGGCTCACGATCAGTATCTATGCAGCGCTATCGGTGACAGGTACGAATGTCATTTGGCAGAGCGCTCCCCTGAGCTTGATGCTACGCATGGGACCTGCGAATTCGCTGCGCTTCGCCGGCGCAGTGCTGAGACACGGCCCAGATGTCGGCGCGGCTAACGCCGATGTCGTGGAGGGTCTGATCGCTAAGGGCCATAAGTTCGTCGTAAGTCTTTCGGGCCCGTCTGCGGGCGGCCCACGCCCCGAAAATCGTTCCTAAGGTTGGCCGTCGAAGCCGGCCCGCCACAAGTTCGCTCATTTCCAATTGCTCCTTGGCTTACGTTAGATGCTGCACTGCAATACGCCACGGGAGGCACGCCGGACCATGTCCTGGATGCATGTTTGCTCCAGCCAGCGGGCACAGCGCGCGGGACCTTCAACGGAATTACGGACCTCTCACTGAGCGGCCAAGGTGTTGGCAGGTGCAAACGCGATCGTTGCCACTTCATGCCAATCTGCGTTTTCGCGACTACAGCGAGACCTCCCACCCCAGCTCATTTGCAGACCAAACGAAATTGCTGCGAAGCGAACTACGGCCAGGCGCAGTGATGCGAACCTCCGGTAGGCCGACTGCTCCGTCCTGACCGTGAAGCCGGATGGCTTTGTCACGCCTGTCACGCTCGACGACTGAATGGCAGACAGAGCGTCCCGGTCAGCTAATCCATGATGGTGACTTCCGCCACGCGGCTCTTCAGGATTCCGCGAATGAACCTCGCAAGTGCGAAGAATTCCTCCTGCCGTGAGGAGTGACGGCGCCAGATCATGCCGATGATCCGAAATGGTGAGCGTGGCTGCATCTGGCGGGCGACCACTTGTTTATCTTGGACGACTTCGGCGCGGACGTAGAGTGCCGGAAGGAACGAGAGTCCCATACCCATGCCCACCATTTGTCGTATTGTGTCGAGACTCGTACCCTCATAATCCAGTGACAAGTTGGCGCCAAACTGATCGCAAAGATCACGGACTTGGTCGTGTAGACGGTGTCCGGGCTCCAGCGTTAAGACCGTCTCACCCTTGAGGTCTGATCTGGCGGCGTTTTCCTTGGTGGCCAAATGGTGATCCTGAGGCGCCACGACCCACAGCGGCTCGCGGAATAGGCGTGCAGTTTGCAGGTCTGTGCCCTTCACTGGCAGAGGAAAAAAAAGCAGGTCGAGGTTGCCCTCGTCCAGGCCGTTAAGCAGCACTTTCGGCATGCCTTCGCGAATATAGAGCTTCAAGCTCGGAAATCTTTGGTGCAGCTCGGCCAGGATATGGGGCAATAGATAGGGACCCAAGGATTGGAGCACCCCAAGGCGGATCGTTCCACCGAGCAAGCTTTGCCCGTGCTTTGCAAGCTCGACGATGTCCTGCACATCGCGCAGCACGGTTCTGCCGCGTGCGGCAATTTCCTGTCCGATTGGCGTCAGGATGACTCTCGACCGACTCCGTTCAACTAGCTGAACGCCGAGCTTGTCCTCAAGCTCTCGGAGTTGCCCGCTCAAAGTCGGTTGCGTTACGTGAGTCATTTCTGCGGCCCGTCGGAAGTGGAGCGTGTCGGCCACGGCGACGAGATAGCGGAGCTGCTGCAAAGTCGGCACTTGATATCCTCTTTCCGTCGTCAGAATGCAGAAAGGAAATTCCTATCGAAGTAACGATGGATTTCGATTGGCTCTATCAGGGTTTCAAGTCGACATCGGGGAAGTATCGTAGAGCGCATGGCTGCGTTTGGGCGGCATGGGCGGCGTCTGCTCGCAAATGGTGAGATGTGAGCATGAAGAGATTCAAGAATATTCTACTGGTCTGCGACGAGGGCAACCTGCACGTAGACGTAGTCGGCCGTGCGATCTGGCTGGCAAAAGCCAATGACGCTCGCATCACTCTAGTTGACGTCGTCGATGCGGCGCCAGGTGAGCTGACCAGGCTTCTTGCTGCTCTTCCTGGAAAGAGAGGGCATGAAGTTGAGCACGAAATGGTGGAGTTCCACCGGGCGCGTCTCGCCGAAATCGCCGCACCGATCAAATCCGAGGGCATCAAAACGAGCGAGCTTGTGCTTCAGGGCTTACCGTTTATGGAAGTCATACGAAAGGTTCTCCGTGACGGACATGACCTCGTCATGAAGGGTGCGGCCGGCGAGATCGAGGGAAATCCCCTGCTCTTCGGCAGCACAGACCTTCATCTGCTACGCAAATGCCCGTGCCCGGTTTGGGTCATGAAGAAAAGCCGTCGCAAGCGCTATGCCCGTATACTTGCCGCTGTCGATCCGGATCCCGCCAATGAGCAACGAAGCGCCCTCAACGCTCTTATTCTCGACCTTGCGACTTCCTTGTCGAAGCTCGACGGAAGCGAACTTGACGTCGTCAACGCTTGGCGACTCGATAAAGAGGAGACTTTGCGAAATAGCGGGTTTTCGAGGGTGTCCAATACCGAAGTCGACCTGCTCGTGACGAATGAACGCGCGCATAGCGAACGCAGGCTGAAAGAACTCTTAGAGGAGTATCCTGACGAGGACGCTAAGCGGAGCGTCCATTTGCTGAAAGGGGCGGCCCGAGAAGTGATCCCTAAGCTGGCCGAAAAGAAGCGTGTTGACTTGATCGTTATGGGGACTGTGGGACGTACCGGCATTCGCGGTCTTCTTATCGGCAATACGGCCGAAGCGATCTTGAACCAGGTCGAATGCTCCGTGCTTGCGGTGAAGCCACCCGCTTTCGAGACCCCTGTTCGCTTGGACGTAACCCCTAGCACTTCCGAACTGGCATGAATTGTCGTTCATGCAGATGACTCTTGTTGCTTCGATCTTGGCTGTCTCATTCGCCTTCGATCGAATTTGATAGGTTTTTCCAATGACGCTTGGCGGGCTTAACGATTGGGCGCTAGAGCGGCGCGTGCCAAATCTAGGAAGCCTCGTCAATTAGTGTCTAGCTACCATGCGTCCAGCTTTCATAAGGAGCAAAATGAAGATGGAAGGGATTGACCGTCTAAAGCAAAGCGAAATCACCGGGTCTGCGTCGCACACCATAGTCGGCGTAGCGGGAGGACAATCTGACCACCATGACCAAACCGGCCACAAGGGCGAGGAGGCGAACGCCGCGTCGATAGAAGGAATTTGGACCGGTGAAATCCTTGGCCCCTACGGATGGGAAAACAGCGGGACCTATGTGCTTGATCAAGGGCGAGTCCTTGGTGGCAACAACCGGCACCATTCCGCGGGGCACTACAGTTTGGTCGATAACACCTATCGGGCCGAGATTGCTGTCCACTACCATGGCCAGCCTAGAGCGATTTTTGGAGGAATACGTAAGCAGTTTGAGATCGTTGTGGTCGGCACCTTAGAGAACGACGTAATCCTAGCGCAGATCGACCCCGGGGGTGGGCGCGGCTCCAGCGTACGATGCCGTTTGATACGGCGATTAGACCTACCTTGCAGGAACCAGTAGCCAAGAGACAGCCAGTGATGTGGTTTCCCAATGCAACGAGAAGATGGGAGCCGACTGAGCCTTCTATGTATTTGGTTCCTACGGCAGAGCGCTGATAAACTCTTCGTCCCTATTGTCTCGCTCGTTTGGATCTCGATTTGGGAAGAGCTGCGTCGTCATCTGGCGGATCAACGCATTGAATTCCGGGTCTTCTGGAGTCGCAGTTCGCGCGACGCGGCCCCAAACCGAAGTCTCGAAAGTGTCCCGGGAGCAGAATGCTGCGGCGATCTTGATAGTGTCCTCGCTCCGCTCGCTGGGCTTGGGATCTCCAGTGCAGAGTTCCTTAGGGCTGATCGTCTCAGCAGGATCGAAGACCATTACCACGCGGTAGGGCGAAATGTAGCCCTGCGGTGCTTCCGTGACGAAGGGAACCGGCGGGCCGAAATGAGACTTGTACATGGTGCTGGTTATCGCCGCGTCGACTTCGTCTTTGGGCGCATCGAAGGGATTGCCGCGAATTTTAGTGAGCAAAGCCCCTTGCCCCGCGGCGTATCCCAAGGTGTTGGGAGACCATTGCTTTCAGTCCCACTTGTAGGTCGTTGGGGCCGAACACCCTGTGATCAGGACAGCGACGCTGACGGCGATAGCGGCCCGTCTTACGGTCTTACGTCGACGAAGCCTGGATATACCCAGCAGGTATCGCCTCCTCAGCTTGCTTTATCGATGAGCTACGATCCAACCGATGAACGCGATCACAGCAGCTCGCGCCAGGAGCTGAGAGCTAGCCATTAAGAACACCCACGGCTTGTTCGGCACGCTGGTCGGCGCTGGCTATCCCGGGTCAATGGGCATCTTCGGTCGCCCGCGCTTCAGGTTCGGCAAGGAGGCTTCAATTTGACACACGTCTGTCCGCTACAACCTGGTCTTGGGCGGCAAGCAAGGCGAAATGCGTCGCTATGGGGCTCTTGTCTCCAAGCCAGCGCGTATCTCCTGTAGAGACGCCGATATGGCCTCGAGGTCGCGATGGAACCTATCAAATTCAGAGGCTTTCGCCTTGGGGTCGGGCAGTCGAAGTAGGTAGGACGGATGCACGGTCATGAAGACGGGCGTGCCGTCGTCGGCCCGCTCGATCTGTCCGCGGCGCCTCAGAATTCCCTGACCGCTGCCAGTGAGCGCCTCGGCTGCTGTCGCGCCCAAGGCGACGATCAGACGGGGCTGGACGAGCTTCCGCTCCAAATCCAGCCACCATTTGCAATGAGAGATCTCGCTCGCGCTCGGCCGCTGATGTATACGCTTCTTGCCGCGCGGCGTGAACTTGAAGTGCTTCACCGCATTCGTGATGAAGACGGTCTCGCGTTCGATGCCGGCCGCCTGGCAGGCTTCGTCAAAGAGCCGTCCGGCTGGGCCGACGAAGGGCCGGCCAGCAAGATCTTCGTAGTCCCCCGGCTGCTCGCCGACGAACATTAGATCCGCATCGGACGGTCCCTCCCCCATGACGACCTGTGTGGCGTGGCGGTAGAGCGGACAGTTGCTGCAGGACTTTGCCGAGCGCCGCAAGGCGTCCAAGCTGTCTACTTGCGGGGCCGCGGGGTCGCTGGGCGACGGCCGCGCCTTGATCTTGGCGGCGCGCCGTGGCGGCAGTGTTGGCGCGGCCGCCCGCATCGCCACCGCACGCTCTTCTGCCTGCGCGATTAGTTCGGGAATGAGCCGCGCTTCGGGCAGGTTTCGCCAATATTTCTTCGGCATCTCGGTTTGCATCGCCTTCACCTTCAGCCGTGACGGGTTGAAGATGTTTCGGAAATAGGTCGACCAGAGCTCTTCGGCCGCGTCCTCGGGAAGCGACGGCCTCTCTCGACCCGCGCCAAACCTTAGCCCGCCGTTCTCGAAGATAGCAGTCCTGTCCGGCGTGACGATGCACCAGTCCATGTCGGCAAAGCGCTTAGCGAAAAAGGGCGCCGTCGGTTCGACCGTGTGATGCGAGGGCTCGAACCAGGCCGCAAAACTGCGCCGCCTGGCATCCGGCACGCCGATTTCTCGGAAACGAAGGAAAGCCTTCATCTTGTGCTGGCAGCGGCGGACTGATTTCCCCATGACCAGCAGCTGCGAAAGGCATGGATGTCCCCGGTCAGTCATCAAGGCGGAGCGATCCTTCACCTTCCAAAGCAAAGCATAGAGACGGGCAAAGCGCTCCGGGTCGCTGTGCCACACGACGCTATCGGCGAGATCGACGAAGGATTTCGGGATCCTGTACCTGGCCTTGCCGGGAGGAGCGAGGGTCTCCTCGGCAAAAAGATCAGGCGCCGCTTCGCCGTAGCTCCAGAGGATGTTCTCGGGCCGAATCCTCTGCGCCAGGCAGGCCCGCGCGGCACAGCGCCAAGCTTCAGCCGTACCGATTTCCGGCAGTCGAATGGCGAGCATCACAGCAGGGCCAGTTGCTCTGGCGCCGGAGCGAAGCGCGCGCGCAATTTTTCGCTGTCGATCAGCGCGCCGGGTGTCCAGTCTGGCGTCGTTACGAAGGGCCCCGCTTTTTTCAGGATCGCGCCCATGTTCGTCAAATCCCGGTAGCTCAACCTGCGATGCCGACGGGTTGAAAGAATGCGATTCACGGTCTTCATTCCGAAGCCGGGGATGCGCAGAAGCATCTCCCGCTGAGCGACGTTCACGTCTATTGGAAATTGACCGCGGTGAGCGAGCGCCCAAGCGAGCTTTGGGTCGATGTCGAGATCGAGGTTGCCATCCTTCGTGGCGCCAGTGATTTCGCTCAGGTCGAAGCCGTAGAATCGCAGCAGCCAGTCGGCCTGATAAAGCCGGTGCTCCCTCAGCAACGGCGGCTTGATGAGCGGCAGCTTCTCCGACGCGTCCGGAATGGGAGAAAAGGCAGAGTAGTAGACTCGCTTCAGCTTGTAGCTCGCATAGAGCCGGGTGGACGTGCCTAGAATGGTTGCATCGCTTGCCTCATCCGCACCGATGATCACCTGGGTAGACTGGCCTGCGGGCGCAAAGCCCTTCGCGCGTCGTCCCGTGTAGGAGCGGTCCTTGGCCATTTCCCTGCGCAGCCGCACATCAGCCATCGCTGCACGGATCGTCTCGGGGTTCTTCTCGGGCGCGTAGGATTTGACGCTCCGATCGGTCGGAAGCTCGACGTTGATCGAGAGGCGATCGGCATAGAGGCCCGCCTCTTCGATCAGCTCCGGGGCGGCGTCGGGGATCGTCTTGAGGTGGATGTACCCACGAAAGCCCTCTTCTTGTCGCAGGCGTTTGGCGATGCGAACCATATCGGACATGGTCGCATCGGGGGACCTGATGATGCCGGAAGATAGAAACAGCCCTTCGATGTAGTTGCGACGATAGAACTCGATGGTCAGCCGCACAACCTCGTCTACGGAGAAACGTGCCCGTGGAACGTTAGACGAAACGCGATTCACGCAATAGGCGCAGTCGTAGATGCAGAAATTTGTCATCAGGATCTTGAGCAGCGAGATGCAACGTCCGTCCGGCGCGTAGGCATGACAGATGCCCGAGCCTTCATTCGACCCGAGGCCCTTGCCGTCGCGACTATCGCGCTTGGAGCCACCTGACGATGCGCAGGAAGCATCGTATTTCGCTGCGTCGCTCAAAATCGCGAGCTTCTGCTTCAAATCGAGCTGCGCCATTTGTTCACTATATGTTCTATACGGCGCACATGCAACGCCCTCGCAAACAGCCGTCACGAAGTGGAAATCTCGATGAGAGATTCATGCCCGGAATCGAGTGGCACCTCTGGCTAGGAGCGAGCGCCGGTGTGAAGTGGTGATAGACCGCACAGCGCCATGGACCGCGTCATCATGCGGCGCCAAATCGACAGCTCTGCCTTGGCCTGCAAAGCCGGATTGGTTCCGCCGTTTGAGCTGTAATCCGATCTTACTCGGGGGCTCCCGATAATCTGCAAATCCTGGACGTTGAGTGCTCAGGCGCAGATTACGTCTGAATCCTGAGCCACACTGCCGATTTCGTTTCCGCGGCCCATCCGAACTCCGATCCGCCCGTGATCCAGTCACACATGACGGTCGTAAGTTTTGATCACATTGGAAACGAGTTGAGCTTATGAAAAACAGTCATCGTCTCGATATAGATCGCGCAATATTGCACGGCTGCCTCGGCGCCATAGTAGGCGCGACGTTCATCACTTTGTTCCTTGCCTTCGACGTTTTTAGTCTGGGCTTCGAACTGGACCAAATTCTGGGTTCATCGGTCCACGCCTACGCAATCCTCTACAAGCCAATGATGTTGTGTGGTGTAGGCGCAATTGGGTGGTCGGTGTGGCGACAGCTTGGTGAGGAGGCTAGCCAGTCAGTGAGCCGTGCCAAAGCGACCCCATCGAGCGGCCGCTATGGGTCATCCCGAAACTGATCCAGCAAGGTGGGTGCGCAAGTCGCAGCTGTCTACTTTGACGCTCTTGATCTCGCGGCCTTGGATCCCACCCACTCC
>JAAUXT010004512.1_pt1 | contig 11643 bp, 11 predicted proteins | sample 7278171 | NCBI WGS metagenome assembly JAAUXT01 (sample SAMN14350112, study PRJNA611818) | marine sediment metagenome | isolation source: surface marine sediment (1.8m) | place: French Polynesia: Moorea | collected 2018-08
CTGGCCATTTTCCCCCCCCTGAACTTGAAGGTGTTTATGAACTGCGAACATTTGTATGGACCACATGCTTTTTATGCATAGCATACTTGTTCCCTGATTGAGTCTCTCAAGTTCATCAATGTTTGTGATGGTGTGTCTGCTGTACTCGATGTGGATGATTCCTTTCTGGTCAAAAAAGACAGTTATCATGACCTTCAAGGTGGATCTGGACTGCCAGTACTTCATGGGGCATGGCTCTGTCTTGGACTGGATCCACTGACAGGACTGGGCTTTGGATTCGGGGTCATAGGCCCACACCCAACTCTTGTAACCAGTGATAATCCTGTCCAAAACTGATGGGTCTCTGGTCACTCTGTCCTTCCATGCAAGGCTGATGTCCAGTCTGTGCTGCATGTCAAATTCAGTGAGTTTCTTGGGTACGAATTTCACTGCAACCTTGCTCAATTTGAGGTCCTTGCACAGGATTTGATGGATGGATCTCTTGCTGATATCAGTCTGGTGAGCCAACTGCTCCAAATTAATCCTTCTGTCAGACATCACCAAATCCTTCACCTCCTTGATGTGGTCAGGGTCTCTCGCACTTTTAGGTCTCCCACTCCTTCTCCTGTCATCAATTGTATCTGCAGTCCGAGTACCAGCAGTGAAATCCCGCCACCAACAACGAATATGTCTTTTGGCAAAAGTGTTCTGACCAAACACTGTGAACAGGTCGTCCCAGGTTTGTTGCAGGGTGAAACCCTTCTTCACACAGTACCAAATACAACAATGCTGCAGCAATTTCAGCTTCATGTCTCTTTGTCTCTGTGTACTGGAGATTCTCCTTGACCACTGCACCGATGGCAGATTGATATTTATTGATTGGCATCGTGCTTGACTATTGGCGCCCTCACAGAATCAATCGCTGAGTCAAATCGCGCTGACCATGAAGAACCTCACTTTGTATCCTTACCTCGTATATGTCTGTTGCACTCGGACGAGGACGCGTGCGTCAAGATCGATTGTGTTGGTTTCAGCGCGTTTGTGACGGAGCCCAGTTTGAAGGGGATCGTCTTCTGTGGTGACGATATCGAAGTGGCGTCCGTCGTGCTGCGCCACAGCGTCCGAAACAAGAAGGAGATGGACGCCAAACTCAAACAACTCAAGGACACTGGGATTCGCCTCGACCGACGCACCGTCGGCTTCATGTTCGCCTGCGTTGGGAGGGGGCACCACCTTCACAGGGCGACAAATGTGGAAGCGGATATCTTCAAACGCCACTTTCCTGGTGTGCCTCTATTTGGATTTTTTGGAAACGGTGAGATTGGATACGACTATTTGCCCGACTACACATCGGAGAAGAAGGATACGGAATACAGCGTGGTGAAGGAAGGGTTTGAGGAGCAGGGGGACATGAGAATGCTGGTGTGTGACATGCCCGAAGTGCATCTCAGCTACTCAACCATATTTGTTATACTTTCATTGCCCCCAACTTGAAGACCAACATGAATTGTCCATTTTGACAAAACCGGCGCTGGGTGTGAGGGAGATGCGCTTTGCGGTCGCCGGATGCGTGTGTCTGACTCGGCGACACCCCATCGCCGACCCCTCCTGAAGCAAAGCTTTCAAAGCGTGCAAGATCACCACTGAACAACACAATTTCTGGATGGGAGTCAGATCGCACAACCACTATGTGTGGTGCACCATGGGCGAAAACAAAACCTTGAGGAGACCCGCGCCGCAAAATGGTTGATCTCAGGCCTGACCCACCGGGCAACTCGGGAAGTGTGTGACCAGTTCCCTGAAGAAAACTCGCGACATCGGTTTCCTGTCGTCGCTGTTTTGAGACAAGGAAAAGGGTGCAGTTACAGTGGCAGCTTTGCTTTGAATGACATTGGATCCAGTTGACAGTGTTCAGGTATGTTTTCGTAGCCAGAAGCTCGAGCGGATCTTGGGTGCGCCGGCGGCCCAGGTGCCTCTGATCCAGACTAAATGTACGTACCCCCTTGTTCTGGATCAGTTGGAGAAGCGTTTGTAGTTTTCATTTGGTTGCGAGCACACTTCATGTTGTGATCACCATCTTTGTAAAGTTTTGGATTGTTTATTGGCGATATTATGTACGAATACAACGGATTTTTGTTGTCGAAAATTCTGGTCAACTTTTGCTTTGAGGCTACAACACACCACTCGTCATGGTGTGCTGATAGCTTCTGCGTGTCAATGTCTTCAAAAAACAGGTTGTGCAGAACACGCGCCTTTCTTCTTAAGTGGATGCCATATCTCATGGGTACTTGAAAACGGGCAGGATGTTGTGCACCTTGGTGGACTCCAGACCGTGACACTCCGTGATCTCCCTCCAGTGGGCGCAGCCGCGCTGGGTCGTTTCCGGTCCAATCATCACGTGACCCACAACCTCGTCACGCGACAACAGTTTTCCGCGCTTGACGATCAATTCCAAAGAATAGTGCTTGATCATGTGACTGGGGACATCGAGGAGGAAAGGTTCGTTCCACACTGGATTGCAGCTTCTCTGACGCTTCGTCTGTTTCAGCGTGTCCCGAATTCCCTTTCGCAGAAGACAAACCTCAACGTAATGTTCTGCAACAGGAATGGTTTGAGAATTGAACGACCAGGACTTCGAATAGGGCCTGCGGTTGCGGTCGCAGGCCTCGCGAAGATCGTGCGTCTGGTCAAATACGAGTTGCTGCTCTCTTGTGCAGAAAACATCAGACTGCAATATCAAGTGGCAAACTGTGACCTGATTGGTTTGGGAACCGGTCTGTCCGCGGAAGCTGACTGGCCCTGAGCACGACAAGCTTCATCCGATTTGCTGAGAATTGCAGTTGCAGGAGAACACGCAGCTCGCCCAACTCAAACGGCAGCCGAGATCCTGGAGTTGAGTTCTGGACAAAAAATTGCAGGTGAAGATCAAGCAATAAGCAATTTTCAAACAGCGTCTCACACAGAACCCCACGAAACGAAAAGAGCAGACACGATATGAGGAGGCACAGGGCGCCTGCCTGCCTGCCTGGCCGTTTGAGGTTGGACCCAAAATCTGCATGTGCACTCGAGTATCTTTCACGTTGGTTTTGGCGAGTCAACTCACCCGCTTGACTTTTTTGCCCGCCTGCAGCATGTGCCTCATACCAACAGGTTGATCGCCCCGAAAATGGATGTTGGACAGGTGATACCCGACTTCTGCGATTGGATGTCCCTTCGTTCTGTCCTCGTTTCCGTTGTACACAGTCAACAAGATGGTAATCTTGGAGAATTCTGATTGCTCCGTTTCCTCAAACACAAGATCATCATCAAAGTGAAGGTCAGGGGACCAAGGCAGGGTCCCAGTGGCTTTTTGCATCTGCAAGGGTATGAGGTCACACTGCACATGAACGTATTCTCTGCTGAGCAAAGACAAGGAAAGGTCAACGACCTTCAAGCTGGATATTTTCAACTGTCTTTTGTTCTTGTCGTGAGTCACTGAATAGAATACAAATGGTTTTTTATCCAGGTCAAGCTCCGGAACAGAGAGTGACCGTCTTGCAGAGAAGGAACGGCGCTTCTCTGCTGACAGGTTCATCTCTTTCAGGTTGCTGACGGTGCTGTTCCGTCTGGGCTTCTTGGTTTGAAGTTGTTTGCTCTGCGACTTGTATTTGGCCTTTTCCATGATTTCCCCATCGGAATGGACATCATCCTCTGAGAATCTTGCAGACATGAAGAAGGGTAGTGGTTTCAGTGTGAAAGGGTTATCCTTCACTGGATTCCCGGATTTCAAAGCCGCCTTGGTGTTCCAATTTGACACTTCAGTGTTTGACTCTCGTTCTGCAGCCTGTGCCTGCATCAGTTCAAGTAACTTCCCCTCGATGATGTTTTCCACTGATGGCTGAAACAAACTGGCGCAGGAATTCCTGGGACTGAGGATTGAGCGGGGTGTGGAGGACGGGCTAAGCGTGGATCTCGGGGTAGACGAGGAGCTGTGGGTTGACCTTGGAGAGGAAGGTGGGCTGTACCTGGGTTGGGTTGGGCTACTCTTTGCACTGCTACACTGCGAGCCCAAAAAGAATGTAGGAGATGCAAGGGATGTCGCTGGGGACCTTCGGGGATCCATAGGGCTGCGCGAGGTCGCTGGCCCGTTTGACCCATCGGATACTGTTACAATTCGCAGGTCTGTCTTTTCCACAAACTGTTCAGAACTCATTGGACCTGCAGCACCTGAAACAAAGGTCTGGATCAACCTGCAGGGCGTATAACATTTTGACGGACCAATAGTATATACGTTTCTTCGCAGCAGAATAGCTCACCGGAAGTCGTCATGACGGTGATTTCTGGAGTGCTCTGCGCACGGGACTCGTAACGTGACTCCGGGCCAAAGGGAGGCACCTGCAACGCAACTTCGTTCCGACTTGCCTGCAACGAGGACGTCAAGGTCAAAACATGACTCAGTAGATGGAACACACGAGACAGTGGAGAACAACCATGTGCACATTTCCTGGAGGACGCGATTTGGGTGAAAAAGCAACGTGCTGTGACAAAAGTTGACAAAACCACACACCGGCATGTCCCCAAACAAACACCCGTACAAAATTCGTCCAATTTTGGTTTCAAAGCACTGAATTTATTGAAAGGTGAAAGTTGTACGTCACCCGGGTAAAGTTGTGGACGCTGGATGTCGGGTTGAGACTGATGTACTTGAGGCAGTAGGCACACGCCGCCAGAACAAGCGCACTGACAAGAATGACGGCAGATACCAACGGTGCCAATGGCAAACTCGCCGTCTCCGCGAATTCTGTGGTCAGAAGAGAACCACTCGCACCACTGCACAACCCAAGTCACCCAGAGGCAATGTCGAAAAACTCGTTCTCAAGACAAACTAGAAACTCACCTTCCAGCATGGTACGGCCTTTCCAATTCTGACACACGAGGACTTTTCGGCTCTTCAGTTTCATTCACACGCCGATCACACGTGTCTGAACTTTCTTCACTTTTGTTCTTTATCTTCACAACACAACAGAATGCGAACTTGACCGTGAGAAAACGTCAGGTGCTGGCATGTTTCAAACTGCGCACTTCTCAACTCGGTGGTTCACACCCACCGTGTATCGACCGACAACATTCGGTGGATGGTATACATTGTTGAACAAGTTGTGGCTATTTCGACCCCCCCCCCCGCAAAGTTGGTTTTCCAAAACAAGTGTTTCGACAGGGGTCGTCTTCTCTTTCACAAATGCTCAGACATGAACAGAGAGTCATATCTGTTGACAGATCATTGTGAAAAAAGGTTGGTGGATCCCCCTCCCACCACCGCCAGCGTTCATAAATCCACAAAAAGAGAAGTAATTGCTCGATGCACCTGCCTGTGTGCATGGTCTTGACAAACGATAAGTCAATGCAAAGCCTCGTCATCTCGGTTGTTTCCGCTTGTGAACTCACGCAACTGGTTGTGCCGGTACGTACAGATGTTCCTCCGTCCCCACAGTACATTACCGGGGGCGAGGGGTGAGGCACTATTTTGCTCAACCCAAAGTTCAAGTGGAATATCAACCGCGCGACACTTGCATAACCGATGGGGTCTGAACCGGCAGTGATTCAAAACTTTCAGTTTGAACCATACAGTCTTTCAAAATTCGTTTTTGCTGTGACCGCCCACACTCACTTTGTCAGAAGTCACGCAACGGCATCCTTCAGCAGAGACGGACACTTATGTGTACAAAACACGGTTTATTCACACCTGATGATCAAATAATTACACGTGTACTGACAAATGATCGCGTAGAAACTCTCAAAGAGATCCTCAGGTGCAAACTTCACAGAAGCCACCAGCCTTCTCCCGCCTCCAAGCCCAAACTCGCCACAGCCCGAGGCGGATCCACCCTTGGGTTTGGTTTTACATCTTCAACATGTTTGGTCAAACAAATACCGGAACACCAAGCCGTGCACTCAAGCTGTAGGTTTCCCAGTCATCAAAAGAGCGATTCCTGTTTAATTTTGATGGCAGAAATGAAACCGGTTAAACATCTCGACCCAAGGAAGACGAGGGGCCCGAGGAACAAGCAAAAATCATATGAAATACCTCTCGTTCCTTCCTCTCCGACAGTGACCTGACGCGGTGCACACATTTGTGAGGATTTTGCATGTTTTCTCCACGATAGACCAGACATGAACTGGCGACAAACAAACTGCATAAAAAAAAATGGGCTTCCCCGCGGACTAGAGCAGCGGAATACTGCAACATGCAAACACGAAAACAGAAACGATCTTTTGTGAGCTACCCAAGAAACCTTTCCACAGCGCGAGTGCGTCATGGTGACTGTCGCCGAGAGCAAATTTGTGGCTCATACAGGAAAACAAAAACACTCGTCAGTGCAGACACGCGCGGTGCCGAATGCCTTTTCCTGGGAGGACAGAACTTTTCTTGGTTCTCTTTGTTGTTGTTGTGGAAACAAATTCTGAAGTTTCCTGACTGGGGAGGGCGTTGGGTGGATACCTGTCTTGAGCAGATGACCTCACTTTCGAGAGATCCTGTCTGCACCTTTCACGTCAAGTGTGCAAGCGCAGACGTTTTGGGAAGCTGGCGCGTGCAAGAACGATGGAACTCTGCTTGGAAACATTTTATCAAGCATAAATATCTTGGAAATTTTGGCGCAAACTTCTGAAGAGATCCACACAAACGCGTAAACACACTGACAAAAAAAGAAAAAACGGCCGCGGAATAACTTATACTTACCTGTTCGTAAAACCTCCAGTTAAAATTCGTCATCCAAAAATGTTCGCAATTCTTCTTCGGTTGAATTCTCTTCACAATTTTTCCCTCACGCAACACATCCTCACTCCACTGTTCCCTTCCCCTTACAATGGCTGAAGCTTTCCGTCAATCGCACGTCTCTGGGTGCACACAGCTCTGGCTAATTTGTGATTCCGTTCAATGCGGACCAAAGTCACAAATTTCAGAAACACGAATTGCAATGCCCAGTCAGTACGTGTGAACGGCAGAGTCAGCAATTGAACTACTCAGACAGCAGCTCAACTTTCAAAACAGTGAATCGGGAACAAAGTAGAACCAATCATGTCATTCATCAGAGAAACATCATGCACACCCAATCACACTGGTAAAACTCGGGCGTACCTTCCAAAACACAAGAAAATGACTTCTGCATCTCCACTGTGTCCAATGCACCACAATCCAACTGTTTCTTTCACGGGTGTACCCTTTTGTTGCACCATACCGATACATGCTGGGAACATTTGAGAAAAAAAATAAACACGAGCCAAGACATGCGTGCAACTGAGTACCCTGAACAGAAACCTGTTGCACTGCAGTGCTTCCTGATGACTCCGTGAACCAAGGACTTCACATGCGAGCAAATGCAACTTCACGGTCGAGCAGCGCAGTGTATCCCTGGTATCCGACAGATTTCCAGCTGAGTGCCAACCTTTTCATCCAACTGAAACTTTTCCTGAAGTGCAGTGGTACAGTGAGTCAAGCATTGGCGTTGCCAAACACGAATGAACTTCATCCGGTTGCTTTGAACTTTTGAGCAGTAGACTCCTGGCAGCTGGAGCAGGCGATCTGAAGGACGCAGCAATGTGGAGCATATTGCTTGCAACACAAGGGCAGATGGGAATGGAGGAACACAATACACGAGGACAAACGCTGAAAAGTATAATTGGCGTAATTTGTTCTCGCCGATGCAGCCGACTGCATCGACCCTGACGCGCGACGGTGGCTGTGGTCACGTGGGCACGACGGCGGCTGTGGTCACGTGGGCACGACGGCGTGCAAGAAACGCGCCCAAACGGGGTGAGTACGGTGTGACGTGCTTCGGGGGAAGTAGCCCAGAACAACGCGGGTGTCGGAGCGCGAGGCTACATCTTGCCACCACCGAGAGCGAATGAAAGACGCGGGCGCGCGTTTTTCTTGTTGAGAATGATCTCTTGCTCAGCCTTGACGCGTTGCTTTGCCTCGTCCTCCATCCGCTGCCTCTGCTCCAACATTTTGCGCTGCTCCTCAACCAACTTCAACTGTTCCTCAGCCTGGAAACAATGCGTCGTGTCTCAAATGAAGCAAGGTAACGAGATCACCAAATCACGGAGACATTCCGGGTCTACCGAGAAAATTAATCAGCCAAGAGGAACATGTTGCACAGAATTTTAGGAAGCATACCGGTGCTTCTCTCGAGAAACCATTAGTTTCATCGTCCCCATTGCCAACAATTTTTTCACCCTCAAATTGTGGTGTGAAAAGGGCGGAATCACAACTTCGCCAGCAAGTCAACAAAAGGCAGCTTACCAATTTACGTTCAGCTTCTTTCATCTTTTTGTCGTTTTCTTCCATAATTCGCTCAAGCTCGGAGCGCTTTTTCCGCTCCTCTTCCTACAAAACAATGGGTGTCAGTCAGTCGCGCATCAAACCCACACAAATGCACACAAAACCCTGTCTAAATTTGGCGTCCCAAACCTGCTTTAAATGTGAACAGCTGTGTTTCTTTACTCAATGATACAAACACAATACTGCGGGTGCAACGAAAGAGGAAACACTCTGCATGCTTACCACTGGAAACTCAACTGAAAATGCTGGCTGAGACTGTGCCATGGCCTGGTCTGCGAGGCAAACCTTCTTCGATTTGTTTTTAAATGTGTGTCACAAAACCACCTTTTGCGATTCCATCCCCCAAATTGTTTGACAAGACATGTGGTATCCCAGAGGCGTTTTCAAATTTAGTCACAAAACATTTGTCGGATCACTGGTGTGATTTGTAATTTTTCCCAAACCAAATCCGAAACGGCTTGACAGCGACAAGTAAGTCAAGCCAAAAATTTGTAAACAAATGAAACAAAAAAACAAACAGGAGTCAGACACAGGGGGACCGACACAAAACTTGTACAGCAATACGAGTATGTAGACGTCTGACGTTGTATCTTATTTTCGTTCTTTTGGCAATTGACAAAATAATTAAAGAGCAGATCTCACCAATTTAATTACCAGCCTGCAACTGTAAATGCTGCCTCCACTTCTACCGTACTGCATTGAACTCGAAAATCCTGGCGCCTTAAAAATCTCCGACTTACGGTTCACAGACCAGCTCCACACGTGAATGGGTCAACCGCATTGTTTTCCGATGAGCGGAAGTTTTGAGTTTGAGACTCCAACCCTCAATATTCGAAGGTCGGAGACTTTTTTCAAAAAGTGACCAAAGCTTCCCTGAACGTTTTGAATTTGTTGCTGTCATTGGGGACATTTTCACGCTCTGTACCAGGCCTGCAGGCCAGATTTGGTTTCGTGCAGAAGCACAAAACCAAACGTCACGGACAGAGTGCTGTCAGGAGCAGCGTGGTCGGATGATGTTTTGCTTTGAAACGTAAGTTGCTGAAACAAAAACTGTTGTCACAAAGACACGTTAGTTGTGTCAAAACACAGCAGTGTGCCCCTGAGCTCAGTGCAGTCCAATCGTGCCGTGTGTGTGGCGCACTCTTTCCCCACTTTTTGCAGTCAGAAAACGCGGGTCGTGCCGGCAATTCAGATATTTACCAGAAAAATCACACCAAAATTATCAGTGGGGAGTTGAGTCACAGAAACACAGCGCAGCACGACTGAAACACGGAGGAAAGGCTCTGCCGCTGGGCTTTTGGACAGTCATGGTAGGCAAAACTTTACAGCTGGAATCATTCCTGTTGATGTCATAATTTGTTTCAACCGATATCGCACAGGCATAAACTTTGAAAAGAAACGAGAATTCGACAAGAGATGACGAAATAAGAGCAAATGTCTGATTTTCTTTCAAACGGAAAGGACAATGGATCACCACGTGAATTGAAATTAGCTCACGCTCCTTGGCACTTTTTTCATCCTCACAAATACAAGACTCGCTCTCGCCCACAACATGTGTTTCCAGTTGACTGGCAGTGAGTGAGAAACTATCTCACTGAATTTTGGTCTCAGTTTCGTCACGCCCAGGTTCAGACTTTCCAAATAGGCTGTTCTCAAAGAACTTGGTCCATTCACATCCTTGAACAGTTCAACTGGAACCAACATGGCGTCAAGAAATTCATTGTCTTGTGATTCTTACCTTCATGCTTCCGAGTAAAACAATACTATTTCGGTCAATGTAAGAAAAGTATAACGCGTTACCTTTGACCGTATCCTGTAAAATAAGTTCTGTTAGTAATACATTGCCAACCCTCAAAGTTTTGCCTGTGCTTGTGCTTTGGAAACTTCTTGAACGTTTCATGCTGCAACGCACACATGAAACCAGCCATTAGTAAACTTTTCCACAGCGAATCGCCAGTGTTTGTACCCAAACAATGCACTTCTCATTTGTCCGAAGCACGTGATTCCATTTCGGCCCAACAGCACCCAGAAGTGAGACGTACCATGACTGCCCATGCGCGGGGCCTTGGTATGAGATAGACTTTACCTCTTTGAGTTTCTGTGCCTCCATCTCCTTCTGTCTCTGTTTCTCCATCTCTTCCAGCATCTGTTTCTCCATCACTCGCTTCGCCTCTTCCACGCGCCGCAGCACTTCTTGCTCAATCTCGTCTTTGCGCTTGTCCAGTTCTTCTTCGACTCGCTGTGCCACCAGCTCCTCCACACGTTTCGCCACTTCTTCCTCAATCAGCTTCTCTTCAAGCTCCTTCTGCCGCCTGTGAAAATACACGCCATGATTACCCACAAAAACGAATACACTCACCAGTCACTCAACAAAGCAGGCAACTGTTGTGTGACTTTCAGAGTGATGAGTACACTTCACCGAAAAGGAGTTTCTGTTTTCTCAAGATAAACAGGTTGCAAGGCGCTGCTCGAAATAAAATTAATTGATCAGACAGACGTCGGGGGGGGGGGGCTCTGCTCACGGGATGCATTTGGCAGAAGCGGAGTGCAAAAATATCGTTACATGAGTCTCTGACGCTCCGCCTCAGCTTTGCGCTCCTCCTCTTCTCGTTTTCGCGCCTCCTCGATTCGTTTGTTGATCGCCTTCTCATCGTCACTGTCTGAGCTGCTTGAAGACGTCGAAGACCGTCGCCTACAGGTCGTGAGGAAAATGTTCATCCTCTTGATCACGGAACTGCACGTAACAGGTTGCGGCTCTCGCTTCAGAAAAAATTCATTCAAACTGATCGAACACCAGACAAAAACAACACACCTCCTCCGCCTGTCTCTGGAGGGGGAACGGGAGCGCCGCTTGCTCTTGTGCGCCGCGGCGCGCTCTCTCTCCCGATCCCTGTCACGAGTGCGACTGCGTGACCGACGCCGTTTGTGCTTCCTGCTGTGTTTGTGACGACTAGGTGAGCGCGACCGGCTACGAGACCGACCCATCGTGCGAGCTCCTGGTTGTCGGAACCGTACGATAACGACTCTACAAACAGAACCTCGCAGATTTGACAATTTGCTTTTTGGTGATGAACTTTGGCCAATAAACTCGTCAAGTCATTCGAATTCAGATGTGAAACAGTGAACAAGGTGAAGAAAAGAACCGAAACAAAACAGAGTGGTCAACTGTGATGACCATAGCATTCACCAGGAAGGTGGATTTACGGTAATCACCCTTGAAGACCAGTCTCAGCTTCGAACGTGTTGCCAGGTGACTGGATCAACACATGACCAGTCCTCGCACAGCAATTTTCCAATAAAAAAAAGAAAAAAAGCAAAAAAGCCACTTTTTGAATAAAATAAAA
>JAAUXT010012355.1_pt1 | contig 11642 bp, 10 predicted proteins | sample 7278171 | NCBI WGS metagenome assembly JAAUXT01 (sample SAMN14350112, study PRJNA611818) | marine sediment metagenome | isolation source: surface marine sediment (1.8m) | place: French Polynesia: Moorea | collected 2018-08
CATGTATACAGATATACATACAGACTGATGGTGATTACACCAAGCGCGCGTCCTATCGGCAGAGCCGGACCGCGCTAAAAAATAGCCAACCAGAGTGGGGCAGCACTTTTGTAAGTCACTGTGGTCACCACAGTCTTCTCTGAGATGTGACAATGAGGGCCAGTGAAGATCAAGGTCTTGTACGCGGGATTTTACGGTAAACTCCTGCTGTTTCCCCCTGTTTTGAAAACTTTCAAAAGTTTTCATAAGGGGTTTTCAAAAGGGGTTGTAAACTGGACGTCAATTTTACTTCCGAGATGAACCTGCCACCAAAATACTCGAGTTGTATACTCGTGAAAATTTTCACCAGCACATCGCTGCCTTTGCCGCCTCTCTCCACCACTGAACACAGTGTACATGTGTATGGGGTACACACAGCCAGTTCTCTGTTTGCAAGCCAACTGAGCATGTAGAAGCAGCAGGCTGTGAATGTGGGAGCGACCGTGGGAATATTGTGCTCACAATTCACACGACCTCGTTGGCTGGTTCACTCTATTGACTGAATTGAGAACCTACGTCTCTTGAATTCTGTTCTCGACCTGAACTCAAACCGAACAATAAATCACTTCAAAAAGTACTCGGTGTCCAACGTAACGGGGAACAGTTCAACAAAAAACATCAACAGAAACAAGAAACATAAAGTTCAACAATCGTGCGCGATAAAAAGCTCACCTGCGATACGTAAATTTGTTGTTCATTCATGATGACCAGATGCTTTTCCTGAATGCTCTTCTGCACACACAGTCGGCGACCACCACACAATCACTTCGTATCCAACTGAATAAATTTGACCTGAGGTACACACGTATGTCCACGAAATTGTAGTTTCAAAACGAAAGCACAACCAAAGTCGCTGCAAGTTGTGGAGAGAAAGTCGAGTGCACAACAACATGTGGCCTCAAATCTCCCACGAACTGTGTGGTGCTGCAGCGGTGCCGCAGAAACACACACTCGTGAGAAAGTGCATTTGCATCTCGCTCCGCGAGAACAATAGGCGAAGGCTGTTGTTTTGGCAGCCGGCAGCACCCTCTCGCGCCTCAACCACATGTCACAACACAGTGTGCCGGACTGCCCCTCCCCCAATTTTTGGCGTTCTCAACATTGGGAACAATGAAAAATGCTTGTATATTTTACGTTCACCGTGGTCTGTTTCTCACATCACAAGGTGGAATAAATTTTCCCAATCACACGTTGAACAAAACAAAAGATTTTTAACACTTGAATTTTTGGAAGTTTATGAGCAACAGGCTGTGAAAACAAGAGACTGCAACTGAGTTCAAGTCAGTGCTGGATGGTATTAGCTAGCTGTCTGTGGATTTGTTAGTCCAAACATCAGACTCTGATGCTGAAGATGCAAATACTTCACTTCATAAATGGGAAAATTTATTGGGAAAATTTACACTGAAATTTGCACTGAAATTCCACAACATGGAATAAATTTTCCCAATTGCAAAAAGCTGGAAGAGATTGAACGGAAAGAGGAAAACAAAAGGAAGTGCAAATTGGCACATGAACAAAGAACCCAGGCAGAAGCAGAGAGGCAGGCAGCACAAGCTGAAAGAAAATGCCAGAGTGAAGAAGCTGAAAAGAAAAAAGATGAAGAACGGAAAGAAGCTGCAAAGAAACGAGAGGATGAGCTTATCCAAAAGAGATGGCAGAATGAGATCAAGAAATTGCAGAATACGGCAAGTCTATCACAAAGAGAAAACGATTGGGCCTGATGAATGCTTCAGCTTATGATCCGAATGTGCAGGTGTCCAACAAGGCATTTGCAACAGAAGATTCCTCTGACGAAGACACGGCACCTCAGGAAGAGGAAGAAGAATGCTTCACATGCGGACAGGAGGAGGTTCCTGGTCAGGTGCAGAAGGGACAAGATGGATGGAGAATGGAAGAAGATGGTGAATAGATGGTGTAGGCTCCACCGTGAGAGGAGGAGGAGTGATCCTCACCACAGAGCTGACCAAGGCCTGCAGTACTGCAATCTCCACAAGAGTCTCCACTAATTCTGGTCACATGATATGTGCTTTTTTCAATAAAGTATCTTGTGTGACCAAAATTATCTCTCTCTCATTGAGTTTCAATGGGTGGTCGGGTACTGGAACAAGTGGTTGGGTACTGGAACAAGTTCAGAATTTGTTCCAGTACCCGGCCACCCTCAATTTGACCCACTTAGAGAGCTCTGAACTTGATAATCTTGGGCTCTAGAGAAAGCTGTCAGCTTTCCAACGAGCCCAAGATCATCAAGATCAGAGATTCGAGGAACAGCCGTGTGAAAAGCAGATTGATCTGGGTGGTCGGATACTGGAACATTCCTCTAGGTCATACCAATGAGGGGGGTGGACCAAGCTCATGGCCGGGCAGGTCCAACTTGGGGCCTCGGACCTTCCTGTAACCAGGATGATCACGCCATCTGAGACCGCGTTGAGCGCGTTTGAAACCAAACAGCCACAATCACTAGTGGGACATGTCCGTCTGGAAAAACTAAGAAAAGGTCCTTCTATTTCCGTCTCCTATGGACATCTGGTGTGTGTGCGTGTGTGTGTGTGTGTGTGTGTGTGTGTGTGTGAGCAGAATGTTGTTCAACATTCTTTGTCAAAGATGATACCAAATTGTGAGGGACGAGTACCGGTTGAGTACCTGGAACGAACCTGAAGATCAACGAACCCGCGACTGCACGTGCAGAAACAAATTCTGACAAGTTTTCAGGGGGGGGGGGGCAGGGAAGGGTGTCAAACGTACAAACACACGAAGGTATCGTGATTGCAAGAAGCCCGCGGTCAGACCAACAGGCCGCCGGTTTGACAAGCGTTTCACTTGGAACATTCACCTGACAGTAGCAAAAGAACGGCAGATTCCTCTCCAGAAATTGAGCCTGGCAAGCATCCAGATGAAAGCAACACGAGTTCGTTTCACGGGCAGATTCCGACGATTCAACTTCAGTTGGCGACCAATTGTATGACTAGCTGTGGATCTGCGACCAAATTGAGCAAATTGCACACTGCAAACATTTGATATGACACAGTGGAAATCTGCAGAATGAGTTCTTGTGATTGGGAAGTGCAGTGCAGTGCAGTGCTGTGACAGGTGTGAAAATATCTGGTGGGCAACATGGGATTTATTCCCTTGGTGTCACCCGCCCTCATGCTGAAAATTATTTTTGCCCCACAATTTTGCACCAAGGAAACCCCCAACATTGACCACGGAGGCCCCCCCCCCACACCAAAATGAGATCACACAACCAAAGGTGGGACACCAACCGAGTGCCCCATCAACAACCCTGGATGCACTCGTGTCCATACTCGCACCTTTATCCGAGGGCCCCAAACATTTATTTTCAGCGAGACATCTGACAGTGAGACGGACTCAAGCATCTTCGCTGTGACCATCCAGATGGCAGAACACGTGTTGTTTGGATTTAATCGACAGCAAGCTGGCGGGTTTGTAGCTTCACGAAAGGCGTCGGACAACTCACTGTACTGCGTCCTGCGCCGAAATATGGGTAGAATTGACTGATTCGTCACACAACTGAGCGACCTACGCCAGCCAAGCTGCACCAATTCACGCATCGACGAAATCCACAACAGCAGAATGATTTGTCAACACGGTCCAGCACACAAGGGACCCAACCTTTGAGCAATGCTCATCACAAGTGCGTTTTGTGCAGTTCTCCTCTGCTGCAGTACACACGACCGCTATCAGCGAAATCTGGGTTCAATTGTTGCGAAATTATGACACGAAGCAACGCTTGTGGTTCATTCAGATCAAGATATTCTTCAAAGATCAGGGCAACTCCCGTGTTGAATGCAAAGTTTGAAAGTTTTGTGAACTCGGCAAAGTAACTTTATTGTCACAAGAACGTAAGTATACGCAGTGATTACACCGTTTCTCCACCGAAAAGTATAACCGCGTAGAGATCAGAAGCTGTCAGAAGAAAATTACTGACCTGTGGTCAAGAATTCCTTTTTTTATCCACTCAAAGATTCCCGATTTTGGCAAAAATGGCGACTTGAGTGTTCCGTCGTTCCCATCAGGTGGCGTCCCAGGTTCGAGCGACTGAAGATGGCGAAAAATGTCAATGGCGGACAGAGAATCTGCGGACACAAAATTTTGCCAGAAAATGTCTGTTTCTCATGAAGTGGTGGACCAAGCACTTGACAACACTGACACTATAGAGAGAGCGAAGTCGAAGCACTCTGTAGATCTCATAGATGCGAGCAACAGTGGAAGTACTCCAATGGAATCCGAGGGCCAAGACCAACAAAATAGTCCTGATGACGAATGTGGACAGTCAGCCTCAGCTGAGGAAAGCAGTGACGTTTTGTCGAGTCACATTGACACGTCGTCGTGTCCAGCTGATGGTGAAATGGTGTCAGAAGGACCCCAGTCAGCTATGGAACCCTCCGTTCGAAACGATGAACCCAGTGTAGAGATCAACAACGAAGAGAAGATATTGACAGGTAGACTGCAACGAAAGCCTCTCGAAAGCCGATTTCAAGACAATTGTGTTTGCTTAATGCTCGTTGTTTTTGCTTGTTTGGAACTCACTGTGTATTCATTTTCACAGAGGATGTGTCCGTCAACGCCGAAGCCGCGACGAACGAGTCGGCAGGGGGCCCTGTGCCGTTGTCTCCCGAACTAGCCGGACAGCCAGAATCGTTGCAAAAGTCTGCTTCTGGTTCATCCTCCAACCAAGCTCCCTCTTGTCCAGTTGATTCCTCTTCCAATAATGAAGCAAAGGGCTCCACATCTGCACCGGGAATGGACACTGACAATTGTGAAGGCGCCACGGCTTCCTGCTCCAGCGCTTCAACCCCTTCCAACGACAAAGCTCGCCCTCAAAGCGTGTATCACATAAAGTGGATAAAGTTCAAATCCAGCGACGTTGCTATAATAACTCAGAACGAAAACGGGCCCTGCCCTTTGTTAGCAATAGTGAACTTTCTGTTGCTGAAGGGGAAAGTCAAAATGCCAGGCATGATCGAAATGGTATCATCGGACCAGTTGACTGAATACCTGGCAGACTGCATCTTCGAGTACGCCCCAAAAGTAAGAACTTGCTTTTCGAACTCTCTTCACTCACATGGCATGCGACAGATGGACATTGTCACAAAAGAACCTGACGGCCAGAGTTTGATTTGGGTTGAATTGTGGTCAGTCAAGTCGTTTCTTCCTGTTGGCGTTCTGAATCACAAAACTTGCTTTTAACCGATTTATTGACAGCCGTCTGTACACGGATCTCACAAAACTTGTGTTTTCCAGGGCATAACCGAAGACGCACAGCTGAACTACGAACAAAATATGAGTGATGCGATGGCAGTGTTTCATAAACTCCAGACAGGCTTGGATGTGAATGTGAAATTCACTGGGTACTTTGCTTGTCCTGAATGTGTTCTTGAATGCTCTTTCTTTTGGGAATCACAAGCTCTCCTCCTGATGTTTGCGATGCTTGTTTTCAGCGTCAAAGATTTCGAGTACACGTCAGAATGCATCATCTTTGATCTGCTGAACATCCCGCTGTATCACGGCTGGCTGACGGATCCTGAATCTCCTGAAACTGTTACTGCAATAGGAAGCTGCTCGTACAATCAACTTGTGGAGAAAATCATCAGCCAAAAGAACTCCAAAAAGGAGGAGCTTATCACCGAAGGTAAATTGTGATTTATCTCTACACACAGCTTCGTTGTTGGGAAGACCAGAATGCGTTGGCAAATGGAAAGGTGTGTACACCGACCGGGCTCATTTCGGACAGACAGGTTCCAGACATGTCCGAGGCGATGAAGTCGCGTTGCCATTGCCATTGCCATTTTGTGACGGGTTGCACAACTTCCTGTCACTTACGGTGCAACCTGTCACAAATAGTTCCAATGTGTTGCGTGTACAACCTGACAGAAACCAAAAATGTTCAACACCACTGTCATATTGAACATAAACAACCAGTCAAGATTCTGTCATATTGAATACATATGCAACCTGTTAGCAAAGTAAATGTTGCAAATGTGCAACCCATCAAAATCCTGTCATGTTGCACACATGATGTATGTAACATTTACTTTGCTGACGGGTTGCATACATGTATTTAACATGACTGCAGTACAAAAATGGTTCTTATTTGGTTGCACACAAGCAACATTTTCTGTTCATAACAAGTTGCATATGTACAACATGTTCAAGTTTTGACTGGTGACATGTATGCAACATGACAGAATAGTGCTGGGTTGCACATATACAACAATTACTTTGCTAATGGGTTGCATATGTGTGCAACATGACAGAATTTTGACTGGTTACACATGTGCAACACAACAGTGGTGTTGAAAGTTTTTGATTTCTGTTAGGTTGCAGATGTGCAACAAGATTCATTTGTGACGGGTTGCACCAGAAGTGACAGGAAGTTATGCAACCCGTCGCAAAATGGCGATGGCAACGGAGTTCGATACACATGGCACGTCCGGATTCCAAAAAGTTGTATGGCAGCTCGTCCTCTTTGCATAAAGTGGACGGAAGTTGTCAAACTACTTGCTGGTTTGCGGACATTTCCGAACACCTCCAAAGCATCTTGCTGCTGACCTGGAAACTGTATTGCAGAGGAAATTTCAGTGCATATTTGAATTTCATGGGTTCAAGTGAATGCAAAATCCATTGGAAACTGTCCAAAATTGGTTCAGTTTGAGCTGTGCTGGGAACATATGAAAACTTCACACACGTCGACTTGTGATAGCGCCGGCGTGTGTTTTTGCAATCGGTGCAGAGTGTCCGGTTGTTCGGACTTCATGACGGCCACCCTCCCTCAGGTTTGAAATTTGTCAGCCACACTCTGTCGGGAAGGAGAAGGTTGGCGGGGGCGGGGGGGAGCTCCCAAGGCAGGTGGCATTGAACATCCTCTCCCGCCGGTTTGCAAATTGGCACTCGTGGCCTGGCTGTCTGGGTGGGGTGCTCCAGACCAGCAGTCGCAGCAGCGGAAAAAATTTGTTTGGCAGGGGGACCAGGAACAATTCAGTGAGCTCTGCCACCGAGTAGGTGCGGGTCCACACCTGATGGTGTTCTTCATTTGCATTTGTGACAAAATAGTTTGTTCAAATTCAAGTCGCATTTCTTTTCTCGCAAGCTGGATGTGTTTACGTGACGGAAAGGCTCAAATTTCTCAAGCAAGGAAAGGGGCGGGATGAAAATGTGGTGAGAAGGATCGAAATTCTTGGGACACAGACCCTGTTTCTGTGGTGCGCTCTCCAACACTGGGCAGGCCGACAAATATGCGCACAAACCAGGTGTCTGAGTGGGGTGGAATCAAAATTTCACGAAAAAGGGAAAAGAGGTTTTGCTGAGCACCTGGCAGTTGTCACAGATATTGAGCAGTTATCTCGCCCGAGTCATGCGTATCCCATTGCCCGTCGTGGTGAAAAATCTGTGCAACTTGTCTCCAATGCTGACAACATTTTGAGAGTACAGGCAAGTTTGTCTGTTGGCACTGGTTTCGTTGAGACAGTTCTTTTGTTTTCACAGCCTTGATATGCGAAGAGTTTCTGCAACGCACGGCATCGCAACTGACGTATCACGGCCTCAGCGAGTTGGTCACGAGTATCAGGGAAGACGAACTGTGCGTTTTCTTCAGAAACAACCACTTCTCTACGTTGTACAAACACAAGGTGAGCACTTTTATTCTTTTCTGAAGTCTAGCTGAAGCAGCCTCGTCCGAAAGCAACTGGTTTGCACTCAGTGGGAGAGGCTGAGTGATATCAGTGTGACAACAACTGTTGCGCTTGTGAGTGAAGTACACTTCCCTGTTGAAAAATAATTTATGTTTGGTCCCGAGCAAAGTCAGACGAACACGAACGAATCTTGTAATGGAATGGCAAATTCAGCAGTTACCTGAACTGGCAAAGACCACTGGTTCATCTCTCAAATCCGAATTTTCGTTCTGACGTCGTCTTGTTGCAACGCCATTCGAGTTTATAGCGTGAACTGTGTCGTCAGCTTCCGTGACCGTTGCTACGTCATCAGACCCAGAGCCAAGCGTTTGATTGTTCCAAACCTTTCAAGCAGAATTGAACACAAAAATGATTGTTTGGTTGTGAATCAAGATTTTTCTCACACTTGCGGATCACACGATTATGCTCACCAGGTGAACTGCAGTGTCGTTCGCTGCAGTGGTGTCTGTGCCTTGAACATCAGTCCAGTCGTCGTCGAGGTTGAAAACGCACGTTGATCGCAGTTTCGGTGATGACACCATCGCTTCTACGGTTTCGTTCACATACTTTGTCAGGCCGTGACACGACTCGAGAAAAGACGCGAGCTCCTGCAGGTTCCTCTCTATGAAACTGCAATGAAAACGTACGCTTGTTTTCGCGCTCGTTGGTGTCGACGATTAGCACTTGCTCTTGTTTGTCCGTGTTGACACCAGCGTGAGGCTGTCAAATTGCTTTGTCAAAAGAACCTGCAGAGTGTGGATGCATCGAAACTTGGTTCCGTCAGATTGCGTCTGTAGATCTCCTCTTCCAAGCGTTTGTTTTCGCTTGAAATTTCCTTCAGCCTGGGAATTTGAGATTCAGCTTTTGGGCAGCCTGCAACGGGAGAATCGCGAGTTGTACAATCGAAAAGTGTTTTTCTGCAATCGAAGGCAAAACAGTGAAAGTTTCTCTGTATTTCCAAGGGTGGTCTTCGGCAACAGTAAGATGGACATTTATCTTGAAAATACGCTTTGTTCACCATAACAGAAGTCAGATTGGAATGTGGTCAGTTTGTGGATGTCAATTCTCTGCAAAACCATGCTGATCAAGGACCGTGGCGGGCAGTCCTGCTTTGTATCCATCACGCAGATCAGAGCGCTGTTTGGATTGAGGCCTTCCATGTTTCTGAAGAACAGAATGGAGACGAGGCTGGAGACCAGGTTTTTTTCCCCAGTGCTGCTTTTGTGTGCGTGCCCAAAAAGAGACAGCAAGTGCCACCTTTTTGAAAACACGCCGACAGCGAAAGCATCGGTGCGTACGTATACAGTCGGGCCAAACTGGAATGTGGACTGCCTCCCCTGTGGTCGGAGTGTGGCGAGTCGCCACACATTTCTTTTGGGAGGGGGGGGGGATAAGAGTTGAGAAAAAAAGTGGTGTCCCTCCCTCTCTAAGTGGAGATAGTTCTGGGTGAAACAATTACATGTACAAGTTCGGGTGTTCTCAAAAATTTCGAGGGTCAAAAATGGTCAAATGACCCACCCGGGAAAGTTTTCAGGTTCAAATAGTTTGTGCATCTCAAGTATTTCACACACCAACGTTTACCAGAGCATTTTGGTGCGATGCGTGTGTGTTGCGGTGCACGTGTTGTTGTGCGAAGTCCCTGTAGGGCGAAGCACCATGTGGTAGTGCAGTATATGGCAGCTGGACCAAAATGTCCCCTGCCCCCTCCCCCCTGGGACCCCCCTCTCCCTAGCTAGACCCCCCTGTGGCCAGACCCCTCTACTATGGCCAGACCCCCCCCCCCAAAGACAGCATGATTGGTGGAGGACAAGGAGGACCAGGAAGAATTGATGAACAAGGAAGAATTGACGACATTACCGAGGCTGCAAGGGACTTCGCACTGCAGTTGCCTTGAGCACTGCTTCTCGTTTGAACTCTGCTCTGGCTCACGTTTTGTTTTGTTTTTTCTCACGAAAGGACAAAATCATGTTGTCTCTCACTCGCATTTCTCAGCGATGTTGAAATCATTCTGCAAAGGATTCAGTTGGAAATAGTTGTCCAGCTCTCTGATCCTTGTGATGTTGAAGTGATTGAGGACGCCTCGGTAACAGCGTATCAGGTTGCGCACAGTACAACTGCAAGAAAAAAGTAAGTCTTGACTCTTGAGTTTCTTCGGTGAATGTGTCGTCTTTGTGTTGTCTCGCACTTTCACTTTGCGTCAATTGCCTTGTACTTTTACCTTCCTGCTTCAATGAGCCTCCCGCGACCGTATCTCAGGAGATCACACTGCGTCTGCAGGACGGTCCTTCTGGGAGGTGTCAGCGAGGGGTCGGAGAGTCGGTCGCATCGCGGGTTGATCTGTTCGCCCGGATCCACCGCTTCTCCACCCGTGGCGGGGTTGAAGCTGCGGCGCTGGCTTTGCTGTCGCGCCGCACCACATGGCACTGCGAGAACATTGTCATGCATGTGCACATTGCGCATGAATAGATGACACAGAGTCGTTCACATGGCAGTGTTGGGGTTGATGTTGCCTCACCAACACTCATGTCGACTCGATTGGTGGAGCGACAGGAAAGGCAGGGTCCCTGGACATCTTGGAAGCAATGAATGTCATTGTTTCGTTTTTGTTGCGCGAACAGAGCTTTGTCCCTCACGACCCACCGAGATTGCGAATTTCCGTGATGACTGAATGGACAGAATATTTCTGTGAACAAAATCAGCAGTGCACTGGTTCGAAGCCCGTTCAGCAAAGAAGAGGACCCTGGTTTGGTACGACCACCGAGAACAGGGCATTGAGAAATTCACCACAGGAATTGTGACCGACGTAATGATGATCAGACTCGTGCAAAAGAGGTTCAGTTTGGCACTGCACTCCAAACAAGTCAGACAATTCCTCGAGCGAAAGAGAAGACTGTGAGATGACTGTAGAACAGTGCTCTTTTGTCTTCAGCTGTCAGCCCAAGAGAAACTTTGTTTCCCGAGTCTATTGACACACTTGGAAACATTTATTCTGAAGCCGTGAAGTCAACTCTCACCTAGTTCAAGAATTTTGGTGTGTGTTTCAACGACCTGAACGCGTGACAGGCCCAAAGTTCGCAATTTGTGCCTCGAAGTTTGCAACTTTCACTGGCGTGAATGAAAAAGTTCAGACAAGCATTGTGACTTGCCTGACAGCAAGAAGAAAGCGCAGATGGTGAAGCTGGTTCGTGACGGTCTCATGCCGAATGTGTTGCTTTGTGTGGAGTCTGGTGTGAAATACGGTATTCCTGAGAGTGTCTATGGCGCCGTCGACAACGAACTGAAAAAATAGTATTGACGCATTGCGATCCAATGTGAACGTATAGTGTTACTGTACTGATTCTTTCTTGCCAACGTGATTTGTCTTGTCTTGGCGACTTGAAACCCAGTTTTCCCTCGGATTGGGTTTCGCTTCACCGACACCATTTGGGCGACGTCGGCCATCGAAAACAAGTTCAAACCAACGCGCGATTGTTTCTGTCGGTGTCTCTTTGCACATAGCGCTGAAAGCGGACTGCGTTTTCTGCTTCAGAACGAGTTGTTCCTACTTGTCACGGACCAGGGTTTTCTCACTGAAAGCAACGTCGTCTGGGAGACGTTGTGTAACGTGGAGGGCGATGGCCACTTCGTCGACGCCGAATTTCACACCTACCGCAAACCAGAAACCTCCACTGTGCCAATCGTGGCGCCGACGGTGCCAGTCGGTTCCGAGCAACAAATCGACCAGGAGTAAGTACCTTCTTGTGTGCAATGCTTGTGTGCGTGTTCGCTATTTTCTGACATTTTTTGTCGCGCGAGCGCGACGAAAGTAATCTGTCTGTCTGTCTGTCTGTCTGTCTGTCTGTCTGTCTGTCTGTCTGTCTGTCTGTCTGTCTGTCTGTCTGTCTGTCTGTCTGTCTGTCTGTCTGTCTGTCTGTC
>JAAUXT010112650.1_pt1 | contig 11640 bp, 9 predicted proteins | sample 7278171 | NCBI WGS metagenome assembly JAAUXT01 (sample SAMN14350112, study PRJNA611818) | marine sediment metagenome | isolation source: surface marine sediment (1.8m) | place: French Polynesia: Moorea | collected 2018-08
AAATGAGTTCCCAAATTGTGAATGTTGAGTGAAAAAGTAAGAATTTTTGACAAAACAAAGTGAGTGAAATCAGAGTGAGCAAAATCAGAGTGAGCGAAATCAGAGTGAGCAAAATCAGAGTGAGTGAAATCAGAGGGAGCGAAATCAGAGTGAGCGAAATCAGAGTGAGCGAAATCAGAATTTCCTCAAATCACCGTGAGCTCCATGGAGCTATTTTTACTCCAGCTTCTCAATTTTTCTTTCAGCCCACAAATTCATGGATGCAAATCTGCAGTATCTGCATGTGTGAGCAACTGTCTGTGGAGAGGTCGCCGCTTCGTGTCTTGATTGGCACTTTGCATGTTTCTTCATCTCGCGATCCCATGCACTTAATTTTCACAAAAAACTTGACAAGACCAACAAATAATTGTTGGTTCTCAACAAGGAGAAAGTTCACGGATGATCTCGACAAACATACGTACGTTCGAAAAAGACAAACGGGAGGCTCAGCGCATTTTGACCTTGGTGCCACGAAGCAAGTTGAACGTTGACAAGAAGAACCAGCGTGAATATTCTGCTCCTTTGACCACCGAAAGTTTTCGAAAACTCGCGTTTGTTCATCTTCACAGTGTCATGAGCAATTTCACAAGCAGAAATCCCTTTTGCCACGCAACACCTGGCGAAGCGAACCCAGATTATCAGGAAGCTGGATGCACAAAATACTCAATTTAGTCTGCACACCTCACTGCATGGCTCTCTGCAGATGTATGGCTTCCTCCAGGAGTGATATCTCATTCAGTGTTGTGGGCCTGTCGCAACATTGCGGCTTTGCATGATCAGCTGGACTTGTGCGGAGAAAGGCTGAGTGGTGTTTGTACAACAAAAATAGGACCGAGCATGTGGAACTGAAGCTGCATTAATCTTCTTGGCCTTTCGAATCGTCATGAAAAAAGTACATCTACTCACAACTGCAATTATTGCATCAATTACAATTGATTTTGCCCTTCAATTTTTATTGATACTATTGTCTTTATGACCCAACTGCACTGGAATGCTGCAGACACTCCGAGTTGTTCACTGCTGCAAATTGACCTGAGTGCATGAGAGACGTTCCGATCGGCCAACAAACATCATGCGATAGTCTTGTTGCACTATACGTCGCAGTTGTACAAAATCTAGTACGGGGTCTTGAAATCTCTCCATGTAAGGTTCGTCCGTTCTCGTTTCATAAAGACACACAACTTCACCAACCAAGCAGTTGCAAAGTGCCTTTTTGTCGAAAACCGACGTTGCGCATGCATGTGCGTGTGATCCTGATTTGCAGCATGTCTGCAAAACCGCTCCAAAATTCATCACGCTGATATCAAAATCAATGTTGAAATCGTGAACTTTCAGCCCGCATCATAATTTTATAAAGTACTCGACGATGTACGTGTCATCGTGCAATGTTTCCACATTAATCTGACACACACATTTGTCGCCGCAAGATTTATGCTTCCAGTGCACCCAGTGTCAGAGGGAGAACATCCATTACAACCATAACGATCCACATCTGTTCATGCACAAAAATTGTGACAATTACACTTAAAATATCAGTAAAAGCTGCTCCCAAAACAACAAAATCCCACAATTTTCGCCACGATGGTTTTTTTTTCAGTCTGTTTTTGTGCCTCAAACAGAAGAGCTGCAGCGATATTTACAGTTTGAGTGTTGATCAACACCAAATCTGACCAAGAAAAGTGAAGCTTGTCTCCAAGCGTGTCACACTTTTGGGGATACACCAAGCTTCTGCAGGAGTGTGCACTGCAGCAAGAGCTTGGCATGATGTGGGTCAGGGTTTCATTGCAAAACACTCCTCTGATTCTGATTGCAGCTAATAGTCCCAATTTACCCGACAAATACACAACCTAATTACTTAAAAAGCCTATGAATGAACTTTGAGGACAAGTCTCTTGATGAATTCTATATGCAGAGCAGTCGCGACTTAGTCTCGGCATATTGACAGACTTTGAAGTGGCCTGAATTTCTTAGGCCTAATAAATAGCCTCCTCTGATGAATTGTTGCCTATTTAGAGCCGAACATGAACAGAATATCTAAAGGGAGAAGGGAGAGTCTTCATTCAGAGAAGTGCAGTGCGCGCGGTTCTCTCTCTCAGGAGCTGGGCGGAGGTGATTGTGATTCCCCGCATGCCCCGATCGGACTGGTCTGCATTAACCTGCGCACCGCCGAGCCGGCCATTATACAATGTATAATTGCCTCAGGGCTGGACATTTCAAACAGAAGAAGCAGAGGACCACACAATTCTGGTAAATCAAGCAGGGAGAGTGCGGTGGATGACTTGAGAAATGCTCAAAGAATGACGGTCACACCAAGGCGAAAATCACTGTTCGATTGCAACGAGTGACTTCTTTTCATTTCCAGGCTTTCCCCAATTGAGTGAAGTAAAGTTGCTGTGATGGAGCAATATCACGCAAGCTTTAGCTGCTGTGGATGCTGCTCTTGCGAAGAAGACAAAGCAGCTTTGAGTTATGGCTTTATTTCAGCTAAGATAAACAGCTTAAATGGAGAAACGAACTGCATCATAAGCTTAATTGAAATTGATCTGCAGTTTATTGAGACAATCAGTTACACTGAAGGCTCCTCGACTGTCGCTTGGTTCAAAGCATCTGATGAAACAAATGGCAAAGAAAACACAAAAGCTGTTTGAATTAATCCACCACATTCCGTCATGTTAGAATGCGATGCATCAAGTTGTCGGCACCGCTTCTCTCTGTGTGCAGAGGAATGTCTGTTTGAAGGGGAATCCTTCAATTCTGGGGCTGTGAAAACTGTTGTTCATCCAGTGCCCCGGATCGTCTGTTCCACAACCTTCAGCGAAGGTGAAATGTCTTGAAATTGTGGTCTTGAAGCGTGAACTCATCAATCCACTGTTTTGACTCACGACAAAGACTTTGATGTTTGTGACAAGAAAACGGTCCTGATGTGCATGGCAGTTTAAAATGCACGACGAACGAGGGAGTGCATTTTCGTGTCTGGGACAACCCATGGGACCTGCTGGCACCGCAGATCTCGGATAAGAATGGAGGTCACACCAGTTTGCGGTGCGCCCTGATCCACGTCCGTATGAATCTGGTCACTCGCAATTTTGACGCACAGCCAAAGGAAGCCAGCTTGGTGACGTCCCTTCCACCAGAAAACCAACGGTTTATTCCAATATGCAGGTTTCCATTTGAAGTGGACACCGTGCTGTCCTTTTCTCTGGTTTTAACTTTCACAGCATTGCGTGTGTTCGGCGGGAAAGACGCCATTGCTCGGCTTAAGCTCTTTGTGTCCACAAGGACCAAAACGCGTCACCTATACTGACCGAACACGGGAACAAACTCAAGCCACACGGTGTCTTCGCCAGTCAGTGGTAAAGATGAAAGAAATGAAACAAATGCGACACTGGCAGGTTGGATGCTTGATTGTCTTTTTGCCTTTGAAGGCAAACTGAACATGTAGCCATTGTAACTTTGTCTGCAGGAAGGATCAATTGATCATGGCTGCTGAAAAAAGCCTCACGGAACCAAGGGCAGACAGGACTGTACAAGCAATGGACAGAAATACCGTCGAAGATTGCCGTTCAGCTGCTGCAGAACCATTTCTTCTACTTTGTTCCTTTGAAAAATAACTTGAAAGAGTCTGTCTTCCTTTATGTGAAAATTTGAGGTCGAAAATCGTTCGCATGACCTCGAGCTGTTTTCTGTCTCAGAGGTTCACGCACGGCAAAGTTTTAAAGACCTCTCGCTTTGAAACCAACACAGCATGTTCCAAAGAAGAGGACGAAGAACCTTTACATGCAGTGAGACGTCAAAACATTCTGCAAAGACGAAACACCAAGAAAAATCTTCCACAGGAACACTTCAGAACGGGCAAAACATGCACACACGAACCACTGAGGGGTGGATTCAGACAGGTCAACCAGGCATCAAAGAGCATTCCAGCAACAGGAATTGGAGAACGAGTCTGCTTTTCGAAGAGAAGCAGGTCAGAAAGATTGTGGTGGGAAAACCGAAACGTCACCCGCACAAATCTCGCGAGTTGCAGGTGAATTTCAGTTTCTCTTTGCAGTGAGTGGGAGAGGTAAAGTCACCAGAAGCAGAATCGCACGCATGCAGCACAGTGAGAGAGTAGGATCAAGAGGCCTACCTCCAAGGGCCTGACGCAGGGGCTGCGAGGCTTCAATGGAGGGTGGGGCTGTGACTGCTGCGGCTGCTCACGCTGAGGCTCTTTGCTGCCTTCTGGCCCGGGACTGGGGCACTTGGTATCGCTAGTGCTATCGCCCAGCACAGCGCATGCATGAGCCGGAACTGCCAACTTGTGCGGAGGGTGCTGCTGGAAATTAGAAAAGAAACAAAGAACCAAGGGTTAGTGATGGAAATGAAACAAACTCTTGTCGCAGTTGCTAACTACGTGAGTTCACTGGGTTCTGTGCGATATGCTTCAACATCAGCAGTGCCGTCCGGCAAATTAGTCACAACTGAATCCGGGCCCCAAAGAAAAGCTGGAGTGCTTGAAGATGTGCTCGTTCAATTGACTGTGAGAAGCTTGCTGAAATACTCGTACACTTCGCGAACACGCCAAAGGACATCATAAACACACAAGGAATCGAAAAGGGAGGAGTTTGTCGTTTTCTGAAAGGACGCATCGTCGAAGCAGCGCTTTTTCTCTGCTGCAAAATTGTGTGCACAAAAACCCTGAGAATTCTGACGGACATGTTCATGATGACTGACGGCAACAAAACTGAATGCATGATGTATGATCAGCAAATGTCATTGAACACACCAGTCGAAAATCAATATCAGGAGTTCGATGCATGTACGACGCAACACTTTAAGTCCACCTTCCTGACTGCAAAAGAAAATATGAATGAGGTCCACTAATTTTCGCAAAAAAAGCTCAGTTTGCTCTCGGACACATCAATGGTTGGACATTCGAAGGACATTTGGTGTTGAAATTCTGCTGACGCTTTGTTCAAAGAAGTTTCTGGGATCCGTGCGTCGGAATAAGCGGACCGCAGATTTACACCCGACTTGTGATCAAACACACACCAGCTTCCCCTCTGTGCCAGGAATGTTGTTGTTTGCACCTTTGAACAGTAAATGGCTTTCCATTTCATTCCAGTCAGAATTGGACAGACGAATCGAAAACCTTGCTGGAAATTTGTGCTACCCGTGCGAGCAGACGATGACATCCAGCTATCATCGTTCACTGCTGACGACTCGCGCACTCACGTCACAAATGCGTGAACCTTGCACGCTGAAACTTCGATGCCAACAACAGCATGTGTTGGACGAGTCTGGAGGACGTGTCAGAATCTCCAGGTGCCTCCCAGACGAGCGCGGCCCCGCTCGACGGGAGGTCCTTTGATGTGCAGACGGCTCGCCCGGCGCTTCAGCACGTCTCATTGTCGACCTAATGAAGCACCTTTGACACCGGGAGCATCACATTCAAAGGGCATCTTCCCCACTGGAGGTGAAGCCATTTTTTTGGCCATTGCCCTTTATGGCCAGTTTGTCTTGAAGACATCCCCATAAAATGCAGCCACTAATGACTTGACATCCTCTTGCATACCAAATGTTATCCTTGACGGCCCCGAAGTGACTCGCATGCGGATGCAGAGGTCCTCTGTCTGCACGGGTTGTCCTTAACCCTTGAACGCTGTGCATTTTGTTTGCAGTCAAATCTTTCTTTTGCATCAAAAAAGCAGCTCCGTGTGCCTCGAGCATCAGCGGAGACTGCGTGTACGTTCAAGGTTTTCTCGAACAGCACTTCTTTTTCTTCGACATGTTGTTGTTGTCCCCCACCAAACTATGTTTCTGGCTCTGATTCTTCAGCAATTTATTTGCTGTTCTATCTGGCCCATTTGACGCTTTCTTGCTTTCTCCTGAACACACACGAAGGGTGTCATTTCCGCTTAAATTATTCAGCTCTATTGTTTCCACGACACTTGCACAGGATAAAGACCGGTATGGACATAATGAACTTTTTATGGAGGAATTATGAAACATAAACGCCATCAATGCCATCCCGTTCAGTGCATAATGAATCACGCCAGTGATACATGTAGCAAGTGCGATCGTGCATCTTCACTGAAGTCTGCGGCGAGAGCCGCACTCACGGCGGCTGGAGTCTGCTCAACTTGGATTCCACTCACAGAAGACAAGAAGTGGTTGAGATTCATCTCCTTGTGAAGAAAAACTCAGTCGCTGCGTGAAGGGAAATTGGATCGGAGAAGCTGACGGATCACCAAACCCGAAGTGACTGTGCTGTTCCTGTATGTCTGGCTGAGCTTACCTGACCAGCACTGGCAATTGTGTGAGCCGCAAAGAAAAGAAAACAGATGCCCACAGGATCGAGTCAAGCCATCAACGCATTCATCGCGATCTGTGTCTGGATTCGAGCCGATGAGCACAGAACAATGACAGACCGTTGTGTCGTGCTGGTCTCCAGACGCACCGTTGTTCTCTTTATCGTGAACACTTGCAGTAAGGAAATGCAAATAGTTTTTCGTTACATTAGACGCAGTGTACGAGCGATGCGTGTTCGTGTCCTTCGGTCATCAGAGCAGTTATCAGGAAAATAATAAAGCACAAAAATGACCAATAAATCCCCCCGAGTTTCGCAATGAATAAAAAAGTTCAAAGTGCTGGGTATAAGCTGAATGGAAATCAATGAAGATAACAGCAATTTATTGCCGGTGGGGTCAGACATTAATCTGTTTAATCCACGAATCAATATGCCGTGTCCCGAGTCCATTCTTGAGGCGCTTTCAAACATGGCTGTTAATACGGCCAAGCTATTCAAACACGATAAAGGCACAATGGATATTTGAGACGGGCATCTGATCTTCAGGTTCAGAGGAAGCACACTGAACTCATCCGAATTTGACCGTGGATCTACGTCGTACCTCTGTTCATGTAATTTGTGAACAAACTCGCAGCAACAGAACACAGATCAAGTTCTCTTTCTTGCCGAGGAACATTTTTGTCAAGAATATTGACCCGTGTCATGAATGTAATTTCCAGCACAGGTCTCTCGAATTAAATTCCGGCGGACAAAGCGCGCATCTGCAGTCCGCGGTGCACAGGGCACAGCGAGTGAGTGACACGCCCATAGACAACAAGCAGACTGAAAAATCCGCTCTTTATGGAATTAAGTACGAGGTGCGTGGAGCTGATGCAGTTAAGGAGATGTTGATATTGTGGAGCTGGCAGCAGCTGATGGATGGTCGGGTGAGGTGACGGCGAGAGGTCAGTCTGCGATAAGTACCGCCTAATGATAACACAACAATATTCATCAGGGAACACGGCTTCCTTCCAGTCCGACTGCGGCCACTGTTCCCACGCAATTGCCGACTGCACTTCAATTAGATAAGCAACGAACAGCTTGACTGGGAATGGGGAAAGAGGTCGTGGAAGTTAAAGAATTTTTGTCACTTGAGGAAAAGACATGCGTGACAATCCATAAACGAATCTTGCTCTTTGTGCAGTTGTGAAAAGAAGTGACGGTGCTGGAATGCTTTTGCTTTGCCATGCAACCAAACGAAGCCAAGGAAAAGAATTCGTCTGGGATCTACGAGTGAAAACAGTAGCAATGAGAAAAAAGCACTCACAAACACAGCAAGACATGTTCACAAGAAAGGCGCACTCAACCTGTCGACCGACGGAGTGCGATCAACACCAGGATCGAAATCTGATCAAGAGTGGATTTTCGTCACCTGTGCATGCAGGTGCAACAGACGATCAGAGGAATTGCTGCACACAGATCTTGGGTTGTTGAAGGTGCGTTCGATCCGTGTGGCGACCCAGTATTCATGAGAACTTGGGTCAGGGAACAAAATGACCCAATCTGCCACAGAATGCACGCCAGAAAGGCAGGAAACATAAATGTCACCAATAAATACAAATGCATTCCACGGAAAACGAGAGTTTGATATCAATGCTATAATATGAATGCAAATCTACGAAGATAGGGAATAATTTATTGTCGACGAGGTCAGGCAGCAAAAAAGTATTGTACTCCTGAAATCCCTCTGCAAATGGGCTGTAAATATGAGAAATCCGCCGCAGTGATTGATCGCGCTAAATCGTACATCTCTGACAAGGCGGATGATCCTGTGTTGGGAATAGAGGAGAATATTTCACTTGAAAACTTCCTCCATCAGGCAAAGGATTCCCATCGATTAAGTTGCATTCACGAGCAAGACTGATGGAAAGTAAAATCACAAGTGAGAGATGCATTTGGGTACATCATGGACTCCTCTTGTCGTTGCCTGAAGAAAATGAATATTTCAGAAGAAATGAGCTCATCAGAAGGTCGCCCACTTCAGATGTGAGACGAACATAGCGGGGAGAAAGATTGGAGTTGGTCGGTCCCTCTCTGTGGGTTTCGCTGAAGCTTGATAGATGGACATAATCACAACATTCTCAACACCGGGTCTGTTTTGGTCTGCAAGAGCAACGACTTGACTGAAATTCCGATCAACAAGTATGACGAGTGTTTATGTCTTATCCCAGCGTCTCTGACGATATTATGCCTTTTTGGTTGCTTCAACAACACCGAAGATGCGCATCAACGTGCTCCCCACCGAACCAACAGGTTTATTCGTAACCGAGCGATCCGTTTCAATCTGTCTTGTTGTTCGTTCACTTGAGCTGCGCTTCAAAGACTTGTCCCTCATCTATTTCCACTTCTTTCTCTGAGTCTGGAAAAGGTAATCAACTGGAAGTTCAAGAAATGTTTTTCTTTACGTGAAAGAACTCGTGTACAAGAGTGGCTAGCAAACAAGTCCCTGGTCTCAGAGCTGCATTATTTTTGGAGCAGATTAAGCCTGTGTTGGAGCATGTTGCAGGGACGGCTCATTAGGGGAACTGACGAATGCTCCGTGATGTTGTTCTGTGGGATCGCAGGTTCAGCCTCGCCTGGGAGCATGTCCAGCCCGACATTGCGGGCCACGAAGGTTCTGCCTGTCGAGGATTCACTCTCGCACGAAGGCTGTACGCACGGAACACCACAGCAGTGTTTCTCAACTTTTGGCTGTTTGTGACAATCACATTCACAAACTCAGAGAAATCAATCGAAATGCAAAGCAAATCCTATCAGAAAACATGAATGATTTGCAGCTCCCGGAACGTGACTTATCACCAAGATTAATAATTGATTTTTCTGATTCCAAACTAATTTACGTGAACAAGTGTTGCTATTTTCGGTGTCTATGAATGAAAAACAGCAGAGGCGTTTACCAACAATGGTTTGTAAGTTCCGACTGCAACGCGTTGCATTTCCGTGTGTGAAGGTCTCCCTGCTTTCCGTTGCAAATAGCTTTGAGCACATTTCAATCCGGTATCTCAGTTTCTCTTCTTTGGGCCAAATTAAACATCTGCAAATGTGCAAGTTTTTCATATTGGAGATTACAAGGCACAACTTTCAGACGCCAAGTTTTCAATATTGTGCGCGAATATGCCCGTTTCAACAAAGGGACTTAGGATCTTTGATCGACCATCCCTTCAGGACCCAGAAGCCTTTTCATTTGGTGCATCTCGAGTTGAGGAGAGATGCGGAGCTGATTAACTGCTTTTTACTCTAGACAACCCGATCCACCCTGCAAAATTGGGTTATTCCTTCCCAACACACCCGAAAGATAATGAATAACTTGATTAAGTGGGGACATCAGAAGATTTCTGCTGGTGTTTCAAACAACCCCAACAAGTAGCAGTGGTGGAGTGACCAGTTGCAGCCCAGTTCAGACACATGCTCAAAAACCGATTTGTGCACCAACGTATCGTGAAACTTTCTGAGACCAAGACATGGGTGCAGCAATCGTGTCGTCCTGCTGCTGCGTTGAGGACATGGCTTCTCAATCACAGGTCTGAGGAAATTTGAAATTAATTACAGTGCCATGTGTAGATCACCACATGTTGGTTCATTTTACAAGTGCAAATTACAGGGCAATAGAGGAAGAAATAATAATTTTTCGGAATGGAATAAGTGGCACAATTCCTGCGGCTGCAATGTTCGACCGTCTCATCAGTTGCGCCAAAATCAACACGCGACGCATAAAGCAGAATGCATCAAAGCTGCTCGTGTGTTGATTATGTTTGATCAGATCTGTTGACCATCATAATTCATAGGACCCCAAGTTTGATGGTCGACGTTGGCTCTTGATTTCGCGTGACTGGTATGGTATTTCATCATCACAGTTCTTCATCTGCAACAAAAACGAAACAAAATGCCGAGCGTGCAGACGAAATGCATCTGCGTTTGGATCATTGTGCACACTTTTACTTTCATTTTAACTGGTGCATTTTGTGCAGCAACAACATTTTTTCTGGTGAAAGCACCGATTGTCCGTGTTGCAGGAGGGTGTTGGTCAGAATCTGGTTGACCACAGTCCAAAAAGATTCTGGCGCTCAGATGACTTCTGAATTTTGCTTTTGCCCCGCACGTCAGCACCAAGAGGTGCAAAATGGTCACTATGTTCACAAGTATTTTTACGTCAGTGTCGAGGTCCGGCACGGTGGAAAAGCAGCGGTCGTCCGCATCCCGACTCTCAGCCCGGATCCGAATGAGGGAAAAGTGTGCACGTGCACGCCTCGTTCATCACAGATCGACACACGGACAATTGTAATGTCTCTCAGCATAAATTTACATTCATTGAGATGCACTGACTGTTTCTTTGTCCACCTTTGGAATCAATTATTTGTATGAGTCCTTTTTCGTGAGCACTGAGAACTCTGGAGTATGTGCCTGTGTGTGCTGATATTCGGTTCAAAAACAAGTGGAAATTACGAGGCTTGTCCCTTAATATTCCTTCTTTTTGCAATGGCACACCCGTGTGCTGTGATATTCCAACAAAAGCTTATCCCAAAACATTGCTTTATAGCATACTCTCATGTGCTAAGAAAGCAGGCTTCTCTTATATCTAAAAATATTAATTTTAAAGAAGTAAAGTTTCTCCCAAGTTTACCCTTCAGCTAAGTTCTTATTTTTCAGTAATTTTACTTTTAAATATGCTGGTTTTCCTTTACAATAGAGCTAACCTTTAGTACAACTTGTAGCTAAAAAAGGAGCTTGCTGTGGTTTTGCTTTAGTGATAATTTAAAGAAAAGTTTCTTGCTCTGCCAAATTCATCTTCATGAAAACTGTCTTTTTCTAAATTTGATCAGCTTTCTTCTGTAAAAAACTAATATTTTCTAAACTTGTGTAGCCTTTGCATCAATATATTATGCATAATTTTACCAAATAGTAACCAAAAAATTTCAGTTTTTCAACTTTAATAGCCAAAAGACTAAAATTTTCATTTTATGATCAAAGAAATAAAGACATCACTCAAGATATTTTTGTGCTTTCTGGTTACAAGATCCAAGGTCCTGACCAGAAGGAAAAGTGCAAGTGACCAGAGAAGTTGTTGGTCAGTGTGGAACACTATAATCGCAAAAAGAAGGAATATTCGGGGACAAGCCTCGTATGTTCTTTCTGACGTGCTTTGTATCGTGCGTAAATTCTGTCTCATGAGCTGAAGACACACACACACACACACACACACACACACACACACACACACCACCACCACCACCACCACCACCACCACCACCACCACCACCACCACCACCACCACC
>JAAUXT010050113.1_pt1 | contig 11639 bp, 8 predicted proteins | sample 7278171 | NCBI WGS metagenome assembly JAAUXT01 (sample SAMN14350112, study PRJNA611818) | marine sediment metagenome | isolation source: surface marine sediment (1.8m) | place: French Polynesia: Moorea | collected 2018-08
ATCGGATCGCAGCGGACTGATGGTTCCGGTCATCGTATCCGGAACATTTTCCGATCCCAAGTTTGCACCGGACCTTGCCGGCGTCGCCAAAAAGCAGTTGCAGGGTGTGTTAGAGGGGACCGAAAAACCCGAAGAATTGATGGATAAAGAGAAGCTTGAAGAAAAAGGCAAAGGACTTTTGAAAGGAATACTCAATCAATGAGACAAACCCTCAGACCAGGCAGCACCTTGATCATCGCTGTGGTACTGTCATTTATTTTGACCGGCTGTGCCGGCGTGGGTAAGCGCATGGAACAGCCGCGAGTCAAACTCGCCAATATTCGTCCGGAGTCGTTTAACTTCCTTGAAACCGTCTTTGAGGTACAGCTGCGCGTATTCAACACCAATGATACGCCCTTAACCATCAAAGGCATCGAAAGTGAAATTGAAATTAACGGCAAAGATTTTGCCTTCGGAGTTTCAGAATCCGATGTTCAGATCCCGGCTTATGGCACTGAGCTTTTGACGCTACGCGTGTATTCATCGGTCATCGACATCATTAAAAGTGCTGTGGGCATGCAAAAACAGGAACAATTGCAATATCGGATTACGGGCAAGCTGCGCCTGGGAGCAGGCGCTTTTCCCGGGGTTCTGCCTTTTGAGTCCGAGGGCCAGATCTCCCTGCCGGACATCCCCGAATTAATGGAGCGCCGTCAGCTTACTGAATAATCGCCGCCCGAAAATGTTTAACTTTCTATAATGCAATCAATTAGATCCCAAATAAATAAAATCCCAAAAATTCAAGCATCAAATATCGACTCGGCCTGAGCCCTTCGGCCGTGAGCTACATTCGGTCTGAACGTTCGACCGAGCTCACGCCAACGTCTCATGTCGAAGGCAGGGCCGAACGGCTCGTCGCAGGCCAAACAAATTCCAAATTTCAAATTTCAATGACCCCAACATTTGTGATTTTGAATTTGGGTGTTTGGATTTTCTTCAATTCCGTAACCTAACCGGTCTTGTGAAAACAATCTGAATTTTGTAAAATATTAATGGCACCTGAGGCTCAAAACGGATTCAAACCCGTTTGTTTGAGTAGCGCCAAACTTTAGCTGATTGGGCTGAAGCGATAAAAAAAGCCACCTGGACGGCTCTGACTGAAGGATAAAATGACTGCCAATAGCAAAAGCACCCCCATTACCAGCCGCATCTGGACCTGGTTTACAAGGGACTTTTTAGGCATTTTTCGCGAAATGCGCTGGAGTTATCTGCCGCCGCTGATGGTCTATCTGGCAGCCGGTATTTCGGCATTTACCGGCATTATCGAATCATTTTTTGTCAAAGAGCAGTTGGGATTATCGGCTGCCTTTCTGGCCGGTCTGGCCTTTTGGGCCGGCCTGCCCTGGGCCTTAAAGATGCCGCTGGGACACCTGGTGGATCTGTTCTGGCGCCGCAAAGCCGCCTTTGTTTATTTCGGGGCCACCTTGATGGCGCTTAGCTTGCTGATCATGGTGGGCTTGACCGGTCATACTCAGTGGATGGCATCATTTTTACCGGTTGATACCTGGTATATCATTTCGGTGCTGCTCTCCCCGGTGGGGTTTGTTCTGCAGGATGTTGTGGCCGACGCCATGACCGTTGAAGCCGTGCCGACCGTCGATGACACCGGCACCCGCATAGCGGATGATAAACTGCAGCGCATGCATGTCACCATGCAGACCCTGGGACGCATCGCCATTATCGGCGGCAGCGCTCTGGTGGCCGGGCTGGGTGGCTGGCTGGCCAGCATCCTCTCCTATGAGATCATGTACAAGTGGTCGCTTATTATCCCCCTAATTTCAGTTATGGGGGTAACCCTGGGCAGCTGGACGACCCGACGTCGCCGCCGTCAGCTGAGGCAAGAAGGATTTTCAGCAGCGGAAATCGATGACATGCTGCAGGCAAACGACAACCGCACAGATCCCAACTGGTATATCCTGGGGGGCAGCGGCGTGTTTGTGATCATGACCCTGCTGCTGGGGTTGTCGGCTCTGCAATTAAAAAAAGAAATCATCTTTGCGGGCTCCCTGGCGATTATCGGCTATCTCATTTTCCAGCTCGTGCAGGAGATGGCGCCGGCTAAGCGTCGTGAAATCATCAGCATTGCGGTGATCATCTTTGTCTTCCGGGCCATGCCCTCATTTGGCCCCGGTGCCCAGTGGTGGCAAATCGATGTGCTGGGTTTTGATGAGGCCTTTTTCGGCACTTTGCGGCAGATCGCTTCATTGCTGGCCATCGCCGGTATGTTTGCCCTGCGCAGCTGGATGGGGCGCCATCCGGTGCCCTATCTGGTGGTATTTTTAGCGGTCTACCAGACCATTATGATCCTTCCGTTTATCGGCATGTATTTTGGTTTGCATGAGTGGACCGAAGCCCATTTTGGCTTTGGCGCGCGCACCATTGCCATCATCGACACTATGGCCGATTCGCCCATGGGCCAGGTGGCCATGATCCCCATGCTGGCCTGGATTGCCAAGGAAGCACCCCGTGATAAAAAAGCCACCTATTTTGCCGTTATGGCGGCCTTCACCAATCTGGCCCTTTCGGCCAGCCAGCTTGGCACCAATTATTTGAATAAAATCTTTATCATCCCGCGCGGTCAGTACGATGAGCTGGGCACCTTAATGATAACGGTCAGCGTCATGGCGCTTATTCTGCCAATTATCACCGTTCTGATCTTCAACAACCCGTTCCGCCGGCAAAGTTCGCCGACCAAAGCTGCTGCTGAAATTGAAGCCCCATCTGCTAATTCCGCCGCCAAGACCTGAACCGTCTGCGAATAACGATTTTTTATTTGCTTCATCTCCGCTGTCGATGGTAGTTTCTAACCATACCTGAATCGGTCCAAACAGCTTTTGAGGCCTGATATGAAGCTAGGCATAATTGGCCTGCCGCGTGCAGGCAAATCAACCGTATTTGATGCCTTGACCCAAAATACTACCGGCCCCGAACAAAAGGGGCGGGATCGGATTGCCACAGTCCGGGTGCCGGATGACCGCGTCGATGCACTGAGCCGGATGGTCAAGCCGCAAAAAATTATCTACGTCCAGGTGGAATATTTTTTGCCGGGCCTTAAAAAAAACAGCACTGCAGACCCATCACTGTGGACAGCCGTCAGGGATTGCGACGCGCTGTTGCATGTCATTCGCAACCATGCGGTTTACGGAATTGAGGATCCGTCCCCTGCCCAGGATTTTAACAGACTCGACCAGGAACTCATCTTGGCGGATCTGCTGGTGACAGAAAAACGCCTGGAGCGCATTCAACTAGACCACCAGCGCGGCAAAAAAATGGACCCGGAAGAATACGACCTGCTGACGGCCTGTCGTGACTGTCTGGAAAAAGAAACGCCGTTGAGACACAAACCGGAGCTGGCATCCGCCCACCGCCTCAGAGGGTTTACCTTCTTAAGTGCCAAGCCCACCTTAATTCTTTTCAATAATGAAGATGATGATGATCGTCCCCCGGATGTAGGGCGTCTGGTTGCGGCGGAAGACTGCCTGGTGATCAGGGGTAAACTCGAGCAGGAGCTAGCCCAGATGGCTCCGGATGAGGCTGCTGAATTTCTGGCCGAGTTTAATATCTCGGCATCGGCCATGGACCGCGTGATCCGACGATCGTATGCGCTTTTGGATTTGATTTCCTTTTTTACCATCATCAGCAATGAGGTTCGCGCCTGGACCACTAAAAAAGGCACCCAGGCCCTGGAAGCTGCCGGTCATATTCACAGCGACATGCAAAAGGGCTTTATCCGCGCCGAGGTGATCGACTTTGAGAATCTGATGGCAGCCGGCAGCTACAATGAGGCCAAAAAGCAAGGAACCGTCAGATTGGAGGGCAAAACCTACGAAGTAAAGGATGGGGATATCGTTCAATTCCGCTTCAATGTATAGAAGTGGCTTTTAAACCCTCATCTTTTGGCCGATGGCTGTGTTGCTCATCGTTGAAAGCTGCTTGCGTACAATAAGTACGCTGCGCAGTTTTCAACGCCTCACGCCTTGCCCTCGACCAAAATCTAAACGTTTAAAAGCCACTTCACATATTAAAGATATTTTCAAGCGGTTATCTGGAAACATCAGAGGTCATGTTTTTTTCTGGAAGGCGATATGCTATGAGGTTCCAAATACGGCCACAGTGGCCAGATATTTGGGATGAAAGCACGGAAGATTTTTGTTCTTGTATGCGCAACCGCAAATCGCAAATATCAGGCCACCCGGCACGGCACAATTCATATCGCCTGGAAAAAAATGACATGACCGTAACCCATGTGCTTATTTACCTATCGCGTTTAAACGAATAAGGAGAAGAATTTGGCAAAGGATACGGTATTGGACATCATTGCCCAGGGGGCCTGGAACGGCGGCCGGCTGGTTGACAATTCCATTTATGAAAACAAGGACATGTCATTTAAGGGCGGCATACCGGTCAACCATAAAACCATCGAAGAACGCATTGGTGTTAGAACCCGCATTGTGGCGCCACCCAATGAGCGCATTGGTGTCCTGGCATTTGAGGAGCTGCTGCAAACATCGGATATCGACCCGGCGCGCATCAAATTGATCATCGGGGCCACCAATATAGGTGAAGACAAAAATGATCCGGGACCGGTGGTTCGCCACCCCTTTGAACTGGTGCAAAACAGTTGCCCCGATGCCATGGTGTTCGATCTATATGCGGGCTGCCCGGGCTTTAATGTGTCTGTTGAGCTGGTGTTTATGATGTCGCTGGCCGGCATGCTTCAGGCCGGAGATCTTTCCGTTATTGTCGGTGCCGAAAACGTGCATCGCGCTGAAGTCTTCCCCCCAGACGACACCGCCAATATTATCTTCGGAGATGATGCCGTGGCCACCGTTCTTGAAACCAGGGCGCAGGTTCCAGAAACCGCTGGCGTTGATCTGACGGCGACCGTAGCGTTTGAATCCGGGAAAAATCTCGCACGCAGCATCGCCAGTGAGCTGTTAAAAATAAAAGGCCCGCATCGATTAGGCGGCATCATTGTTGATAATCAACTGGGTAGGCTCGAGCACCGGGTGCCGGCACTGGCCACCAGAGTCCAGCACCACCTTGTTGAACAATCTTATCCAGCCGAGACAGATAGAGGAACCTTTAACCGCTTTCGCAATGCCTTGGCATTTTATAATCAACACGTCAACGCCTTTGCATTTGATGTGATGACGGTTGACCGTCAACCAGATCATCTGTTGAAGATCGCAAACGCATATGCAGCTGTTGGCAAATACAAAACCATCGCCTCGGTTTATCTTGCCGGTGATGGACGTGTCGAGCTTCGCTTGCACCGAGGGCAAAGACATTTCGACCACAGACCCCAATGGGGCATTGTTGACACCTTTACTCAAAGCCATGGATGTTTTGCCCCTTACATTGAGGTCCGGCCGTCTGGCGACAAAATGGATATGTTCGGACAAATGAACGGTAAAGGCGTCTTTTTGCATGCCACCCGCGGCGCCAAATACCATTTGGCGGCCTTGCTGACACCCAACAGCCTGGACATGGACGACATTGACCTTCTGATTGAACATCAAGCCAATTTTGCCATGATTCCGTTAACTTTAGGGCAGGTGCTGGATAAGCCCAAAGCCGATTTAAAAAATGCGGTTGCGGACGTGATTGCCAACAAGATGGTGACCAATATTCACGAACGCGGAAACTGTTCGGTTGTCTGCATGCAACGACTGCCCTATGATCTTGAGTGCGGTGCGCTGCAACCGGACAAAATTCAGGGGTATGCGATCAATCAAAACCTTGAAAACCTGCAGCGCGCCAAAACCATCCTTTACGACTCCATTGGGGCGGGAATGACCAGAAGTTCCTTTCTGCTAAGGAAGCCATAGGCACGGTCAACATTAAAATGAGCTGAAACGTCCTATTCAACGAGCAGCCGGCTAGGATGATTATATTGGGTGGTGAAAACCTTTTCGACGAATCCTTAGGAACATCATCATATCAATGTGAAAGCAATGCCAGTTAGACGCAACATAACATACCCCATCATTTTTATATCGCTGGTGATATTCATCGCAGCGGGTTTATTTTTTTTGGTCTCATATCTTCTTCCCGGTTTCTTGGAATCCAAACTGATCTCTATGTTGAAAAAGGATGGCGGGATTCCTGAATTCACACTGGACTTTCGGCAGTTGGATCTTGAAGGCGCCGATCTGGGCCCGCTGCGTTTGGGGTCGTCCCGAAATCCGGCTGTCATTGTTCGGTCCGTTCAGGTGGATTATTCAGCCGGAGAACTTTATCGTAAAAAAATTAAAAAAATCGCGGCCAGTGGCGTTGAATTTTACATTGAGCATAAAAACGGGCAATGGGGGCTGCGCGGGTTTGATTTAAAACAATGGTTAAGCCAGTTCAACAGCCCCACGGCAAAGGGCAATGCTGCTCAAATTGATGCCAAATCATTACCGGATCGTATTGAAATCAACAATGGCATGCTCATCTGGGCGACAGACAAGACAACCTACCGCCTGGCATTTGAAATCGATATTGCCCCGCAAAAAGGTGCCGACCACATCTTGGTTGCATCTGTCCGTCTTTATCCGCGTGGACAGCTGTTCACCGCTTTAGCCAACATCGATTTAAAGCAATACCAAATTCAAACCGAATTTAGCGCTTCCGATGTAGAACTGTTGCGATTTGCTGATCTGTTTCAACGCATTGATGGATTGCATGTGTCCGGTGAGACCCGTCTGGCGGCACAGGCCCACATTCGCCTGGAGCCGTTTGAAGTATCATCTTTCAGCGGACGCTTAGAGGGATCCGCAATGGACATTGGGTATAAAGGCTTGCAGTTCAAAGCTTCTTCCAGCGACCCCCATCAGGCCACCACACTCTCCATAGATGTCAAGCGCCACAGCCAGGATGAAATCGATATCAGGTTCTCAAATTTGGACCTGCGCGCACCACTGGCAGCCCGATTGTCAGATTTCGTTGCAAGGTTGCATACCACTGAAACGGGTACGGCGTTTTCAGGACATTTAAATGTGTCATCTGATAAAGCGGATGACCTAACAACGTCCACCCCTGGGCTGTTATTTACACGGGCGGTGAGTTTGCCGCTAATATTTTCCGGCCAAGTGACCAGGGATGACCAATGGCAGCTGAAGTTGATCAGCGGAGACCGCCGATCTGCAGCGCAAAATCAAATGGCATTTCAATACCTTCGACACCGCATATCCTCTCAAATGCCCACTGTGGAACTTAGCGCCGAAGGGTCCGGGCGTCTATTCGATATGCGCTATAAGTTGCAAATTGCCGCTGTTCGCATCGTCTCTGAAAGTGTAAACATTTTCTCTCCCCGTCTCGTCTTAACAGGCGAAACAAATTTGAATGCCGGGCAAAACCGTGGCGGAATTTCAACGTTTAATTTAGATTTGTCAGGCTCTGTTGTGGCTGCCTCATCGGCGACCCTTCGACTAAAGCGCCTGTTTGCGGGCGGCCAACTGGTTCGGGACCGACAGGGTCGACAAAGCATTAGCGGTCGCTTAAAATTTGCCGACACCCGTTTGGAGGCAAACCCGGCAAACATTGTGCTCGAAGGAGCGCAGGGCAGCATTCCATTTAAATTTCCAGCTGCCAATTTAGGTCAAAAAGGGATGATATCCATAAAGCAGTCACGCATTGATCAACTGGATCTGGGATCGGTTCAGGCAGACGTTCAGCAAACGGCGTCCGGGGTAACCTTCAGCGGCAAAATGAGAAATCCGATGCTGCCGGCACTGGTGGTTCAATTTTCGGGCGCCTCGGTTGTTGAAAACGCTGACGGTCTTGAGACCCGGGCCCGTTTTACGATTGCTTATCCACCAACAGCTCCGGAAATCGATTTGGGAAAATTTCTGCCGGCTGCACAAGGCTTTACTTTTAGCGGCAAGCTCCGGGAACAGGGCAATATCGTCATCGGACCTAACGGATGGCAGGCGTCCGCCGAATCAAGTGTGCATAACGGTATATTGCGACACCGCAATAGTAAAATTGTAGTTGCCGGGATTCAGACTGAGCTGTTAATTCAGGATCTGGCCAACGTTCGCAGCGCTCCCGGTCAGAAACTCAAATTCTCCCGCGCATCATTGGGAGATATGAATATCGATAACGGAGAAATCGATTTTCAAATCGAATCAGCCCAGTCGTTTTTGATCGAAAAAAGCCATTTTATTTGGTGTGACGGGAATGTAGACGCACCGGCTATTCGGTTAAAAACCGGGGTCGATGACTACCAGCTTATCTTATATTGCGATCGTTTAGATCTGGCCAAGGTGCTGCAGCAATTCGGGGCGGCCAGTGTGGAGGCTGAAGGCGAGCTAAACGGCCGAATCCCCATTCAAATTACAAACGGACAAATCAGTTTTAAAGACGGGTTTTTGTTTACGACACCCGGTCAACCCGGTAAGATTCGCATGAAAGACACCGAGATCTTAACTGCCGGTATTCCACCGGACACACCGCAATATGTTCAAATGGAACTTGCCAGAAAGGCCCTGGAAGATTATGATTACACTTGGGCTAAACTTAACCTTACCACAGAAGGCGAAGATTTGCTCTTGAACATGCAACTTGACGGAAAACCTGCGCAATCGTTGCCTTTTGTTTATCGAAAAGATATTGGAAGCTTTGCCAAGGTAGAAGCCGGCGTGCAGGGATCGACCTTTCAGGGCATTCGCCTGGATGTCAATTTCAGGCTGCCGCTGAATAAGTTGATGCAGTACCAGGAGCTCATTCAAATGATTCAACAAAGCAGGGAGCCATAAAAAATGACCAAACCGATCTTGATCATACTTGCTGCCATGTTGGTTCTAACAACAGCAGGCTGCACCCAACACAAAGTCGAAGTAGCGCCGGTGGAGGTCAAACCGATTCACATTACCATCGATGTCAATGTGAAGGTTGATCGTGCCCTGGATGATTATTTCGGAGATATCGACGCGGCTGAAGACCAGCTAAAATAGACAGTCGCTGAATAGCCGTCAAATAAAACAGTAACGGTTCAAAGAGAAGACCAAGGAGAGCCTACGTATGAAACAACGGATATCAACAAAAATGATAATAGTGTTACTGGTTGGATTTTTTGTGCTGGGGGTATCGGCGTTCGCAGAAGACATCAAAGCGCGAATGAAAAATCGGCTGCCGGACATCAAAAAGCTCAAATCACAGGGTGTTGTGGGTGAGGACAACGCAGGCTTTCTGCAATTTGTCGGCAACCAAAAAGTAAGTGCCGATGTGGTGGCTGCCGAAAACAAGGACCGTCAAACCGTCTACCAGGCCATCGCCAAACAGCAGGGCACTACCGCCGAACTGGTTGGCAAACGTCGTGCCCTGCAAATTGCCAAAAGAGCCGCACCGGGTGAGTGGGTGCAGGATGCCGGCGGCAATTGGATTCAAAAGTAAAAGGTTTCAGCTGTCCCGCCTTCGTTAAAATAGCTACGGCGTGGCAAGCAGTGTTCAGGTGTCAGGAAGAAAAACCTTAGGCTGAAATAACAAATCCGACAGGGTGACCTGTTGAAGAAATGGTAGCATGAGCTGGAATTTTGAACGCTTTAAATTGATTTAAATATACAACCCAAATCCCCCGTATTCCCACCCGTATTCGATGCCACAATATATTATGGCGACTCACTAACACCAAAAATTTAAGACGGCTTATATTTTTGAATGCAATCTCAATATTTCAATAATATCAGGAGAAGGCACGAAGTCCAAAATTTTGATGAGGTGAACATTTTGTATATTTGTCATTGAGTAATCAGTAGAAGCGATTTCGATAATTATGCAAATATTTGCCCAAATGCCGCCACCAACCCTTTGCAATACGTTTTAAAATATCATTGTGATATCCCTTTTAAACATGTATTTTACCCAAGTTTGTTTTATGGCAAGCTCCGGCCCCGAAATCGCGCCAAAATTCGTTCCGATACTGTGAATATCACAGCCTTATGCGAACCGTGATTGTACCCAATGTAACGCAACCTGTTCATGAAGTAGGAAAACGATGGACTCTTTGACCCAGCTGACATTTGGAGCCGCATGCGGAGAGGCAGTCCTTGGTAAAAAGATCGGGAGGAAGGCCCTTGTGTGGGGTGCAGTTTTGGGAACGTTACCTGATCTGGATGTTTTTATCCCCCTCGGCGGGCCGGTGAATGACTTTGTCTACCATCGAGGATTCAGCCATTCTCTCATTCTCCTGGCCCTTTTATCGCCGATGATAGCCTGGCTGATTACTAAGGTTCATCCTGACACGAAGCGGTATTATCGCCGATGGGTTCTGCTGTGCTTCCTTGTACTGGAAGCCAGTGTGCTTTTGGATCTGCTGACCATCTACGGGACGCAAGTCTTTTGGCCTTTTGACACCACGCCTATGGCAGTCCCGATTCTATTCATCATTGACCCCTTTTTTACTATACCGATATTATTGGGCGTACTGGCAGCGCTGGTGTTAAAAAGATATAGTACCTTAGGGCATCGACTCAATATGGTTGGACTGGTTCTTAGTCTGGCCTACCTGGTTTGGGCATTTAGCGCCGCGGAATTTGTCGAACGCAGGGTGACTGAAAAGCTTGCTCGTCAGGGGGTGTCCTATTCCCAGTTCATATCCTCCCCGGCGCCCTTTAACACTTTGCTATGGCGGGTGGTGGGCATCGACAAAGACCGGTATTTCGAAACCTATTTTTCGCTATTCGATCGGAAAACACCGCTGTTCGTTGATTTTTACCCCAGAAACTTGGCATTGATGGCTGGAATAGAAGAACACCCTCCAATTGCCAAACTGAAAAGGTTCACCAGGGGGTATTATGCCTTTTCACCCATGGGCGAGTATGTAGTCATGACTGATTTGCGCATGGGTTCGGAACCCGATTATGTCTTTCGATTCAAGGTTGCCAGGTTGAACGATTCGCATCCTACCCCAATTGACGATGAACGGCTGAAAACCACCCAGGATTGGCGGCGTCTGGCTTTGGTATGGGCAAGAATTTGGAACTCCACACCGTAACTATGAAAAAGTCTGATCTCCACATAACCTAAAACACTTTACGGGAATATTGGGTACGTCTTTTGATAATTTAGTCACCTGGGAGACTCCAGTTTTTATCCCATATTTTAAGATTGGTTAACGCAATGTGAAAAATAGCTGATTTTTAGATTTCGGCTATGATGCTATTCTTCTGATACTCGTGAAAAACTTTGATTTGGCAATTCTAATCTTTGCTGCATTGATTAATCACTAAAATATGGCAGACACTATATATTGTGACCGCCAATTGTTTATATGCTTGAGGATATCTGGATTTATTCCAAAGCAAAATTTTATTTTAATTTGCTATACCGAGCACAGAAGAATTTGATTCTAATACTCAATGGCAACGCAGCTGGGTGTAGTTGCAAGTAATTTAACAGATACGAAATCGCGGGCTTTGAAGATGAGATTTTTTGCACTGCGGGCAGCGCCCGGGGCGCGTGAAGCGCCTACGATTCTCAAATTCATAGCCGCATACCAGACATGTGGCCGGTGTGATGACGACCTGCTGACCCCTTGACGAGACAGAACGGGCAATATGCGCCAAGTGTTCAGCCACTTCTTTTTCAGCGATTCCCACTTCCGCTGAAATCTC
>JAAUXT010097198.1_pt1 | contig 11636 bp, 12 predicted proteins | sample 7278171 | NCBI WGS metagenome assembly JAAUXT01 (sample SAMN14350112, study PRJNA611818) | marine sediment metagenome | isolation source: surface marine sediment (1.8m) | place: French Polynesia: Moorea | collected 2018-08
CGCGCAGTGGCTTCACCACGCGGTGTGGCGGCGCCGCGCAGTGGCTTCACCACGCGGTGTGGCGGCGCCGCGCAGTGGCTTCACCACGCGGTGTGGCGGCGCCGCGCAGTGTCGAGATCAATGGAATCAATAGACGAGCGTAGCGTCCCAGGTATATACACGCCGCGAGTACGCTGCGTGCCTGCACTATCATTCCCTGTTCACTCCGTGTGACAATGACGCATCACGCTGTGTATTCCAGCCTGCAGTACAGTCAATCTCTCTTCATTCGGCACAATTCACAGGGAATACGTGCGTCACTGTGCGTGTCAAGCGCTCGAATCTCCAGGTCCCCCACATCAGCACGTCGAGTCTGACTTCCACGCGTTTGTTCATTCAGGTCCTTCAGGTCCCACCACACACGACGTGTCGCGTGAACTGCTCCTTCCCACGTCCACGTCCTCGGAGTCGTGTGAGTGAGCGGCTGCTGATGCGCAGGACTTGAACACAACGCATGGCGCATCACACAATGAAAACAGACTCACTGGCGCCAGGCTGACAGCTCGTTTGTTCTGCGTGTCGAATCGAATGCAGCTCCGACCGGGAGCGAACGTTCGTTGCTGCAGGCGTTTCCCAGGTAACGGCGTCGCGATGTTCGCCCCTGGGATCGCCAGGTGACGCTGACACCTGACATTCCAATTAGAGAAGATCACACACGCGACCTGAGCCCCAGGGGCGGAGCCAAGTGGGCTGCCCTCCGTCTCTTGACAATTATATGTTCCTCTGAAGATAGTGCCATCGCTTGCAAAACAGCTTCAGAATGAATTGCACCCACCTCTCAGGTTGGGTTCGGCTCGGCTCCTTGACCAACACTGGGTCTGCCCAACTTGAGAACAGCGCGTCTGATGCGAAACCTGAGCGAGCCAGGTTCCCCCCCCCCCCAACACACATGGGACGCATCACAAAGCGCATCCAGCATGACTGTCGCCTTTCACTGTCGCTTCCACATCCGACCTTGTCTTTCCTTCCACTCTTCCAACATTGACAGCGGAAACGCAGGGACCCTGTTTCCCGACCGCACCCAATCACAGGGGCGGATCCAGGGTCCGAGATCTCATCGGGGGGGGGGGGGCGCAACCCACACGGGGGGGGGGGGGGGCAACTCCACTTTTTACATTTTTCGTGCAAAAAATATATGTTCTTGCAGGGTTCAGCGAGCCGACCCCTGGATCCGCCAATGAAAACGTTTCTCTCCGCTCGTGTACAGAAGGAAACGAATAAACTCCCCATCGATTCTCAGCTGCAGCAAAGGAGTTCTTTGGCTTTTGTGACGTCGGCTGTGTTCGTTTTTTGAGGAAAAGGCACGGTGACGCATTTGCCTCCGAACACCGGTGGATTCTACGAGGCTGTTCCAAAATGTCTTTGACGTGCAAGGTTGGTGAAATGTTTTGTTGTGCAGCACAGATTGGAAATAGATCAGTACCAAGGCAGTCAAGTCAATTCAATGTTGAAACAACTTGAGAAATCTGGTTGAAATATTAGAAGTTTGGTTGTCTTTTGGAGGCTTGTCAAAGCAAAGAAACAGTTTTTCGCAGTGTTGGCTACTCTTGGAATGTGGATACCAAAATAAAACAATTAGATTGATCATCATGCACGTCAAAGACATTTGGGAACAGCCTCGTACAATGGACCACGTGTCAATGAAATCGAACGCAGCGAAGACGCTGAGTGCGAAATGATGCAAAACGAACACGCCAATCGGCACCCAGTGCGGCATGAGTGACAAATCGAACTGGCATCTTCAGCGGCGAAGAATATCCACATTTTCTGCCACGACGCAGACATGTCCGACTTCAGTCTGTACGCATGGCACAGGACGAGACTGAGAGCGAAGCCACTGGCGCTGCGTCGACCAAGGCGTCGGCGCCGCACATGAACACGACGGCGCAGCGCAATGACGCACACCATGAGTGAGCCATTCCCCCAGAAAATGTGAGCACCCATTGCAGAAAATCTGTCCAATTCAGGGGAAACGACTCAGCCCTGCCCTGCGATTCGATAAACTTCGATCATCTTTTGTGCCTAATTCGTGACAATTCGATAAACTCGTCTTTGTGCTCGAAGTTCCTCCGAATCAATTCAGCTGCAGGTACAATCTGCAGGTCGTTTCGTTCCGGATGCGTCGAGCGTCGCGTTGCTCCGCGATTCCACCGACACGGAATCGATTCTGAGTCCGACGACCTCTCCACACACGCGTGACGCACCCAGCGTGAAACTTGCCTGCAACCACTCCACAGCACCATCCACCTGCAGAAAACTTCAAATGAAAATAAATGCCACGCTTCACGGAAAAGAGATGTGCAAATATCTCCTTATTTGGTAAAACAACTTTCGTCTTGCCTCCCAGCTTTTTCACAAACAGCTTTGACTATCGATGCCACAACACCACACGAAACCAGAGACGCACGACTACGGACGTCACACTGCGCGTGGGAGGCGACTGACCGGTGTGACGTGCTCCGCTGCTCGCGTTGTGTGAAGGCAGGTACCTGCGTGCCGAACACGGTCAAAAGGTGAACGTTGAGGCACGTTGTGTTGCTGATCCCTCATCCCTTAACACGACACATTAATAAATCCATACATTAACACAGATTCAGCTGCGTTCCTGAGTCACACACCTCCAGCTTCCGCAACACTGTACCAAACGTCAGCAGACCAAAATGTGACGTCGTTGTCACGTGTCGACTCACGTGTGCGGTCACGGCGTCAGACGCCGCGCTCAACGTTTGACGTCGTTACTGACAGCAAAACACGTGGCAATGCGTCCGTGTGTGAACACCGTGCGAGGGTGTCACGGTGAAAAACAACCGCAGTGAGAAATGTTGACGCAGAAACCCCGTCGACACCCAGAGCCCCTCAACGTCACGTCTTGGCGCGTGACGTTCTGTGACGCTGCAAACTTCTGACGCCGAGTGTGTCCGTACTCACAAATGCCAGCACACAGGCCCCAAAAAATCACCTCCTCAAATCCACTCCTCAGATCCACGTCTCCAATCACACAATGCACTCCACGTATCCCCAGGTATGAATGAAAACCGTTTATGAAGCAGCGGCACGCTTCAGTGCAGACTCGGTGTCTCCGTTGTCCCGGGTTGCTACAGACACGCGCGCGCGCTGCGTGACTCAGCCGGTCCGCCGGGCCAGAGACGCCGCGCTAGACTAACAGCTGCGCAGGCGGCTTCCTCCTCACCTCAGGAGCGGGAGCAGCTTCACTGACTGCGCACCGCGAGAGGGACACGGCGCTTCAGTGCAGACAAAGGAGTGCTGCACGCGTAAAGGCATTCGGGTTAAAGGCCTGATTCACACAGAATCGGAGTTGCGTCCTGATACAAAACAACCCAACTCGCGCAGCGATCCAGCAACGCAGGACATGTCCCGTGCGAAACTGTCCAAATGTGTTTTGGTGATCTCGGCTGAAGATCAAATGAATTTCGTTTCTTGAAAGAGCGGCCCACTCTGTGGAAGAAGTCTGTCCAAAAGTCCGACCTCACTGAATCCTGACACTCCGGCACAGTGGTCCTACTCCTGACGCAGGAGGCTTCACCGGCTGCACACACGCACACACACATACACATACACACACGCACACACACACACACACACACACACACACACAACGAAGAAAACAGCGAGACACAACCATCACAGAAACACACGCTCTCACTCTCTCTCACCACACACGTTCTTCTGTCCCCGGCCGTTTTCACGGGCGTCTCCGCCCCGCCCCGCCCCCCGGATCTATGCGGCGGATCCGCGCAGCGGGCCCCGCGGGCTGCGCCGCGGTGGGAGCCGCCGGGCCGCACGCTATGACCCGATTCGTCTCGGTGTCAGTCAGACGGGCCCACGCAGCTGCAGTCCGCGTTACCCTGGTAACCCCCGCCCCCAGCGTGACTAGTACCCAGGGTCGGGAAATCTCACTCCCATTTCAAGCCCTATTCATCTGAAATTTTGAAATCCACACGGACGACCTTTTTGCTTGGCCTTTGGTCTGTCCAAGAAATTTTTGCCATTGCTGTCAATGGTGAAGGCATCCCATGCAGGCTGAAACAATTTGAATCGTTTTTAGTGATTTGCGCCGCTACCGGTCGAGCGCGAAGCACTATAGGCATCCTCTTTCAAAAGTATGTCAGCAGCAGTTTCTCTATGAAAATAGTACCCAATTGTGTTCATATTTGGTCTGTAGATTTGTTTTTGATCAAGGATTAGGCGCCAGGAAGGAAATTAATCAAAATAACCTGTTTGTGATCTGGCTGTGTTCCAATTTTGCTCTTGCCTGGGACTTTTGACCAATAGGCAAAATGGGGTCAGTTGAGGTGCAAATCACGCGAGTTCCATGGAACTATTTTTTCCCCATTTGGGACAGATTTGCCCAGGACTCAGTGGCGACCAAGGTTGCCAGATTTGGTGACAAATCGCAAATTTGGCTACTTTTGAAGACAAATTGCGACTGTTTTTTGAGGATTGCGACTTGCTACTTTTTTGGCTACTTTTCACATCGACAAAATTTCACTTTTTTTGCAAAATTTCTAGAAATTTTTTGGATTTTTATGTAATCTATTGGGACTTTCTTGATCATGATTGAGGAGCCTCCATTACAGTTTCTTCAAATACACCCAAATATACAGAAATTTTACAAAATTCAAGAAAGTAACATTTTTGCAGTTTTTTAGTATGTAAATTTAAGATATCTTTACTGTTCAAGATGGCTTTTTGGAACAGAGTTGGATTTGTTTATGATTTTTGGTGAATTTTTTTTTCAAATCAAAGGTATGGTTCAAATATCAGGTTTTATTAAAGTATTCAAATAGTTATTTGAATTCATTTTTATATGTAATTTGGCATGAAATTATGAGATGTTTTTGTTTCCATAAAATTCAGTGTCTATTTGGCCAGTTTTTAAAACAAAAATAGTTTCTAAGTGCACAAGCCAACCATTTTTTATCACTACAATGTCCATTTTAGACATTATTTTCAGAGTAACTGAGCCTTAGAAATGCAATTTTGGGATTTTGCTACGTTTTTGGCTACTTTTCCTTTGTGCTCAAAATTTTTAGCTACTTTTTGGCTACTTTTGGTCAATTTTTTGGCGATAAATTTCTTTCGGACCTGGCAACACTGATGGCGACCCAATTCCGGTTTTCCGGGATCGCAGACGCGTCTTCAGACGAAGACGCCGTCACTCTCCACGCACCAGGCGTCAGTCACAGGGCGCTGTGTCGTTGCTCCCTGAATCCGAGATGCGGAGGGACTTCGCACAACAACTGAACGTCTCCTGCGGGAAGATCAGCGACGCTCAAGACGCGACGCGACGAAGCTGCTCGCAGCGCGCGAACAAAGCCAACTCCAACATTGTGTCGCTTCATTGTGTCGCCGTGTAAATCCTCGAGCACTTTGTGCAGCTGCAACACAGGGGTGGATCCATGCAGGACAGCACCACGGGTTCCCAATCCCACTCCTTCCTGGAGTTTCCGCAATTTCGCGACGTGAGGCAATTTCCGTTTCCTCCAAACAAGAACGCAGCAGACTGGACACAGGCGCGTCTCCAACTGCGCTGCGGGCGTCGAGACGGGTGATTTGTGACCACAGACAGGTCATCCCCCACTCACTCCCATGAGCACCACACGACACGCCCTTGGCTTCCACTGGGCCAGATAACTGTGCTGCTTTCTGTGGTCAGAACCCCCGCTGGCCAAAACAAGGGGTCTGACATTCGGTCAACAACCCTGCACCCAAAGCTATTCCTGGGGCAGAATACGGCACACCCCCTTCCTGACTCGCCTGCGCACAAAATTGTCAAAGTCAGGACTGCCCCTCCCCCTCCCGTGAAAGCGCAAGATCAAGATCGGCAACACACACACACACACACACACACACACACACACACACACACAGCGACACGTCTCAGTGGTCACCACTTCCCGACGCACGCCTGCACCCCCTCCCCAACCCTGGACACCTTTGGTCCATGAGAACCCATTTTCGTTGAAACCCTAGACACACGCAAGGCGTTTCCGAAAGTGTCTTGCCTTGCATTCCTCTGCTGGGCCAATCAAGGCTGGGGCGGGACCATGGATGCCTCACCAAAATGTGCCTGTTTTTCTGCGACGAATGCACAAATTTCCTTTCTTGGTTCGTCAAATTGTCAAAGCTGAACTTGCTCCCCTGGGATAGCCCCCGTGACCACATTTTGAATCCACCCCTGGCAGCTGTGCAGGCTGCAACGCGTGCAGTGTGAAACGGCCTCAGAGCGTCTTCCGCCCGGCCGGTTGTAGGTCTGGCCGCGGCCCAAGTCCCTGTGGTAATGGTGGGGCCGACACATGTACACGAGTGCTGTGATTGAGATGTGATCACATGACAATGAGACAACGATCACAACACGGCCGACCCGGCTGATACGTAATACACACGAAATGTATTCCAAACACAGACACAGCCCCGGCGCGTGACACAGACTTGCGAGCTTTTGGTGGAATTCGCCTCAGATTCAGAGGGCGCGGCCCGTCAGGTCAGGGACACTGGACGTCACGCGATCACGTCACCACAGGGCAACAGGCAACGTTGCGTCCACTTGACGCCACGCAGGGAAACAACTCACTGCGAACGTGTCCAGTCAGATCTGGCCTCGAAACTTTCAACATCAACCAGACTATTTTTGTTTCCAAACTTTGGTAGCTCTATCTCTTTCGTCAAAACTGGTCAGAGCTGGTCAAAAAGTCACAAAAACTGTGACATGTGTGAAGCAGGTCCTAGAGAGTCGACCACACTTTGCAACGTTTGCTCTGGGAGAGTGGGAACGAGTCCCGAAAGATATGTTCATGCCAGGAGCAAAATAGCTTCCCTTTTCTGTTTGCTAAATTGTCAGGGTCGCCCCCCCCCCCGGAGTCTCCGGGATCAGATGTGTCCATCCTTTTTTCAGGAACCAGATAAGTCTCTGCCTCCTGAGTGTCACATGCTACGTTGCTTCCAACAAAATTGACTGACTTGATGCAGTAACTATGAACGCGTGCAGGGATGCTTGACGCATCTGGTGAGGTGGGTGATTCTGGAGTGAACTGTTACACTTGCAACAGAGGGATGTATACACAAGACGCATGTACGAGCACTGATGCCAGACTCTTCAGGACTGAGGTTCGTCAAGAAGCCTTCAAGGCGGACATGCGTGTCAACGGCATTCTGACACAAATTTTCCGGCAGAATCTGAAACATCGCAATGCAGCAGCAGCGAGACTCGATCGGACGAGACGCCGACAGAACGAATCGCCTGGAGCAGGAGGCAGAACATTTGGTTTACAGCCGAAGAAACGCGCATGTCAGCTGACCACACTTCCGGTGCTGACGCCCTTGACTTGCTCCGTCACTGACCATTCACAGGCTCGTTCAACGAATTCACCCCGAGTCGAAGCGTCAGGGACCTACTCGTACGAGGGGAATATGAAAAGTCTTTTCCGTCATGTTCAGCACCTTGCTGCGATCAAGCTTTGTGCTTGTCCGCCAAAGCATTGTTCTCTGTAGTCAAGAGCGGTTCGAGCGCTGAACATGACGGTAAAGACTTTCAGTATCACCCTCGTGTAGCGTGTGCTTCCCGTTTCACGAACTCCAGAGAATACTGACCACCTTTGTTGTTTTTCAAGCAGAAGTATCACTGACACCCATTGCATTGATTGTTTTCGAAGCTTCCTGAGCAACAGACGACACAGACGTCTTCTACTCATACGTGCGTAGTCTACTCTGACATCTTCACTTCTCGAGCAGCTGTGCAAAATGAACTGAAATGTTTTGTGCAATCGACACTTGCAGCAACTGGGAAGAACAGAATCGAGTGGTGCGAAACACTCAAAGAGAACAGACATGTCTAGATCCTCTTCATCTGCACCTGCAATAAAGTCTGAGCGTTCCAGATCCAAATGTCAGAAGACTGTTCGAATCCCAATCATCTTGAATGCAAGTGTCAACAGTTCACACAAAAACAAAACGAAAACATTCTGATTGTGCACACTACAGACATACACGCCTGATGATGATGTCTGGACTACACGCACATACCAACACGAACAACATCGCACATCACAGCAAAGACAACAGAATAATTTGAATGTTCCGTGTTGACAAGTGTCTGAATCAACATGTTGATGTGAGAATGGCTGTGACTCACGCTCCATTTTCCCACTTACCTTTGTCACCTGATGGAGAATACAGCTTGCTTCCATCTGCACTGTTCGCCATTGTGTCTTCTGACCGAGTAGTCACTGCTCTTTGGTTCAAAAATGCGTGACAATTTGCAGAAATTTGTTGAGATTTTCCTTCCGAAGTCGTGTCAAGTCAGCTGAACGGGTTCAGGCGGAAGTGACGTCAGCCAGCGCACCTGAAAATACATCCGAAAGTTCATATCGCGAGCGCAAAATATTTATTAATTTTACAGTACTTTGTGAAAATTACTTGTAAATTTAGATATATATCTACACATTGCAACAAATTAAAGGAAGCTTTAAGCAATAATGTGACAAATGCATGAGTCAGGAACATTCCCGAAGTTGAAATGAATCATGCGGGAGTGAAATCGAGTACTAGCAGAATCCACAAAATAACGTCAGGATGGCGATGGGAAGGAAAACAAACGTAAGTCACAATTTCATACCTGTTTCCTTTGTTTAATGCTTCAATTCATTGGTACAAGCAAAGATGAAAGTATTGTAATCGTAAAGAAATCAATTTGAGTGTCAATTGTAGCTCACTTGATTCACAATTCTTGAATGATCCTTGGCATGGGCGATAATACAGTTGCTTTTGGAGACCAGACTGACATCAACAAAACGTTTTGCTGTGACTGTTCCCACCAAATTTGCATTGTTTTTCTTTTCATACAAAAATGACTCTGACATTGTGGGTCGAGTTGCCACAATCGCATCGCCTTCAAACACGCATTGTGTAGTGTACATGAAAAACCTTGGTTCATTCTCACAAGTTTCTCGTTCTTCGCAGGTGCGGCTGCCGCCGGAGGTGAACCGCATTCTCTACGTGCGGAATCTTCCGTACAAGATCACAGGAGAAGAGATGTACGACATCTTCGGAAAGTACGGGGCCATCCGACAGATCCGAGTGTGAGTTCGCTGCGTTCCGAATGTATTCAGGGGCGCCTCTCCGCAACTCGACACGATGTCGGGGGAAAATTGAAAATCTCACGTCCGAGTTCCTTTCCTGGGCAATTAAACCCACGTTTGATGTGTTGTTGACAGCGATCCCCCGTATTTTGCTGACAGTATCTGTTGTCTGTTTCCAGGGGCAACACGCCCGAGACGAAGGGCACAGCGTTCGTCGTTTACGAGGACATCTTCGACGCGAAGAAAGCGTGCGATCACCTGTCTGGCTTCAACGTGTGCAACCGCTACCTCGTGGTGCTGTACTACCAGAGCACCAAGGTGAGCACACATACACACACACACACGCGCACACACACACCGTCCCATTCTGACTCGATGCCTTCCCTCCACCAACACTTCCGACTTGTTCTTGATCCTCTCATCTTGTGTCGTGTCGACTGCAACAAAGCACATTTTGAAATTTGTGCGTTCTTTTATGCAGGCCTTCAAGAAGATGGACATGGACAAGAAGCAGCAGGAGCTGGACAACTTGAAGGCGAAATACGGACTGAACACCCCGGACACCCAATCGGGCAAGAAAGACGCTGGAGATTCGGACAAATCCAAGGACTAGTGTTGCGTGTGATTGGATCCCAGAAACTGACGTGGCGTTTCTGACGCGCCCACAGACGCGTCACGGCGTTCCAATGTTTCTACAGACGCTGCGTCACAAACTGCGTCACAGACATTCCGCTGCGGGATCCGTTCGTGGCCGCCGTGGGTTCAGGGGACAGGAGTTCCTGACGCGGCAGCTCAAATGTTCGCAAAAAGACTTTTGCTTGTTCTCAATGAATCAGAAATCTGGTTTGGGGACGACTTCGGGTTGGTTCTATGACGGAAAACATTTCGAGGGCGGGGCTGCCACAGAAAATCTCATGTGGGACACGTTGTTCCGCTGGTATGAGAAACTGGATAAAATCAACGGGTTCTGCGCGTCGTTGTTGCTGTGGGATTCTTCAACGGTCACTTCCGGCTCGTCAATTTTGTCGCAACGTTCGCAAGAAAAGATTTCAGAAGCGTTTTCGATTCTGGTTCAAACTTGGTGAATCGCGTCGGTTGATCTGTTTCAAATAAAGCGACAACAAGGAAAGAGACACGGTTTCCATGGTGATCAATCAGAATGTATTTTGACTTTGCTGTCAGATAACTGTCAGTGCGAACGACTGTCCGAGCGGAGGCTCTGGCTCCAGGGCAGCTGAGCACGATATGACGCGGCGACGCACCACGGAGCACAACTCTGACGAACGTGATTCACGCGAAAACTGGATCAGAGACCAGAAATCATTTTTTTGTGCTGCACAGTGGTGGACTGGGATCACTGCTCAAAAGGCAAACATAATTCCTTTAGGTTTATTGTGTTCAGCCCCCCCCCCCCCGGACGGAATCCTGGATCTTCCGAACAATGCTGATACAATGCGTGACACAGGTTCACTTTTCAAAGCGTGCTCATCACAGAAATAATGTTTTCGCACACAAATTCAAGGTTGACACTTCCGGACAGTACACACGCGAAGACGATCACCGGCACGTGCACACTGATGAAGAAACTGCGCGCGAGCGCTGGCGTTTCATCCAGGCCCCACACCAACCACGTGGAGCCATGTCATCCGGGTCCCACGGCACCGGAAGTGTGTGACGATGCTGCACGGTGAGATTCGAGCCTGGTGAGCTCGACCTGGATCTGCCAGTTTATCTGCGTGCGCACTTCTGAACAAAACAAGTATGACGGGAAAGCACACGCACCACACCCAGTCTGCTTCCAACAAATAGCTGCAAACGAGATCATTGGTTGTGACACAAACCCACGAGTCTACAAACGCAAAATAAGCCAGAGGCTGACCCCCCCCCCCCTCCAGTGCACTCACCCAAAGGGGAGGGGGCCAGTCCGCTGCAGAATTCGATCCAGCGGAGTGCCGTGGCCGACGCACGTCTAAATGTGCCTGACTTGCCAGTTGATGCAGGCGACGTGCACGTGTGACGGGCCCAGGGCGCTTTGCTGTGAAGTGCGTTTGTTTGGAATACACATCCAAATACAGAAGGCCCCACACGGCATTTGAATTTGGATGCAGTGCCACCATTGCACCACAATAACCAGAGTTCCGTAGTGCTCTGTGGAAAACTTCAGACAATCGTCAGTGATTTGTACAGAAACAGAAAACAGGCAAGTTTCAGCCGTATTTTTGACAGCAAAGTTTTCTTGCTTGCGATGCAGAGCAAAACTGTCCTGAGACAGGTCACACAAAACTGCCGTCGTGACTTTCAAGCGACAATTTCTCACAAAATTTCAGCTTCTCTTGGATAGATACCCGGGAGGAGACACAAATTCGCTGCACAGAGGTCAGCTTACACGTCTGTGTTTCTCTGGAATCTCACTTGTGCGCACACACATACACACACGCACACACACACGCACACACACACACACACACACACACACACACACACACACACACACACACA
>JAAUXT010036099.1_pt1 | contig 11634 bp, 11 predicted proteins | sample 7278171 | NCBI WGS metagenome assembly JAAUXT01 (sample SAMN14350112, study PRJNA611818) | marine sediment metagenome | isolation source: surface marine sediment (1.8m) | place: French Polynesia: Moorea | collected 2018-08
ATTTTACCTTCAAAGTTTGAAGAATTTTAAGCTATTGACTCTCTTTAATGCCTGTGCACTCTCTGCACTTCAGTCCTTTGCCATCAACAATCAATAGTTACAAGGCAAATCCCTACCAACTTTGGATCAAAATTTTCCTTACATTCTTAAATCTCTGTTGGTAGATTTCAAGTTTGTTTGCAACAATGGATGCTACACTGATTCCCTATTCTGTTTTGTGCAGCAAGAAATATCCATTCGGAAGATACGAGGTATAAACGGTTACTTATGAAATTCCCCTCGTATGCCTGCCAAATTCACAGAAAGGCATCAATTGATTGACACTGTGAAGCTAATTATCGTCACAATGGGCACTGGACACATACAAGCAGCAGCCCCCGCCTCACCTCGGACTGTGAGCTGGCCGAACAAAGCTCGGGATCAATTTCCGGAAGGCGCGGATCAAATTAATTCCTCATCGGGAGCCCGAAGCGGAAGATGATTACCGATCTGCGCACAATGCGGACTCGAGGCGGTTCCCCGATCTCCTCGACCCGTCCATTGTTCGACGTCCCGGACACATGAAAGATGATTCGCTTCAGTGGTGCGTTCATTCTGCCCATTGAAGTCCCTCATAAAGAACATGAAACGACGAGGCTGCAATGTTTCCTTTCTGAAAAAGAAAAATCGTTGGTAATTATCAACAATATTTTTCCGGGCCTTGCACATGTCTTGTCTTTCTGTTGTTCCGTCTTCACTAATCTATGAATGGGACCACAGCTCCGCACAAGGATCAGTCAGAGGTCAAAATCGAGGGTGAACCTCGTTGTGTTTGCCGCCGTGACCGAATTGACGATGTCCACCATCGTCGTGAACATCCCAAGTTCAGTCCACAACAAAACGAGCGCAACAGTTCTGAATTCAACGTGATGAAGCAGGAATGCGTGTACTCTGAGAACACTTCGGCAGAAACTGTCAATGACAACCCTTTTCGGTTTGAAGATTTCGGGAAAGAAAGTGGTCCGACTGAGGGAAGTTGTGCTCCTTCCCTCTGGTTGAGAGATGGATCCTTCTGGCGGACTCAGGATTGGCGACCCGGTCCCGACTGGGTCTCGGCCCTGAAAGGGGACAAGTCTGACAACAAGCATCGTGTTGCGCCTGCAGTGCAAAACCAAGGAATCGTTTTCTTTTCTGTCGGACTCAAAGCGTGGGCCCAGACCCTTGTCCCCCCGCCTCAGTCCTCAGTCCCAAACCTCCAACCTCCAACCCCGATCACCAAGGCCTTGGTCCCTGATTCCTGGTCCTCAGTGCGCGGTCCGTGGTCCTCAGTTCCGAGCCCCCGCCCCCCTAGTTCCACCTTTGTGACCCGTTGGGTGGATGGAGTCAACAAGCTGGTGAGATGTTATCGTTGACTTTGTCACACGAAACGAGGCTCACACAGAAAAACAATATTTTCTTTCGACAATCACTTTGAAGGGCAGAGATCCAGATACAGAGCCTTGTCTGTTCTACGGCCGCTATTTGCTTGCAAAGCTGATCTTCCATGGCAGAATCCCGCCCGAGAGTCGGAGGAACCTCGACTGCTTATGAGACTTGAGTTTGGCACGTCCATCCAGTATTCTTCGAACACGCAATTCAGTCATTTTCATCTCTTGTCTTTTGCCAGGCACCGCTCCACAAACCAGATCTTATCAACAAATCTGGCAACTTCACCGCAGGATCAAAATGACTGATATCAGCTGGTGAACGCTGTGGTGTCACCCTCAGAGAACTGCTTGTTGCGTGTTCACGATGTCTTGGAAACAAAATTGAGCTCGTCTTCCTGGCAGAAAGTATTTTCCAATTTTGATGCATTTTTATCAGTGTGTATTGAGCATGAAAATGACGTGTCGTCAGTAACACATTCGTTTGTGCCCCAGTGATGTACCCACTCCCCGGGAAATTTTGCTGAAACGATGCGAGAACGGTGCTTGAGATATGAGGTGAGTGCGCCTCGTCTTGAGTTCAAACACGAGAACACCTTCCACAGAACTTTGACAAAGTTTCGTGACTCCATTGTGTTTGGAGGAAACCTTGACAAACGTGACACGTTTGGCAAAATCTGTTGATTCATCATCTGTGCAATCTCATCGGATTGGTGAGTTGATCTGGTCCAGTGACGAAGTCAAATCGGGTGGCAGGCAAACCCGTGCGGCCCGGTTACACACACACACACACACACACACACACACACACACACACACACACACACACACACACACACACACAGAGCGTTGCTTCGGTGGCTACTCTCAGAACCTGCAGACTTTCCCAGTTTCTTTGTTTAATTTTGTTTGGTGGGGGTCAAAAGTTTGCCTTCTAAAGCGCAAGCTGTCCGTGGGAAGAATCTGGTGAGGACACAAGGCACCCTGAGTCTTTTCTCAGCTTCGTAGTTGTGATGTACCTGGAGTTCTGTACACGCGTCCCACGAGGAGTTGGCACCGAGAATACCGGTATGTGTGGTTGGAAATTGTTACTTCAGAACAGGTGAGACTTGCCTGCGCACCAATTACTTCTTCAAAGGTGCCCATTTGCGTGGACAGTCAATTTCAAATTGAGATTAATGAGATTTGGCTCGTTATTTGGAGTGCATACAGACATGATAAGCAAAAGAGCATCGACCAGATTGTTATCAGAGCCGCCATGAGATAACGCTGATCACTCACTGCTGACTCCTGCCCTTTATTTACACTTCGCATGACAAGACTGGAACGCACGGTGGCTCCAAGTCAATGAATCGCACGCAGGCGACGATTGAACCACAAAGCAACAAGCAGCCCATGAAAACATAAAAATCTCCGGGGCATCAAAAGCTGCTGTTGCATTCTTGCCTCACAGCTACCGGTCTTGCCTGCTCCACACTAAACTACGATACTTTCAAGAATTTCAATCGTGAAGTTTGTCAAAGATAAGAAATGAACTGGAATTTGAAATTGGTTGTTTTTCTTCGCCACCGAGCACTTGCTGTCTCACCTGCTCACTTCCATGCACACACGACACTCAGTGAAACACAGGCCGAGGAAGTTGGAAGAGTCACTTGTTTCTTGGCAGATGAACCACCAATGTCTGTGTTTGTGTTCATGACGAGAATCTGGGCAGAATTAATTGTTGAAACACGGGAGACAAACACACCTCATTGTCCCAAATGAATTTGTGGTGAATTTTTCAGTCTGTCTGATGGCCCAAACTTGTCTTTGTAATTTTTCAAGACCTAAGTTGTCCGCCCGTGATTGTTCTGCACAAAACACACGATTCCACAGACAAGAAGTCCCAATACTCGTACAGGTGGTCGTCGGGCTCCAAAGTTGAACGAGTTATTTCTCAGAGATCACGCAATTTTACATGTTCATAATTACCCCGAATTAATGGATAAATATGGTGGATCCGGGGGCGATACACTGAACACAATGGGTGCTGTTGTTGTCCAAAAAGAGGAAATCTATTCCTTCTTCAAGAGGGAAGACATACCTGTACATGTGCTCATATTCGGAGAAATTGCCCGACCTTTTCTGTCGAAATGAAACATATCCAGCTGGGACTTCCTTCCGTTGGGTCTTTGACCAATGATGCGGCAAAACAACAACTCAAAAGTGGGCCGTTGAAACAGGACAGGCTGGGGATGGAGTTTGACATTCTAATTTGAACAACTGTTCCGCTGATGAATTTTACGTTTGTTTTTCCTGTTTGTTTTCGCTGACCTCAGAAAAAAGGAAACTTGCCGCGGAACCCAAAACCAGTGTCCATAACTGTTTGTGAACAAGAAGTTTTCACCGCTGGTGTACTGAGGAATGAAATCACAATTTTACTGTTTGTGAACTGGAAGTCTTTACTCCGAACTGCAAACGATAATCTGTTTTGTTTTTCAACTGAGTTTTGTTGCCGTCGTTGCGTTACAGACTAGCTTCGTCTGGAAGCAGACCCAGGTCGTGGAGGCTGACACGGCGAGGTGGCGGTCGGCCAGTGCGCCCGCAGAGTGTCCCTCTCAGTGCTGGATCAACGGCGCCGAATTCCTGGCGATTAGCAACCTTTTCTGACAATCAAACGCGAAAGAAGTTGTAAATCTCCAGTCCCACTTTGCGGGCAGGACAGCATGAGGCCAAGATTTCATATTCAAGATGTTTTCATTCTGTCCGAACAATCAGGCTCAAGTTTGCAAGTGAATGGTTTTTGAAGGTCTTGACAACAAGCCGTAAAAGAATCGGAACTTGACTAGAAATTTTACAAAGCAAAACAAAAGCACTTGGAAGCTTCAGTTGAGATCACTGCATTTCGTGACATGAAACTCAGAGCTGCTGGCGCTTCGCTCTCAAATTCCTGTGTCAAGATCTCAAAAAGGCTTCGGCAAACACTTCATCAAACAATTCCACCATGAAGTTCGAAAGTACGCCAACATAGCTGCTTCAAATTGCCTTGTTGCATGATGAGTTGTGGCTCTGGAGTCTTATCTGGTCACACGAGTTCGCCTCTTGTTCTCCGTGTGATCTTCAGAGACTTCTTTGACTCAGATCCCACCTTTGGTCTCGTCTCAGACATTTTCCTGCAAGCTGCAGGGACAGATTCGACAAGTGAAAGCCAAACACCCTTTGAGGACCGAGAAGGGCACACGAAAACACGTTTTGTTTCATCACCACCATTGTCAGAAAAATGTTGCGGATTCTCATGTCAAAGTTTCGCTTCGCGGTTGGCGTTTTCTTCTCATGCTGCGGCTTGACTGCAAGCTTGACAATCACAGAATGAAAGACAGCAAGGTGGATGTCATCAGAGCAAATCAAATCAATGCGGATTTCATGAATCCTGAGCAGGAGAGGGAAGCAAAGCATCACCACGACACTGGGCGCTTTCAAAACACCCATCTGGACCACAGCCAACAAAATATGGGATTTTTCTTGTTTCCTTCTGCTCCAGTTACGCTCAACCTTTGATTCGGGAAAACAATGAGTAGTTTTGGTACACGCGTCAGACTCAGCGAAACTGCACTGCTCCATTTGGTCACTCATTCTGAGTAACAACGTCTTAGTTTTTGAAAATGGAATGTGCAATCAAGACAACAAAAAGTATTTGAATGTCGAAATGGAGTTGGATTTGACACACAAAAAAAACAAACCTTCCACGTGAAATATTTGTGCAAGTGATGATTCTCGCGCACAAGAAACATGGGGAAAATCTCGCTCAAGGATTCTGTTTTGAGTTTTCAAAAGTCCTCTGTGCAAAAAAGGGAAGGAACTTCTTTCTGCGTCTGTTTCCTCTTCTCAAATGAGAAAATCTGCGAAAACGCTTCATGTAAAGGAGCGAGACGATGTTCTGGACTCGGGACCACGACACAGGTTGTTCAAACAAAACAAGTGTCCGGGCAAATTCACTTTTTTACTTCGCTCCACCTTTTTCTGGTGCTCTCGACCAAACGGTGAATTGGGAACTGAAACTGAAGACCAACTTCTGAATTTTTGATTGCGCACAGGCTGTTTTCGATCAAGCACAAGAAATCGGACTCACAGATCGCGAACTTGCATGATGGTCGGAAACTTCAGGGCGGGTCGGCTGCATGACTCAGGTATTTGTTCCGAACCGAAGCCGTCTGTGTGCCGCACATACTCGTGAGTTTCCTGAACACCGCTTTGGAGCGGAGACAGTTGTTGAAGTGGTAAAACAGCGTGACGGCAGGTGCCCCGCTGCGCGCGCGAAATCAATGCGTCTCATGTGATGCTTCCCGCAGCCGCTCAAATCATTGTTGCGCTAATTTGCGGTGGGGAGTCTCTCTTTGTTTATCTGGACAAATAGTATATCGATCAAACTGTCAAAGTTTTGTTTTCAGAAACGATCTGCGGTCTTTAAATCTGCTCCACTACTTTGTGCTCACCACTCTCCCAAGTTGCTATTTACTGCTTTTTGAACCTTTGAATCAATTCGGCTGAGATGGAAAAGAGAACATCAGCATTGAACAGACCCATTGAAAGAGCAAATATGTGCCAGTGTGGACATGTCACAAATGTGGTTTTGAATGAAATATAATTCGTCCATCCGAAGTTTCACAGCAATCGCTTATTGGAGAGTAAATAATTTGGAAAGACGACCTCCCACCGTGGACATCAGCCAACAAACAACCAAACCAAAAGCACAGACGCGCCCGCGCACCGTCATTACTACTTGGCGATTGTCAACAGGCCACACACAAAACTTTGTTTTCAGTACTTTCACTTGGTCGTCCAAATTAGGAGACGACAGGAAGTGAAGATGTGTTGACGGGCCGGTATGGTTTGAGAGAATTTCTAAACATGGGGGTTGTACAGACCGAGTTTTGCATCCTTGATGACAAGTGGCATATTGCAGATGGGCCAAATATTCAGATATTTTATTGATGTGAGGGACTCACATTGACCACTTTTCTCTGCAGGCGAAATGGCGAGGAGCCATTTTTAGTGTCACTTGTCTATCTATTAGCTTTTAATTAATCATTATTACCCTCGGATGTTACCTTTGTCTTGCTGTGTACACATTTTATCCTCGCTGCAGGCGGTGTTGTGTTACAGAATCTGGTCATAACTTTTGCCAAATGTAACAACAGGTGTCAAGTGGGTGAGCACCTTTGGGCCTCATAATCACCTCAAAATACTCATCATCATCCATGGCAAGCCGTACTCTAGCTCGTGCCTTTGTTTATGTTACTTGGCAACGTTTGCCATTGCAGCCTTTTAACCTTCTCAGTTAGAGGAGTATGCAGACAGTAAACAAAGCAGTTTTTACCAAGACGAATATTAATGGGTCGCTCTATCCAGGTTTCCTAATCTTCTACCTGCTGGGTTCTGGACACCGTGGGAGCCAGACAACTTTTATGAAGATTGATGTCGTTTTCATGATGTCAAAATGATCATACGAGCCGGATCATGAAACACCTTGCGTTTGTAACCTACTGGCGAGAAGAAAGATCCATCACGATGCAAGTTTGATTGGAAGCATTGATCACCCTCAAACATATTATTTTGCAGATTCCTGTCCAGGGTGTGTTATTTTCTTGCCAAACTGAAACTTGTTGATTACTGTTTGTCCAGTTTTTCTCTTGTTTTGTCTGTTGCGAGAGAAGTGGACGGCAAATGTGGAAAGAAACCAGTGTCTCTCTCCCTAAAGCACATTAGATTTCATCCCTTGTGCAAAAGCGCTGGAAGGACACACTCTTGGCTGCGTTGTCTGTTGCAATCAACATCGCCAAACATTGATGCATCACCCGCACTGTTGCCAGAGGTGAATGGCTCGAGTCCATTGGTTTGTGTCAGTTGTCTCATTATTAGCTTTTAATTCATCATTATTATCTTAAATTTTCTATTGTCTTTCCGCAAGTAATGTGCAACATCAAGTGGTTATCTGGTACATGTACCAAGTATTTGTCTGGTACCAACAGGTGCTGGGATGGTGGCGGCAACTTGGATCCCGACACTGTTGACGTTTCGTGGAGAGTCCAGCTTGGAGAACCGATAGTTTTGGTCTTGTTTGTTTGACTTGGCCAAGTCTCCGCGTAAACCAAGGTTCAAAATATACGAGCCAAGTGCGCAGATTTGTGGACAACAGGTCGATTGTGAATTTTATGTCACCAGGAAAGTGGACGCAGATTTTCCGAAAAGGAAGAAAAACTTCCCGATCAAAAAGGATTGGGAATGCGTTCTTAACATCACCCTACAGCACCAACTGGCGAATAAGAGCTGTAATTGAGCCTCTGCCTGGTGGTGAAAACAGCAATACAACCAAATTTGGTTTGAATGAGTTGACCTCCACATGATGCCGTGTCCTTTCCGTGTCTCGTGACAATTTTGAACCCACCATCTGTTTGCGATGACACAATATCCATTGACGGTCAACAACAAATTAACTTTAAAAGACCCTTCATTAATGATAATTAAGCATTTCAACAAGCTGCAGATGCTCGGAACCAAAAAAGGATCTTTATCACTGAAAATGACCTTTAATTTCGCTCTCTGTCTGGATCGCTGCGTCAGCTGCAAAATCCTGCTTGTCTGCATGGGGGTCTGCAGCCTGATCAGAATCTTGCCATCTTTGACCTTGGCACCAGGCATTGTGGTTTTGATGGGTTCCAGAAAGATCGCAACAACCTTTTCTTCTTTCCTCTTGTGCATAAATTCTCTTCCGCCTGAGACGGACGAACCTGATGACAAAAATCAAAGCATGCACGAACAACAAATTTGATTTCTTTCCAGAAGACCTGTGGAAATAAACGTCTTTTTTGCAATGTCGTCAAGAAGCATGTGTTTGCTTGATGGTTTTCACATTGAGGCGTGTTGGCAAACAAAGGAAGGTTCGAGGTAGGTCTCTGGGTGGTGTCGTCGTGCGGATCGAGAATCACTAACGGAGATTTGGTGGGGAGGCCTGAATTATCGTGTGTGCAGTGTACCAAAATTTTGCCAGAAAGGTGGCACAGATAGACCCTCTTTCAGGAATGACCTCCTGCCTGTTCCTCACTGCATGGTTGTTCTCTTGTTATTTGATTTCTGTTTCGCCGACCTCGCAGCTGGGGCACGCACGTTGGTGGAGACCACGGACCTGCCAAAGTTTCCAATTGGATGGATTCTCTCCTGTTGTACGAAAATTTCAAGTTCGACGAAATGCGTACAATCAACTGCAATTTTGGCACTCTTCGTTTGGTTGTGGGCGTAACCGCGACTGAGAGACCACCGTGAAAGCTGTTGAATACACAAAAGCACAAACCACACCAGGAAGAGCGGAACACCACCAGCCAGACTGGCAGCCAGAATCACGGGCGGACACCTGCGACGCAAGTGCTCAAGCGGGCAGTCTGACAGTTCAAAGCAACCATCAGATCATCCAAGCAAAATCGACGTCCCCAATCCTCCGGATGGATACATTTAACACGCTTGACGTCTGAGGGCCCCTGGGCATCGCCAGACTCGTGTCTCCAGCCTGACGAACAATGAGACTAATTCACGCCTCCCATGGCCTTTCAATTGATCCTGAGAGGCTTTGCACAGTTTCCACGGATCGCTTTTTGTCATTCCTTTGACCACGAAAAATCATTCTCAACAAAGGTTAAACTGAAACGTCAGTATTGAACTCTCTTTGGTGTTCGTTCTTTTGTGAATAATGCATTTTGAATCTTGCTTCCAGCCCAGACTCAGACTAAACAATCGCACAGCTGTTGACTCTGTGTTGTCTGTGAAGTTCCAGCCGATCATTGTGCACAAAGACAAGAGAAAACTTCCTGACATATTCGATGTATGATACTCAGATCTATTCACCTCAGCGGAAAAATCCCTCCCTGTTGTTGTGTAACTGATGTGTTGGTACATGTTTGCGGATGATATTTTCCAACGACCTCCATCTGCTTCTTGGAGTCCAAAGCGCGCAAGCTTCCATGCGTGGTGTGTGTGCGAGTCTGCATATGTGTGTGCGCGCGTGTGTGCGTCTGTGCGAGCGTGTGTGTGCATGTGTGCACGCTTGTGTGTGTTTTGCGCTTGCATTTCACACGCAGCTTTGCCATGTTCACCGAGTCAGTCAAAGGTTCTGTCGTCGAAACGGAAACGATGTCCCACAATTTTCATTGTTCGCACGTTTGCGCTGATCTCCAACGAGCTCAAAGCTCATCCGTAACAGCTTGTACACTTTGTGTGCGGCAGCGCTCCCCACGCTGGTATGAAAAATTCAGAAGCGGCCCGTCATGGATTTCGACTGCTTGTGGTCTTTCGTGGACCGCATCAAACAGCCTTTTGCTTGAACAATGAAAAGCATTTAGGCAATCAATTACAACCAATGGAGAAAAATTAGGTGGATATTTGTGAAGCAACTAATCAAACACGAGCACCTTTGGTGAAGAAATAGGCTAATCATTACTTTAAATCCCAGACCTCCCAGACGCAGCGTTCAATATCCTTTTCATCCATTGCAGAGAAAGGATATTGAAACGTTATTAGAATTGATATTCCACACGTGTATACTTTTGTTGCCGTGGAAAAATCATCAGAAAACTATGTCAGTTGTCTGGTCTTGGCTCGCATCAATATCCTGTCTGGGCGACAGATTGGAAGTTCTTTATGGTGGCATTCGAGACTTTGCCTTGGGTCAAAAAATGACATCCGTAGGCCCGACACAGGTGTTGCGGCATGGACTGCAGAAGACCTGAAACGGTGGTGTCAGTTGGAGCTGTGGTCGGGCCTGGTTCTGGTGCTCGGATTGGGGGCAGGTCAAAGGCTGGGGAATGAGTTCCATGGTGAACCTGGCCTGATCATCGTGGATTCCGTGCACAGACCAAAGTTGGTTTTGTTCCTATTCAATATTTGGCAGAAAACAGCAACATGTGAAGTACTTTTGTTCAACAAGAAGCGAACGAACAGCAGGTGTAGTTGTCTACGAATTGTATCTGTGACGTGCAGCTTTTTTCGGTTCCGCTTTTCACAGCTCTTTTGCTGCGATAAATACATTGGTTTCACTGTTTTGGCACAGAACGTGAATTTTCACTCGTGAATGAATCATTTCGTGTTCATGTGATGCACACCAAGGCGGATCCAGGATTGGGAGTCTGGATCGGGTCTGGCTTGGGGTCCGATCATGTGTGTTCACGCGCATATGTGCGCGCCTGTGATAATGTTCGTGTGTGTACATGTGTGTGAGTGGTGCTGGGTCCTACTTCATTGTTTAAAAACACCAATATTTTGCAAAATTAGAGGAGTCAAGTTTTTGGGGGTGAACGGGCCCGGTATGACCGCAACATCGCCCACCCGTCATTCCTGAATTCCAACACCAGCCCCAACCAATTGATCCCTGGAGCACACCTGTGCCTGGGAGATGGTGTTCGAGCTGCAAAGTGATGACAAGTTCTTTTCAATAAACACAGCTGTCGAGACGAAAAAATGTAAAGCAGCAAACATATCACGAATTACAGGAGGTGGGACTGACTGGCGGCACCTCCAGTGGACCCAGAATTGAGCGACATGCCCCTCCTTCCCTAACAAGGTCCCACCCTTGCGTGGGGAGCCACTCAGCTTCAAAAATTGCGGCTGAAATTAAATGCACACGTGCCACGAAAGAGGGGGATTCAGAAGGTCGTAGGAGCCCTGGCTTCCCTCCTCTGAAAGCACTGAAGGGTCCAATACTTATTGATCAATGGTCCGAGCAGGTTTACCAAAGAAGGGTGCACGTTTTTCTCGTGCCCTATGATTTGCCAAAACTCACTCACGCCACTTTATGAGGAACAATTTCAAAGCTACATCGCACATCCCGTCAAAAGAAACAACGGAGAACACCGCATAGTGGTTCGTGGTCTGACACCAAAACCATCTGAGACATCAAGTCCCATGTTTTCAATCTGTTGTTTTACGTTCTTCGTTCCCACGCCTCGCATCTACAGCCACAGTGTCAAAATCCACATTCGAAAGTTATGAGGACGCTGTTTTTGGGTGTGGACCATTGTTTGCATTTGCAGATCCTGAAGCCGACAATGATACAAACAAGAGAAGCAGTGCTAAGGCAACTGCGGGTGCGATGTCGCCCTTTGATCTTCAGGATTTAGCCATTTGCATCTGGTTGCTAGGGAGTTTTGCATCTGGTTGCTAGGGAAATTGTCATGGACATTCTTTTGAAACTCAACTGCAAACTACC
>JAAUXT010081595.1_pt1 | contig 11634 bp, 10 predicted proteins | sample 7278171 | NCBI WGS metagenome assembly JAAUXT01 (sample SAMN14350112, study PRJNA611818) | marine sediment metagenome | isolation source: surface marine sediment (1.8m) | place: French Polynesia: Moorea | collected 2018-08
CTCTCTCTCTCTCTCTCTCTCTCTCTCTCTCTCTCTCTCTCTCTCTCTCACACACACACACTCTCTCTCTCACACACACACACACATACACACACACCGTAACGTTGGTTTGGAGTGCAACGAGGCAAAGGGCAAATCGTCGCCCTTGAATCGGACTTGACGTGTCCGGTGGGAAGCAGGGTCTCGCTCCTCAGTGAGAATCCGCTGGAAGCCCTCCAACTGTCCAGCCTGGGACTGCGAAACAGAAAACCGTCAGGGCCTGAGCAGAGAACATGTCAAGTGAACTTTTCAGACGCGGTTGGTCAAAATAATCCAAAATATTCTCACATGGTTTGTAAATTTATGCATCTGGCAAATATTGTCTCTTTCCGCGTGAACATCTTCAAATCTCTGTTCCTTTGCTGTGTTCCAAAGTGTTCCCACAGGGTGAGGCCTCACACACTGTTGATGCCATTGGCTTGAAACAACAGATGAGTCGAGATGTATCTGTTTTGCTTGCTTGCTTGCTTGTCATGGCAACAACGGCGGAACGCTGACGGGGACCGCGCGTCTCAAACGCGGCAGTGCTCTTGTAACGTGTTTTGTCGTGCGGGATGATTTCAGCGGCCCACGACGGCAAATTGCGAAAACGCTGCACAGTCGTGTGTCGTTTGGTGGGTGTTGGGTTTTGGCATGTTGTGTTGTTTACGTGAGCCACGTTGACAACGGTCCTTACCCACACTGTTGTGATGTGACGCGTTTTGCTTCCTTATTTGCTGCGTTTCATTGTCACAACAAGGAAGGATATCGTGTTGCCAGGGAGGATCGTGTGTTGCTACCCGCACAGAACGCACGTCAGGCAGGTGTGTGGGCTTTTGTAGGGATACAGCGTCCTTTGACTTTTCCATGGCCGCAGCTTTCGGTGACTTTGACAAAGATGCAGTGCTCAAAAACTTGTCCAGCATGCCGTGCCCATTGACGTGTTCAGGACCGCAACACACGACGCGTCCAGTGCAAACTTGGCGAATGTTGTTGAAGCTTCAACGATGAAAATCCAGGAATGTTCCCGTTGCAAAGAGAACGCGCCCATGGGAAACGGAACAAACCCCATTGGACGCACTCGTTGTCAAGGGGGCGCACTTGTCGCCAAGCCAAAGGACGCACTCCATTGGGGACGTGCCTGTCGTCAAGGGGACACCTCCGTCGCCAAGGGGACGCTGCCCATGGGGCCCGACGGTTGTGCTCGGAGCAGTGTTGGCGCCTTTCATCTGCTCACGGCAGCGGACTGATCGATGCGTCTTTGAACGGGAAGAACATTTCTGTTCGTGAGGAGTCGGAAAACGTATTGAACTGAAGAATTCCTGCGCCGCGCGCATCGATTTTTAGGCGAAATTGTGCCAATTCGGCAGGAAAGCCCACTTCGTCAGATGCTGTGGCTGAGGCCCGGGTCACACTGGATGCGTTGTGTTCAAGGCGGAGCGTTGTGTGGTTCGTTTTCACGTTGGCGACGTCACTTGCATCTTTGCAAACCAGTGGATGCTCCGTTACACGGGATTGTGCAGGGCCTTTTGGTTTGACCAGGTTCTGTTCCAGACGAGGACGCAGTAGAGCCGTTGATTTGTGCTGTGACCCGAAGCGTGACGCGTTCCGTGTGAAACGAGCGTGAAACGGGCTTCTCTGCTGCAGCTACTAATGGCTGAATGTCTGTGAAATGAGCAGCAAATGGCTTCGGATTGAAGAGCTCCATTGACGAGGCGGAAGAAGGGGAGCACGTCAACTTTCATGCGACTCTGTGAATCGACGGGAAACACGTCGAGTGCACGTGCGGAAGACTGGCTTCAAATGAAAGAGTTGACGTGATGAGGCGTGGGCGAAGGCGATAGATCTTGCGCAGCTGTGCGAAGTCACATGGTGTGAATCTGCACGTTCAGAAGACGAGCTTTGTACAGTGCGTTGAGTTTGAATCTGTGAACCTGAACACAGATTCTCAGTGTGTTCTGTGCAGTGCTGGAAGGTCTCGAGCACCGACCGGAAGTCGAATCCGGAAGCGACTTCCGGGAGGCCGCAGTAAATTGGACTTTACTGCTCGCGGTGCAAATTCTGTAGGAAACGAGGATCACGAGGATGACGCTCCTGTCTGAGTGGGGGAAGTGCGCACTTTTGGTCTAATCTGCTGAGGACGTGGACTGCGTGCGTTTATTCTGCACGTGACACGCGTGGCGTCTCTGTCCCCGAGGGGTGGCGTCATAGATCCCACCATGCGACGCAGTACCCCACTGACCTAAACCGCATCCAGTGTGAACCCGGACTCGGGTATCTGAGCCCCCACTGCCCAGCCCCAAGCGGATCCAGGGTGAAGATCCTGGGGGCCAGTGTGTGTGTGTGTGTGTGTGTGTGGCGGGGGGGGGTTGAGAAAGGAAGTGAATATGAAACATTTTGCTGCGTCAGACGCAAATGTTTTGGCGCGAATTATCACTTTTTCGCGGTGGAGGGGGGGGGAGACGGGGCACACCCCCTTGAATCCGCCGCAGCGTGCTTTATGCTGCTCTGAGGTACATTGACATCCGCACGCACGGGATTAGACTGGCGCTCCCTGCCTCCCGAGGCCCGTGGCCCCGACGCTGCATATCGTGTTTCTCGCTGTCATGGTAATGACATGAATAATCTCTCATCAGGTCCGTAGCGACGCGGCCCGGGAAATAGCGCCCTGCAGGGAACCGGGGGGCGGACGCACCGTCAGGTCGAGAAGGGGGGGGGGCTTGGGGGGGGGTGGCACGGTCCAGAGTTTACCCTCAGGTGGATTGGTGAGGGCTGTGGGCTTGTCTGGGAGCTCAACCCCGTGGAAACCCTGCTCCTGAAGGCGGCCTGTATGGAACCAAAAATGAATTGAGACTTGTGCTTTCCACGGGGGTAGGGGGGGTCGACTTAAACCTTGAATTTCACCCTGATTGGTCAGTGTTTCGGCAAAGATTCAGACCTGACTTGGGTTGGAACCAAGGGGCGAGAGAGGGCGAACTCCCACTTGGAACCAAAAACCTGATGGTTCCCAGTACGGAGGAGAAGCAGGAAATTTTTCGGGGGGGCTGGGGCTGGATCCGCTGGAAGCCCCCCACCCCCCTGCACGATTCCCCGGAGGATAATTGCCTTTGTTACAGAAAGAGAATCCAATTTATTCTCGTGTTTCTCTCCAGCCTCTCCAGGGAGACATCAGAAACAAGTTCGGCGAAGAGGTACGTGTGAGACGAGTCAGAACTCGACTCCGCGTTCTGTCGCTACATTCGCTCAATTAACTCTGAGGTCGCGCAGAAACAAGGAAGGAAGGAAGGCAGCTTGGCTTGTTTCCTCTGTTGTTTGGTCTTTGGTGGCGCGTGCTTGAGGGGGGGGGGGTCTTGCAGGCACACCCATCGAGAGTGGGTTCTGCTCTGCTTCCTTCCAATGTGTGTGTGTGTGTGTGCGTGTGTGTGTCAAACGAGAGTTATTTTGTGGTGACCACGCGTCTTCAACCCGGTGGTGTTCTTGTTCCGACGCGTGGACTTCACGCACACCTGCAGTCATACGCTCACGCTTCAACGGATCCTTCTGAGCAGGAGACCTTCAAGAAACGGGGCTCTCATAGAATTCATGAGACGCGTGTGTGGTCCTGAAGACGTCATGAATCACAGATTTCCACGGATGAGCGAACGAGCTAAACATAGACTCGAGCTGCGAGTGCTATTTTTAGGCACGGACTCATTCACGGGTGGAACATGGATTCTTTTTGAGTCATCCCTGCTCGTGTGATCAGTTGTCACATATTGTGCAATTCCAAGATTGAAGAGCTCCCGCCCTTTCAGACCCAAGCTCTTGTCTTATTGCTCGCAACAGTTCGCTTCAAAAGGAGAACCTAAACTCTGACAACTGTGGACCTATACAGCATGCAGAGGTGCCGGTCTTGGAATTCTAAAAAAAATTAATTCTCTTTAATTTTTGCGCGGAAGTTGTGCTTTTTGATGCACAAATTTTGCGTTGGAGACACCTTTTCTCGGGAGTCTGGGTCTGGCGCCTGTGAATCAATCCACTGCAGGATCTTACGCTTAAGTGATAAGTCTGATCCTGGATCTGCCAGACGACTAAATCCCTTCCATCGATTGAAAAATACTTGACAGCCGGGCAGGCCAGGGTCATCGCAGGGACTTGAGGTTTGTTCACGACTGATCAAGACGGTAAATGCGTGATGGCTGACCTCGAGATCAGACGCGTGTCACGTGGGGTGCGTCACACACGGCACCACAAGTCAAAACGTTCGTCATCGTAAGTGAACGGCGCATCTCATATCAACGCACGCTGCTTTCAAAGCAGTGGCCAGTGTGATACAATGTAACGTTCACGCTTGCGACGCAGCACCTGTATGTAGCCTGAAGGAGAGATGAATGATGCAGGGATGCTTGACGCATCCAGTGTGAGCCACGCCCACTGGGCGAGTTGCTCGGGCGGTTCTGTTGGAAACAGCGCTGGGTGGAGGCGCGCATCACACTGAGCGTGTTCGATTTGCCTGTTCGATCGCATCGTGTGTTGGTTTCGGTTGTGCAGGCGATTCATGCGCTTTGGGGATTTTCTGTCGAAGACAATTGAAATGAAAAGGATTCTGTACTGAGGACGCAAACCAGGATGACTTTTGTTTTGCAACAAAACACAATGAGCTGGTAAAAGCAGCCCTGATGTCTTTTCCTATTTGCAGTCATTCAATGAAAAGCTGATCCTGTGTGTTTTCCGTGAATGTGGAGTGAGGGAAGCACAACGGAAGGTCTGAAACAGGTGGCAAACAATTCACCTCCAGCTGTGTTGCTTTTGTTGAGTTTTACGCATTGAAATGCAGATCAGTGTTGATATTCATGGTGCTCGTCGCATCAGCGCGCAGCAGCTGATTGTGTGTGTGTGTGTGTGTCTGTCTGTGTGTCTGTGGTGTGGTGTGTGTGTGTGTCGGGTGCGCTCTCCATCTCACTCTGTCTCTCCCACCCTCCTTCCTCTTCATTCTCAGCTCTGTATGTTTCTTTTCTTTCCTGTTGCTCGCTCCCTCTCAGCTCTTCATCTGAGCTTTGTTCCGGTCTCGCTTTCCATTTTCTGCCCCTCGTCTGCCTGTCTGTCTGCCTGTCTGTCTGCCCTTCTGTCTGTCTGTCTGTCTGTCTGTCTGTCTGTCTGTCTGTCTGTCTGTCTGTCCAATTCTCATGGTGCAAATCGAACAAAAAGCAGTGAACTTGGGCAAACAGTTGAACCTATGGATCAAAGTCAAGGTGTCCATTGCATTTTTGTGTCAAATTGGAGCATGTTGCCAGGGCAACCGTTGAGAAGAAAAGGGACAATGCCACTCATGCCCAGCTGACCTGCACAGCTTAACAGAACTATGGGCAATGGACAACATGTGCTGGAGACTGGCGGTTCCGGTGGAAACAGCTTGTGGCGTCTCGTTTCATTGTCCCTTCGCTGGGGATTTGCACACAGAGAACAATGTCCGTTCCGTCTCGCAGGTCTGACTCCAGTGGATTGGGCTCGTGGGGCAACTAGGTCCTGACCTGGGGGACGAATGACGGGACTGTGGTTCACTGATCTTCCGACACTGCGGACATGTTGCGTACATGTCACACTCAGTATGCATCTCCATCCCTGGTCCGAGCGCAGTGCGGCCCCGCCGCGTGCTCGCCTCTCCTCTCGCTACTCGTTCGCTCGCTGTCTCGTTCCTGGGGCGGATCCTGGTCAAAAGGACCCTGAAACCGAGGTGGCCATGGCTGAAAACAAACGCAAGCGAAGGGAGACTTGGACCTGATGGCACCACAAGAGGGCCAGGGTTTCTTTACTGGGAGGAAAGGGGGGGGGGTCAAGGGCTGGTTGGTGTTGCCATGGAGTTGCATGAGGGAAAACGATCCCTTTGGCAGGTTTGTTCTCTCTGGTCACCATGCTTGGTGAAAAGTGAGGAACAGTGAACACGCGAAGTTCTTCCCTGTGGTCGTGATGATGCTTGCTGAAGCTGAGGACAAGGCCAGTGCCACGATTTGATGTGGAGCACGTGCAGGGTTCTGTGCCTTGCCCTTGTGCCGGCATCCCAAGGCACTAGGGCTCTCCGGGGGGTCCAAAAGAGCCAAGCCCTCCAAGTCTTGAAGAGAATCTCAAACTGTGAAATTTTGACAAAGTTTATCGAAGACAGACTTCAAAGTTTGACTTCAGACCTGCTTGGGTACTTACTGGGTCGCACACCCTCCAATTCGATCTGACAAACAGATCCGCCATGGCACAAGTTGACACGATGTTGTGTGAGGACACCCCCCCCCCGCGCTCAGTCCGCAGAGGATGCCGCGGAATATAAATTGTGTGTGTCTGCCTGACGGGACGGTCGGTCCGACTACTGCACATCTGTATGCGGCAGGGGGAGACGGAGGGCCTCAGGGAGGGCGGCGGGGGAGATGGGCGAGGGAGGCAGAGGAGATGGGGGCCTCCTGGGGGAGACGGGCGAGGGAGGCGGAGGGTCCAGGGGGAGCGAAGCCCGCGCTCCGGAGTCCCTGTTGAGATAGGATGTCGCTGATTTGTGTGAAGACGACGCACAGGAAAAAAGTGGCCGTGTGTGATGTGGCTTTGGGTGCCTCGCACTGAGATGTGTCACGCAGCAAAACCCTGGTCCAAAGCGTTGGGTAGATCTAGATGTCTGCAGCGCCGAATTTGTGTTACGCTTGATGCATCCGGAACTTATCCAGACACGAGGTCAGGGGAAGGGAGCCTTGTCTCGTAGGGAGGGAACCTGACATCCGAGGCTGATCCGGGAACGGACAAGTGCACGAGCATTGTTTACTGAGAGGGAAATGGCCCTTGAGGAGCGAGGGCTGTGTCAGCATGATATGATTCGGGGTCGTCTTGGTCTCAATTTTGCTGCGGAATGGCTGTTGATCCGCCTGCCTCCTGCAGTGATGTTGCTCTGGGTGATGACGACTCCGTCGCTGCCACCGAGCGGAATGGCGGGAAAAACAGCGGAGCAGAAATATCGACCCTTTTCTCCTGTTTTCTTTGTTCCATTTGGTCCCTGGTGCAATTGCGACATAAAAAAACACAGCGAAATTGACTTGAAAATATGTTTTGTGTGTCGTTGGAGGACAATGAACGTGTTTTTTGCGCAGTAGACCAGTTTTTATTGCGCTGCTGAAGACAGAACGGCGAGACGGCAGTTCGGCCCCGCGGACCTGTAGTGTTGGTCTGTTCACCATGTTTCTGCCATCACCACGCGGCTCAAATGAATGGATATGGCGTTTGCTGTCACTGTCATCGGATGTGGGGTCAAGCCGGGTGCACCCTGGGTGCGTCACGCGTGGCGTCAACGTCTGTACGTTGCAGGTGGCGTCGTCAAGGCAACGCAAGCGCCCACATGGGAACGTGCGTTGCGTCTGGGTTCACACCGGAAGCCTGGCGTCGCTACACAGAAAGACGCACGCTGCGTCGTGACGCACGCTGCGTCGCTGTTGAGTTGACGTAGCGCCGCTTACGTGTGCAGTGACGTAGGGCGTCGTGACGCACCCGGTGTGAAGCAGGCATCAGATTGGGTTTCTCTTCCTGTCACTTTCCATCCACAGGATTCCCGCCGTTATTTCCTCCAGATCCCGTATGTAGCGCGTGCAAATAAGACTCTGGATTTTCTTGTGTTCACGTGTTGTGTGTTTGCAGATTGGAAGTGCTCAGCGAGCGAAACGACAGAAAGCGGTTTCCCTACGGTTCCTACGTGGACATCGAGCATCATCTGCTGCGCCTCGCACTTGTGAGTAGCCGTAGACTTGAGGCCCTGTTCACACTGGGTACGTCTGCATTGCGTCCGTGTTCAAAAGTTCCAAATCAGACATTTTGCACGTGCACCACACCCCACTCGAAAACAAACATTCTCCTTTGTGCGCACAAACTCGAATCAATCGTCGCTTTGGACTTGAGACCCGATTCACTCTTGACGTTGTCGCGTCACATGCATCACGCGTTGCGTCTCTGCTCTGGTTCCCGCGGCACGGCGTCCCCGGCACACCGTCGCACCGACGTCCCTGCACCGGGACGCAACGCGTGACTCTGCAGGAAACCTTCGTATGAAAAGCCCCGTGTTCGCCTCAATCATGGGAAAAGAGCCGGGAAGTGGAGAGGGAGAGAGGGCCTCTGTTGTCGAGGGTCGGATCCAAGGAGCCCCCCCCCCCGTCGCTAGGCGCCACTGATCACCCCTCAGCCACACCGCGTGCGCCAGCGCATCACGCACGCCAAGGTTACAGCGCACCAAAATGGGTCTCACGTATGTCTATGGTTGTGTTCACACTGAAGTGTGTGTGCACCACCATGATCGCAGATGGGTTCCAACCCCAAACGTGCCCTGGCGCATTGTGCGCTGGCACACGCGGTGTGGCTGAGGGGTCATGAACATGGCCGCCCATTCCCGAGCACAGAGGCTGGGCTCGGCTCCGCACGCGTCGGAGTGCGTCAGTGTGCGGGTGAATGGGCGCTGCTTCGCTGACGCGTCCGCTGTAGCGTCCGCTGTAAACTCGGCGTGACTGAAGCAGGGATTGGTTCATGTTGGCGCTGCATCAAAGCTCTTGGTTGAGATGCTTCAGAGGATTGGGGATCGGAGTCCTGTGACCCGACCCTGGGGGGGGGGGGGGAGGAGGGGTCGACTCTTTGCTTCGTCAGCGTAAAAGGAGGTGTGTGTGTTTTGTGTGTGTGTGTGTTTTGTGTGTGTGTGTTTTGTGTTGTATCGGAGAAATGTTTCGGAGGTGTGGGCGGGGGTGGGCGAAGGAGTCCCTGGGTTTGTCACTGGAATCACTGCAGGAAACTCACTGAACCGAGTACACACAAGGCGCGCAGTGCACATTGACCCGCACGGTGATTGAACTCCGGCAAAAGTAGCAATACGTGGTGCTGCGCAACACCCACTGGGAACTCGCACAAGGACGCGGCGCAGCGCGGCGTCTGAAGCCGCCGCGGCGTCCTTCGCGACGCAATACACTCGGGACGTCTTTGAGTCTCCACATGAAAGGGACGCGTACAATGGCGGCGGATAGCTCCTGATAGCCACTTCCTGAGTTTCCGCGCACTTCACAGGCAGCTCAAGATGATGAAAAAATCATCATGTTTATCCGGGCTGTATCTCCAGCGGATCTAGGGTCGGGCTGTATGTGGCGGGTGGGCAGGGGGGGGGGAGGAGCACTATCCTGACTGTGGTCTGAGGAGGGGCAGTGTCGGAAATTTGAAGAATTCAGCAGGACTGGGAAAACATTTTGCGCTTGCTGTGCAAAAGTAGGGAGGTCAGGGGGGGGGGGGGGGAATCCCACGTCACCCCCAGTTCCCCTGACATTCATCTTGAAGTGTCCTACATCTTGCATTGTGTCCCGTTTCAAGTTCCAAAGGGCAGAACAGCAACTGTTGAGTTTATCCAAGGACAGGACGCGAAGTGTGGACGACCTTTCAGAGATCAGGGATGGACACAGGATTTTGTTGAGTGAGGCTGACTCGCAGGTCGGGGGGGATTTCTGTTGGACGTAAAGATTGTGCCTGGCTGTGTGAAAAATTACTTGTTGGAGAGGGTTGCTCGGCCTTCCTGTTTGCCCCTTGAATGTTACCGGTAAATAAATTCTTGAATGTAACAGGGAGTCAGCCGTCCGCAAGTGGTTTTGTTTGACTGTTGTGCGATTTGTAACCTCGAGTTGTTCTGTTGTCAATCAGTCGATACCGACGTGCACGCACACCGGATACTTCACACACACGCACACTTCTCCTTGCAGGTGAGCGAGGTGAACCCGCGCGCCAACATCAAGTACCAGATCAGCGTCGAGAAGGCTCCGGAGACGAAGCCGCACAAAGCCAACTCCGCCGCCAAGGTACCGCCGCAGGGTCCCGAGGGGGAGGGGGGCCCGACGGGGGCGGGGGCCCGGGGGGCGGTACCGAGGGGGGGGGGCTAACAGGAGAAGGGTCAATGAGAAGGTGAAACTTGCACCGCCGGCCCCTTCCAGCGGGTTATAGGGAGGCGGCGGTGGGCGGAGACGAAGCCGCACAAAAGCCAACTTCGCCTCCAACGTAGCGCCGGACCTCGCGTAGCTTGGGGGGGGGGAGGGGGCGTCCGTCTTGTGTTCACGGGAAGGCGTCCAGAATACAGCCAATCTGCCTTCAAGACCTTGGGTTGGCCGACTTTCAGCTGATCTTAAGGGAGGGGTGGGCTGGCAATCTCGTATTTGAGAAGGGGGTTGGTGCCAGAGGAAGAATACGTTCACCTTCAAGGTGTTTTCCTTACGTCCTGCACAGTGACGTGCAAAACAATTTACTCTAGCCCAAAACTGCCATCTCCGATTCATCAAGTTGGCATCGGTTGACCTTTGCATGGAGCTTTTTTTCACTCAAACCTGATTGGTTGTTCTGTCAAAATGTGGGGCCTGATTTCTCAAAGCTGATTGGTTGTTGTGTCTAAATCTGAGCCGTGATTGACTGCACCGCAGGACTCGGATGGTAAGAAGCACAAGGAGGAATACTGGGCGGCCGGAACGGGCTACGGGCACAGCAGGAGGCCAGGTGCGTGTACACACACACACACACACACACACACACACACACACACGCACACACATGGACACACGCATACAATGCGCACACTTGCACAAATGTACATACAAAAAACCACGCCCACTTGCACACACACTGACACACACACACACACAAACAACACACTTGCACACACACGCACACACACACACACACACACACACACACACACACACACTCGACAGGGGACCAGTTGTTGGGGCACACATTTCTGCAAAGATCCACAATTCAATGAGACAACTCGAAGCACTCAACGCATCCTTCTGTGTACTATTCTTCAGAGTGGGATGTGAAGGCGTACCTTGCTGCCCAGAAGGAGAAAGACAAGCAGGTCAGTCACTGGGTCATTCAGCGTTCGTTTCAGGTCGAGACTGCATGTGTTTCCACGCCTTCTGGAGACGCGTGTCGACTGACTGCGTTCTTGTTGGTTGGCGCAGATCGAGGCGGTGTTGACGAAGATTGTGTGTCCGCGCACGCGTGTACATTTCAAATCTACGGCGGCCTTCTGGAGGCGCGTGTCCACACTGGCTGCGTTCTTGTTGGTTGGCGCAGATCGAGGCGGTGTTGATGAAGATTGTGTGTCCGCGCGCATGCGTGTACATTTCAAATCTACGACGGCCTTCTGGAGGCGCGTGTCAACACGGACTGTGTTCTTGTGCAGATCGAGGCGGTGTTGATGAAGATTCTGATGGAGCTGAAGCTGCTGTATAAGAAGCACGCGCCTCAGCTCAAGCCGCGCACCGTCCCGGCGCCGAAGCCTCCGAGCGCAGAGTGCATCGACCCCGTCGAGGACATGTACAACATCATCGAGGGGTCGGCGCTCATCCCGTTCCTCGAGCAGTACCTCAAGGCGGACTCGTTCCTCGAGATCTGCAGACATACTGCGGTGAGTCGGGTGGGGGGAGGGGTTGGGTGGGTTGGGAGGGAGGGGTGAGCTGGGTGGGTGGGTGAGCTGGGTGGGTGGGAGGGAGGGGCGAGTTGGGTGGGTGAGGCGAGAGGGGTTGCAGTGGTGGGGGTGGAGGGAGGATTTGGGTGGGTGGGTGTGGAGGGAGGGGTTTGTGGGTGGGGAGGGAGGGGTGA
>JAAUXT010093159.1_pt1 | contig 11633 bp, 10 predicted proteins | sample 7278171 | NCBI WGS metagenome assembly JAAUXT01 (sample SAMN14350112, study PRJNA611818) | marine sediment metagenome | isolation source: surface marine sediment (1.8m) | place: French Polynesia: Moorea | collected 2018-08
AGAGATTCCATTTAAGTAGCAAAAAAGGAAGGGACGGCGACCGACCGACCGACCGACCGACGGAGACGAGGGACCGTGACATTGAGGGAGGAAAAAAAAAGAAGGAGGATGGCTGTCTGCGAAGAAGCCAGCACATACAACCTACGTTTTATCCGGGGGGCGACACATCTTGTTGTCGGACCATCTGGCTGCGGCAAGACTGTTCGCACATGCAAGATTTTGCGGTGGAAAGATCAATTGATTGAAGACGGGGAAAATATAAAGAACGTCATTTTTTGTTATTCCGCCTGGCAGCCACTGTATGACTCTTTGAAAGATGCGGGACTCGTCACGCGCTTTGTTAAGCGGAAACCATCCTCAGAAGAGTTTGTGGAATTGGTTAAGGATCACAAGGACAAAGGAGGGAGCATTGTCGTTATTGACGATTTTATGTCGCAAATTGATGAAGATTTGGTCGATATTGTTACTGTGCAGAGCAGGCATTACAACACGACAACGTTCATCCTCTTTCAAAGCCTCTTCCCTTCAAACAAGTTGGCACGGCAAATTTCCCTGAATGTGAAGTATCTGCACGTGCACAAGAACCCACGAGAAAACGCGCAGATTCAGACGCTCGCGAGGCAACTCTCCCCACGCGGCTCGAGATGGATTGTGGACGCGTACCACAGGGTGACCGAAGAACCGCACCAGTGTTTTCTTATTGACCTTACCCAGCAGCGCGAGGAAGGATTGCGTTACCGCAGCAACTATCTGCCAGACGAGTTGCCCATGAAGGTGTGGAGGGACGCGAATAGGATTTAAGTGACGGACGTTTTCGCGATTGCTTCAGTTAGTTTTCATCATTTGACTTGTGAACATGGGTCGCCCGTCTGCATTGCAGCACAAGAATAACATTACATTCAGTGCGAACGTTGCGCGTAGTGCTGTTCGAAGAGCATCGGTTGCTGGCAAGAGATTTGTCGACCTTCTCGTGCGTGTGCTTGTCACCCAGGGAATCCATCTATCAGCAGTACAGCGGGCAAGAAACCATGTGGATGAGACTGTTTCGAGGACCAATAACAAAAAGAAGAACGACCCCCCGCGTCGACTACGACATATACTATCCGCCAAGAATAAATCAAAGAACAAGACTGCCGAACGTTCTACAGGCCAGTATCGAGATTCCCCAGGTGGACAGACCCAGGCTGCCGCAAAACCAAAAAGACTACGGACTCGGGCATCAAGTGCACGCAAAGGCCGCAAGGTGGATTCTCCAGTCGGAGAATGCGATTCGGCGAGCAGCCACCAAGAATTGGCCTCGTCGTCGGTATCGTCGCGGTCGCGGTGCACCGCTATTGAACACTCATCTGCATCTCCCAACCCACAAGTGTCCATTTCACGATCCGGACCTGGTCAACCTGATCCCGTCGGAGGAAAGGGAACAAACAGAGTACGTAAAAGAGCGTCTCCGTCGCCGACTGCCGATCGAGGTGAAGGTGGGAAAGTGCGTGGGCTGCGGAAAACCACTGCACAAAGTAACAGTAAGAGGAGGCGTCAAGAGGAAGGGTCCGGTGAAAATCCATCGGGACCTGACGCACGACAGGGACTTCAATCCAGTCCCGTATTTGGCAAAGAAGATGGGTCAGAAGAAACGGGGATGCCCGTTTCGTATGAGGAACACCCGCATCCAGACAAATGTGATCCCCGAGTTCTATGTATGAGCGACCAAGATGGCATGTGTGCCCAGACCGAGTTTGCCCCCGTCCCACCACTCGATCAGGGTGATGATGATGACCCGCGATTTACTCCGTCTATGCTGCTTGATGATTTGTAAAGAGAATAAATAAAGTTGGAGTAAAGACACAGTTCCTCAGTTGAGTTTTTGTCATGGCGGTGAAAAGAGCCAACAAGAGATTGGCGCGCCTAATCCCTTTGCTGCAGGCTTTGCAGAGTGTGAAGCCCGAATATAGGGTTGTCTTTCTGGCGCACCTGGACGACGAGTCGAGAGATCAGATTTACCAGACGATAGACCACGTTCTCCGGTCCGACAGTGTCCCCTTCCGCAAGAGACTGTTTTTGAAGTCAAAACTCGGTGAGCACAGGCAAGACCTTCGATACCTCGCTTCCAAGGACAAGTCGGCGGCGAGGAAGAAGAGGAAGTTGGTTCAAATGGGCGCTGGACCCATGAATCACATACTCAGGGCAGCTCTTCCACTTATGTGCAACGCGTACAAGCAGAAGAGTGTGTGAAGATGGGTCTCTACGACTACATGTATTTGGTGCCGCGCGATGAGTACCTCGCGAGCAAGAAAAAGGCAGAGGATGGGGTGAACACTGGAGGCGACGTTCTCGATAGCACGGTGAACAACATTGAGGTGACAAGTGGGGGGACAGTGGTCGTGGGCGGCGGCGGAGGCGCCGCCGCGGGGGTTGACGGGGGCAGGAAAGTGGCGACTGGGAGGCCGGATCGCTCGCTCACACCGTACCCTCGTGGCGCTGGATCACGGGGAGGAGGAGGGGGGAATTTAGATCGATTTGATCCCGATCCCGGCGATCACTTGGATTCACTAACGGGCGGGAGGCTTGCTCGGGCTCGGGCAAAACAGTTTGCTCAGCCTTCCAAGGATGTGTTGGGGGAGAAGGAGGCCGTCCAGGTGTCATCCGCGGATCCTGACGCCATGGAGACGGAGCCTCTCCCCCCGACAAAAGGACCGTTCTTCAAAGCCGCCGCCTCTAGCAAGTTGCTTACGGCTGCGGGGAAACCTGGGACTGCAATGCGGGCGGCGGCGACTGGGGTGCGAGGATTTGCACCAATGCGACCCACGGGGAAGCCCACTCCGATGGACATCGACGACCAGTCGGTAGGAGAAGCTCTCGCCGCGCCGCCCCCCAGGGTGGTCCCCAGGACGGGAAAAACAGCGGCGGTGCGGGCGGCGGCGAAGAAAGATAGCCCAAGGTCGGTCATGGATCAACTCATGAGGAACAGACTGCAAGAGCTGCAAATGAAGGTCCTCCCCCCGTCCAAGGTCGCAACGAAGGCGGGGAAGAGTCAGGCGAGGCTGGCGGAAGCATCGAAAGGCAAAAAGTCGTCCGTTTTGCCGTCCGTGACCGCTGAGCAGCTCAACAGTGCCCAAACGCAAAAGGTTTTGCATGAGCTCAGGGACATACACAAGGAGGAGATGCGAATGAGTGCAGCCAAGAAATATCTCCCTGCTGCCAGGGGCCAAGCGATAAAGCGGCAGCACGAAGAGGACAATGAGGCGGGAAGTCCAGGGACAAAGTTCCCTTACACTCGGAGGCTGCCTGCAGGATATCGACCACCCGTCTCCATAAGGGGGGTCAAGAGGGGTGTCGGTCACGTGGATGGAGAACATTATCACCACGAAGAGGACAGGGTTTCCAAGAGGAGGACGCCTAGGGGGGCGGTCCGCATGGGTGTGACCCCCTTGACTGCGAGGAAGCGTAGCGCCGCCGCGCTCGTGAGTGAGGAGGAAGAATATGACCATAACGGCGGCGTGGCCCACGTTCCTGCCAAGCGCCCCTCCCGTTCCCGGAGAGGAGAGGCCGTTCGCATCCAGCTCCCACCCTCTCAGGTGCAAAAGAGAGGGCGGGCAGGGGAGGAAGGACTGGTGTTTGGCCCTCCCGGGTATTTGCGAAAGAAAGCACGAAGGGGTCCGAGCCCTCCGCGTCGCAGGCAAGTTACGAAGAGAAAAGCGGTTGACCCTCTGACGTACGAAGAAGAGGAAGAGGAAGAAGCGCAAGGGGTTATGGATGCCATGCTAGATCATGTGGAGGGGGATGACGTGGAGGGCGAGGATTTCGGGGAAATCATTGCGCGCGAGGAACTGAAAGGACTAAGGAAACAAATAAAAGATGAGCCATGAAGTTTATTCACATCTTCTTTCGGAACAGTAGGGTCAGTTGGAGGGGGGTGTCTGTTTTGCTGGTAAAGTGCCTTTCCCTATTTAATCCGTCTGTGAAACGGAACCCAATGCTTGTCAGCGGAACGTTTGTGACGTTGTGGTAAATCAATTGTTCGGGTTCGTAGCTTCTGTTTTGTGAGTGTCCGCGACCGAGTTTCACGGGCACACACTGAAGCATTTGTGCTTTGCACCCGCCCACGACGTTGGGCTCAATGATGTTGCAGTGGACCATGCTGATAGTTTCCGGTCGAACACTGAAAATGCTTGGTTCTTTGTTGAAGAAGAATCTGTCACCCCAGCTGAGGGAGAGGCGATTAGGGAAATTGTCTCCCGTCCCTCCCATCGCCTTGGCAAAGGCGTCGTTCATGGTGATGGACAGTTCTTCCGCTTGGTTTAATTCGTCGTCGTCCTCGTCATTGTCCACGACTCGTCCCACGCAGACCTTGCCCTTGTGTGGACCATTTGCCATGACGGTCAGGAATATTTGGTGTCGGTAGACGCTTTTTCCCAATTCCTGTCGGACGTGCTTAACGAAGGCCCGTGTCGTGTTAAACCTGGTCAGTCGAAATTCGTATTCCTCGTCTTCAACCGTGATTTTCGCCAGATCCTCGTCCTCTGACAGCACAGGGGGGAAGATGATATTTTGAAGCGCAACCTGGTAGCCCTCCAGGCTCATTTCGTTAGGCAGGGGGGAGAGGAATTTGCTCGGGGTATTGGTGGGGAATAGTTGGGGATGACTGGACGAGCAGGTCACTGTGAAATAATGATCCATTTCTACCGTATTGTCCTTGCTTTCGAGCTCAAGCCACACGACTGTAGGGGGTCCCGGTGCTAGTTCCAGTAGCTGGTCCTTTTCGTCTGTAATTTCAACAGTCAGCGTGTTGAGCGTCGATACGTTGAGTGTGAGCCCGGGCGAGTCCCTGAAGACGTGATAAGCAAATGAGGTCGGGGTTGCCGTTTCCGGGACCGGGACACTGGCAAGCAAGTGTTTGTAGTGCTGTCCCTCTACTTGACCCTCAAGCTCCAGCAGGTGGATCCTGAGGTGACACGGGGCGGGTCTCGGCTTGGTGATGTCTGGGGTCAGGCCGATGGCGAGTGGACGGATTGTGAATTTATTTCCCTCGTAATTTACGTATGGACGGGGAAGTTTGTTCACAAACTTTGTTCGTGTGTTGTTTTGGAAGTACTCTTTCGATGCGTCCGACGACAGGCACACTTGGGTTACATGATTCATTTTTTTTAGTAAGCTCTCGTGACGTTGGCTTCAGGGATCCATTCGTTCCACCTCGGGCCAAAAAACATCCACTTGACTAGGATTTCTCTCCTCCCTCGGCGCGTTCTCCTTTTGAGCACTTTTTCGATAATGTAGACGTCACCTCTCTGCGGCTGCAGTTCGTTGGCGTAGAATCCACCACTGATGTGCTCCTCTGTGTCTAGTGATCTTAAATAGTAGAGTGGAATGGGCAGTGTTCGGTTTATTCGGACAATGCGAAAGTATTCTCCGTGGAATTGCTCTGCGTAGGAGTGGGCCGAGGAGGATATCTTCTTAGGCAAGGTCTTCAGTCTGACTAGCTGTCCTATTCTGAATTTTGGCTCTCTCCTCTTGCGTCCCAGCTTCTCGTACCGGGCGTGGAAAATCTGCTGTACCCTTCCTTCGTTCTCCGGGTCATCCGCTTCGTTTGGGGTCATGTTTTCCAATGTGCGATGTCCTCTTGTGTTGTATGTTTCGACGAGTTCATTCAGGGCGTCGATGTACCGGAGAGATTCGGTGTCCGTCTGGTATTTCGCGATGAGAATGCGTATTGTCTTGTTTGCACGTTCCGCTATGCACGCCTTCATGGTCCCGTAAGCGGCCTGCCACTCTATGTTGTTCTCGCGCAACAGTTGCTGAACCGGACGGTTGATGAACTCGTTTCCTCGGTCGGTCATCAAAATGTCGGGCTTGACCTGTAGTTCGTCAAGCCACTTTTGCATTGCTTCCACCATGGCTCGGGTTCCCTTGTTGAGTATTGGATATACCCAGACTTTTTTAGTGAAAATGTCAATCAACAGCAGAAGGAAGCGGATTCCGTCATTTTCATTAGCGACCTGGGACACGTCCATAAGGTCAGCTTGCACCTGGTTTCTTCTTTTGTGGACATAATACGGATTGTACACTTTTGGCTGCTTGTATTCTCGGTGAAGATTGTAGCTGAAACTCTCCTCGAGAAATTCCTTTGCTTTCGCAGGGGAGATGTTAAAATATCGCGCGACCGTACCGGGAGCGGAGAACGCAACCGGGTGACCCGGTTGCTTGTACGCTTCGAGCACGCGCTTTTTAAGTTCATTTGCCATGATGGTTTTTTTATTATTATTCTTTTAAAAACGCGACAGCACCTAAATGTTAGCCAAAAATGTCTTTGCGACGCTTAAGGTACCGGAGTTGCGCTGCGCCGATATTCATGCCCTTAAGCCCCTTCCGACTCCGGGTCCCCTTTTTCCCCCTCCTCTTTACCTTCTTCTTCTTGTTCTTCTTCTTCTTCTTTCCACCCTTCCTTTTTTTCTTCCCCTTTCCCCCCTTCTTTTTCTTTTTCTTCTTTCCTACCCCCCTCCCGTATCCGTGGACTTGCCTCCGGTATTTCCTCTTATCTCCCAGGGTTGCTTTTCGCAGCTTCTTTTTTGCATTCAGGTAGGCCACGAGACGTTTCATTCTCTTGGCGAGGGCTTTGGGGCTGGGCTTGCCGCTGGAATCCAGCATTGTCCCGCCCGCTGCCTCATACATGGCTCTCTTTACGCTGCCTGGGGGGTGGCGATTAGCACCTTTTTTCAGTGCCTGGTATGCTTCAAGAGCGCCCATTTCTAGTCCGGTGCCTATGCCGGCTGCCGCGACGCCGAGTGCGATCTGGCTGGCGATTTTCTTTTTTTTCGACGTCTTTTTCGCAGCCCCTCCCGCGGCACCCGATGCCGTCTTGGTCTTTGGTTTTTTAGTTTTCTTCACCAGCGAGGTCGAAGCGGTCTTTGCCTTGGACCCGACTTTGCTTCCCTTCACAGCGGCGCGACCCCCAATTTTCCTTGCCACTCCGCCCGCTTGTGTGCCCGTCTTGGCCACGGCCTTTATACCCTTTGCTAGAATGCTGCCAAACCCAGCCCCCATCTGCTGCTGACGGTTCAGCTGATGGGGGATGCTTGTGAAAGATCTTCCGGGCATGATGATTTTTTTTTTTCACGTGTATTTCGCTTTTTTCCGTTAGCAGATAACCGCTTCTTAAAGGTGCGGAAACAGTGACCTCATTCTATATCCGAATCGTCCGTTAATTCCAAAACGCATGTGTTGTCGACGACGACGGACAGCAGCAACAGCAGCAGCAAGGGTTGCTACATTCCTCGAGGTAATCCTGGGCACGTTGGTTGCCCGTCTTAGCTGACCCAGGCCCGAGGCGTACGCCCTCATCTTGGTTGATCTCGTCCACCACTCTGGAGCTGAATGATTTCTCACTGGCACCACCTGTTTGTACCGCTCGAGCAAGTACTGCGTGCGGGAGAACATCGAGCGAGTGGCGGTGTCTTGCCTCCTGCGGGCAAATTGCTGTAGCTGTCGGTAGTCACTAATTGGGGCCGTCCAGAGCCTCTCCAGCTGACGCTTGACCCCTCTTGACGATATCTTTTCCACGTCCTCTTGCAACTGTTCCAGCTTTGGCTTTTTCACTTTAAATTCCTCCTCCTCCTCCTCTCGTCGCCTTTTCCCCTTGCGCATGGCCGCCTGGGCGTCCAGGGATGTGTGTGTCCTGTGCTGACCCTTCATTGCCCGCGGGGGGACTCTTGGCTTTTGGATAATCCCCAGCGCGAGGGCGGACCGCGCCCCGGTCGGTACACCGCCTGCCCGAGCCCTCTCGTGATCCCGCTCCATTTTTTGCCTCATGCGCAGTTCGTGTCGCTGTCGAAGACGCGCCTGAACCTCGGGGTTCAGCACGTGTGCCGGCGGCGGACGGAAGGTGACCCGTCCCTGTCGGCGCAGAATGCTGATGTCACGCGCCCAGTTTTCACGCTCCTTTCTCGTGGTGGGTCTGCTGTCTGTGAAGTTGCTGACAAGCCAGCTGGCCCGTTCTAGCTTCCGCCTCCAAATTTGCTGCTCAGCGGCAGTCAGAGGCTTCCCCTCCAAAACCTTTTTCTGAACATCCATCGGTCCGTTCCAGTTGTCCCTCACCCACTTATACGCAGAGTAAGCGGGGCCGGCAATGTCTGCCACCGTCGTCCCCCCCTCGAGGGTATCGATCACAGTCTGGGCAACGTCAAATTTCGCGTCGGCGACTTTTTGTGGTGTACTCGCTATTCTTTTGAAGCTTTTATTCAATTTACTGGCAGCTCGGGCGACTTGACCCACCTGCCTGGCGATTTTCAAAGCTCGGGACAAGGTAACACCTGTTTTTACTCCGGCCGCGGCGATTGCGGGGACCACCATTGTTTTGCTTTTATTGCTGCATAATAATGCAGTCGAGAAAACTATCTAGGACGTCTGCTCCTTCTTCATCTTATATGCGAGTGCCCTCGCCTCGTGCCAGTCATCCACTTCGGTGTCCAGGGGGTGGGAGCAGACGATGTCCTTGAAGGAGGCTGGGTAGGAGTTCTCACTCATCTTTGCGGCGATGCCGTTGACCGTGCGAGGGAGAACACCCAGGAGGGTGCAGATGTCGGCGAGGGAGGCACTCCGCCGGTCCCAAAACCAGCGAGGCATTGAATGGAGGTTGTACATTGATTGGAATTCCTTGTCGATCTGGTCAGGATCCGGTCTCAGAAGTCCCTCCTCTCGGAGGATGATCTTGATCCCGGCGGCCACGACGTTCATCGGATGTCTACCGTAGTACTTCCACTCGTGCTTCTCCAGCAGTTCGACCACGCGGCTGGCGTAGGCAAAGTCGATGTTGAGCATGGCACAGACCGTGTCGACGAAAACGCTCGGAGGCGGGTCGCGGAGGATCACTTCGTCGTCGTCCAGTTGCTGGAGCTCCTCAGAGGCGAGATTCAGCGCCACTGGGATGTTGAGCAGAGGGCGACTGCATGTCAGCCCAACTGCGCGGGCGATGTCCAGGGCCGGACGGGGGCATGCGTTCTTGGCGAGAACGTTGTTGATGGCGAAAGCGAGGGCGACTCTGTGCTTGTGAATTGTCTTGCGAAAGCCGGGTCTAATGAGCCGGCGACCGTAGATCTTGTCGTAGAGCTCCACCACTTGCACGGCGAGGTTGTCGTTGTCCATGTGAAACAGGGCGAGGATGGGGAGCACGTGCAACTGCTTCTGCCTCCGGAGTCTCTCGAGTCGCTGCTCGCGACTTTCCTCCTTGAAGAACCGCTGAAGTGTCGCTCGCCTGCCCTTGTCCGTCTGCTTGTTCAGGAGCGACTCCACGTCCATGTGTCTGGTCGCTGCCTCGGCGACTGAGCTCAGAATTTCCTCTTCGGCCTCGACCACCTTGCCTGCCCCGCTGCAGTACTTTTCCATCTTGTAGCGGAACACCCAGTCATGCTCAGGACCGAGGCCCGTCACCTTGTCGTCCGCTGCTGGTCCGTCTCGGCCCCAGCACATGCGGTCAATCAGCTCTTGGTTCTCCTCGCTCCCAAGCTTGTGCTTGGTGTGCTTCAGGATGCACCTCATCAGGTCCATCCTGCTGCTTGCTGGATGAGCGTCGACCGCCGGCCCGCGCGTCTCCGGGTCCAGACCGAATTCGTCCACGATCAGGGTGTCTTCCGGGACGGGATGTTTATGGGACATCGTCCACTTGTCGCCCCAGTTGGGGACGAAGGAGGTTGGCCCCACTCCGCAACTGGTGCACACCTTGGTCTCGTCCTTCTTCTTCCCCACCGCGGCGGTCTCACCGCCCCTCACCATGGTTCTCTTCAGGCAGTGGGCGCAGACGTAGTATCCCTCGAGAGGGGGACGCTCGTTGGAATGCTTAGTAGGTGACATAGCCTCTCTCGCGCTTGAAGTGCTTCGTGCTCGTTCTTCACACCGACGATCACGTATTTTCCGTTGTTGAAGAGGTTTATCGTTCCCAGGTCCCTCCAGTGGATCCGAGCTCCGGGAAAAAACTGACTACGGAAACTCACTTGGACCCTCCTTTTATCCTTGTCGACCCCCACCGGGGCGGCGGCGGCGGCGGCGGCGGCGGCGGCGGCGGCGGTGGCGGCACGGAAATTCTCAGCCAGAGTCTTGCAGGCGTAAGTCTTTCCGTCGCCGCCACGTAACCAGCCGGTGTAGGTTGAGTTCACAACTCTCGGCTTCCAGCGCCGCCACCACGGCTGCTCCTGTTGCTGCTGCTGTTGCGAGAAGGTGGAGACGTGGCTCCAGATCCCACCGGTTCTAGCAAATGTTTCGAGCGCAATTGGAAACTGATCCTCCCCGCCAATTATCCCAGTGCCGATGACGTGCCCGCTTGCGGGGAAGAAAGTGAAAGACGGTCGCCGCCGCCGTTGATTCTTTGTTCGCCAGCGGATGACGTAAAAGTTTCCACACTTCTTTACCATGCAGTCTTTGCCGCCGCCCTCCACCCTGTTCACGACCCGTTTGCACAAGTCCCGCTCAATTTGAAAGTGCACCACACAATTTTGCAGAACGAGTTCTGACACGTCTGGATGCGTCGTTACGGAACGTTCCTCGGCCACTATGTCTTCCATTTGCTAATCTACAATCACGAATTAAAAAACAACTCTAGGCGCGGAGCAACCGACTGGACGGACCCGCCGAAACAATCGCACTTTTATATCCCTACCGAACCTCCTACCCCCGGTCTCACTCCGGGGCGTGGAGGTGTCGCGGCCCGGTCCAGCGCCGCCCCCCGCGCACGCGCGCAGGACGGAATTTAAGGGGACATGTGACCCGGAGGGAGTGACTCGAAAGCGAGGAAAAAACACCCCATCAATCTGCTGACAAAGCTAAACAAATCGGTGACCAGCGCGCGAAACAAACAAACATGGACTTCGGGGCGGGCACAAGAAACAGCGGCCTTTCGCTCACTGAGGTGGACGACGGAAACTTTGACTACAACGAGAAGGTTCCGGTTGAGACTTCGCAAAAGGACGGCAAGGACATTTGGATCCGGCCGATTGGGGGAGTCGTGAACCAGGACGGTCCCTTCATCTTCTCCATCGACGCCATGACGGACCGCTACCTCCAACTGGCACAGGCGGGGATCGAGATTATCGCCTCGGTCGTCGGGCAGAACGGCGAGACACTCTCTCCGTGGGCGGACGTCGTTGCCCCCGTGAACCTCCTTGGCGTCACCATGTGGGAGAAGGTGGAGCCCATCCTCAACGACCAGCCCGTGTCCGGGGCGAGCACAGCCAACAAGGGGGTGCAGGCTATGATGGAATTTATGCTCTCGTACGACACGGACGCCGCGCGCTCCCACCTGCAGTCCTGCTTCTTCCACATGGACCACCCTTTCGAGTACGGTAACATGTCCATCTCGGGGAAGGCCCTGCGCAGGGCGCTGATCCGAGCGATCAAAGGGGGGTTCGAAGCGAGGCCGACGATTCCCGACGCAGACCAGCCCGACCCGGTTATGGCCAGGGAGATGCCCGAGGGGTACGATGATGTAGACGTCCTGCTCATCCCCATGGAACAGGCAGATAACGATGATGGACGACCAAACATCCCCGAGCCCGCGGCCGGAGCCGCGCCCGAAGTCCAGACCGCGTGGGAACGATGGCGCGATGAGAGAAGGAAGAGACTGCGCAGGCGAAAGCTTTACCGGGACAGTTTCC
>JAAUXT010067169.1_pt1 | contig 11632 bp, 14 predicted proteins | sample 7278171 | NCBI WGS metagenome assembly JAAUXT01 (sample SAMN14350112, study PRJNA611818) | marine sediment metagenome | isolation source: surface marine sediment (1.8m) | place: French Polynesia: Moorea | collected 2018-08
ACTTTCAAACTCGCGTTCACAGATTTTGCCTCTTGATGCCTATAGGTGATTTTCACCATCACCATACATTATACATAATGTATGCTTCAAGGTTCAAATCACCTAAAAAGGCGGCTCGCGTACCCTTGAATGCAATCGCCTGCAGAAATAAAAGCATTCAACCTGATCTATATCGAGGAAGATCTGCAAGCATCATCGACTTTTGGTTGTGTTCAAGAAAAGCAACAAACAGCTTCGCACCATGCTTTCCCTCCAGATACCACACAGTCGATGAAACACTTGTTGAGTGCTCGTATTTGTCCACGTAATTTTCAGTGAAATCGCAAAGGACAATCGCAAGACAACTTCTTTTTGGTTCGGACTGAGCTCCATTGTGGAGTGCCAACGGAGTACAACGTGTTCCATCTGACAGACCAGGAGCGGAGCCACGTTATTGAGCCTCGAAACCTCACTACCTCGTCATTTAATTCTGTCTGTGGTTCATTTGGAACCTCATAGTGAGCTACGCTGCTTTGTCATCTACAATCCACGATCCTTTCGTTTGAAAATTGACTCTTTCTTGCACCCACCTCTGCGCTCGGCCCTGACGCAAGTGCCGGGGCAGTTTTCCCTCTTGGTGATGGAGGTCTTCTGCCAAAGAACTGTCAAAACCTCGCTTTGTCTTTACGTGTTTGCCAAACATCTTTTTCCTTTTTTCCTTTTCTCCTGGAAGTTCTTGCGGGATTTTAGCCCCTCCACCTTCCACGCAACTTCGACTTTTAGCAAGTTGTGCAATGATGATGTCGTATTGATGAACCTGCATCTTTTTGCTTCTGGTCGTCATCCTTTTCGACGATTTCTATGCAACAAGTCCTGTTCTGTCATGTTGGCTGTTTTGTTGTTTGTTTGTTTTTTGCCTGACATTTCAGAATTTTTGCGCAAAGAATTTTCGTTGAGATCTTGCCAGAACTGAGAAGGGTTTTCTTTCTGAAGATGAAGTGGCATCCTAATGAAGCTGTGTGCTGCAGGTGTATTGTGATGCACTGCCTTTCTCAGTATCCAAGCCGCTGCGGATGTGGGCGGCCAAAAAACGAGATTTGTTTTACGCAGGATGATATCTCGCATGTGCTGTGTACCTGCTCGTACTTGCAAGGTGCTGCCTGAGACAAAGCACAAAAATGTGAGGACGGAAGGCTTTGAAATCTGCTACTGGATGGCTATTGATTAACAAAACGGCGGAGTTGCCTATTTGTCGCTTTGAAGTTCCGTGCACAGAGCGGGCGCCAGCTGCAGGGTCCCCACGCGCTGTTCAAACGTTATCGAGAAGCATCGAGTGGGAGTTGACGCACGGAACTCCAACGAACTGTGCGTTGCAGCTTACAACAGGTCAAACTGAATTGTCAGCGCTCACATCCACACGCTTGGAGCTTGTGACCACGGATCTGTTTGCAAGCAGTTCAAGTAAGTACGCGAAGATACTGGGGGCGTGCGTGTTCTCTCTTCAAAGCACGTTCGACGCTTTGACACTGAGAAAAGACTGCGAACACGCAGAAGATACCTTTTTCTTTCAGAACGCTTTTTGTAAACCTGTCAGGATTTTGTGAATAGAAAGAAGATCACTGATCCTGAATTTGCCAGTTTGCCTTGTGTCAAGTCTTCAAACAAAAATTTTCGAAACCTGTTTGAGTTTCATTTGCAGAAAGCCATTCCAGGTACAGTATTGCAGCAACGCAATCAAAAATCGTTCAGAGGGCATATTTCAGAAGCAATTTGGCCACAGCACGACACAGAAAAACTTGCGAATCACTGCACAAAAACTCATTTGTTTCGACATGAGGTCATGCACTTACTCCTAGCACAGGTTTTTTACAGTCGGTGACAATTAAAGCCAGAAGGAAAGTCTGCCCCAGACGCTTCTAAATTCCAGACACTTCTGTAGTTCTCGTGCATCAATGTGCATGTACTTTTGTTTGCCCTGATTTTCAGTGACTTTCACTTTCTCTTGATTTTTATGCCTGATCTCTCTTCAAAGCCAAATTTGTGCATGAGGTCTTCATTGCAGCAGCTCACAGTTCCGCCATGAGGAAGGCCTCAACAACAGACACGTGGCTTTAGACAGCAGAACCTCAAAGCCTCATGCACTGAATATGATGAACAAGAAGGAAACGCCGGCCAATTCCGTGGACTGGAGATGCATCCACCTGAGTCAGAAACCAAACATCCACGAAGCTGGTGAGACTGTCGTCCGTTTCTACTGGTTGGGCCTGAACGAATCAAAAGTCTGTGACATGAGAGGGATGACGTGTGTACAAACCTTTTGCAACATTTCTGTTTTTGAATCACTGCGAATGTTTTTCAACACGAGTTGCAGACGCTGTTACTTCTTTTTGCAGCTTTCATTGGTGATCTGAGAGAACTACAAGAAGCCCTAGAAAACGGACAGGTCGGAACAAATAGTTTTTGGAAAGAAGGAACAAATGGCACAAGCATCGATTTGATGAGCGTATTCGTGCATGACACACCACACGAGTTCTGTTGTCCGCCCAGAGCCCGGAACCACCAAAATGGAAATTTGTGTTGATACTGATCGGAAAGCAAACAGCTCAAAAAACTCTTTCAGCTGTACTCCAGATAAATGCTATTTGATCTCACATTCACAGGATCCAACGATGTATGATCAAACCGGATCGTCGGCGTTTCATAAAGCTGCAGCAAATGGAAACTTGCTGCTTTTGCAGGTACATGTACCTACGTGTACATGAGGTTGATCGTGGCGGTTTTCTTCAAAGACTACCTCTCCTTGAGGTCCTCTGTTTCAATTTGGCACTCAATCAAACATTGTATCTTGCGTGGATCCGAGTTTCGTCGGAACCTCATCTGTCATCCGACACTGTTGCGTCGAACATGCCATCTTTTCCACCAGCGTTTTCCGTTCTCGTGTGAATTTAGCAGTTGGCCGCGCTGCAATCCAACCCGTTCACATTTCTTTTTCAAAATTGCGAAGATTTTGCACCACCAAATTAGACTTGTTTCTCCCGAGCCACAACCTGACGTACATGCCTCAAACCTTCACGTCACAGTGTGATTGTCAGAAACACTCTGGCCAAATCTGTTCAAGTTTCGTGAGAAGGGAAACGAAGGAAGAAAAATGTCATTTGTTGTGTCAAACGAGCAAGCTCACCACGACTCAAAATTGCTCCAGGGTCGATCCAAAGCGGGGAAGGGGATGAGATGACAAAAGGTCATCGTGACACGGGGCTTTTGTGCGTTTGCAGGTTCTCGTTGTTCAAAAGTTGGCTCCAGGGGTCTCAGTCTTTTTCTTGTCTCAGAACCAGAACAGACCGAGCACAACTCTTTGTTGAACCAGTTGAACGAGATCACACGAAAATTTGGTAATTTGCTTCGTTGTAGACCATGGTGGACAAAGGCTGCGAGTTGGACCAGCAGGACATCTCGGGCTGCACCGCAATCCACGCGGCTGCGCGAAACGGGCACCTCGGTAGGGCGTGCGAGTTCTTCCGCTTCACACGAGCTGCTGACCAGCCCGGCATCCAAGGAGACACAACCCAGTTTCTTTTTGCCAAAGAGATAATTTTGTGCTCACCTGAGGGAAGGTTTAGGTTGCAGTGTGTCGTTTTGTGGTCGTTGCTCGTCATCTGTGGTTTCTGTTGAAAGCTCAGTCCTTCTGATCAAAGGCTTAGTTCGAGCAGTTCATTCCGCATTGCAGGCACATTGAAGTGGCTGGTTACTCGAGGAGGAAACGTGAAGGTTCAGTCGCGGAAGGGCAAGACTGCTCTGGACATGGCTCGCTCCAGGGGAATGGCAGATGTTATCGCGTTCCTCAAAACCTGCGGTAAGTTCCCCTTTTCCTCCTACCGTATCCTACGCCTTGCACCTTGACAGGTAAACACAGATAATGTGCCTGCATTCAATGGTTTCTTTCGCATCTGATAACTAAGCTGCTTGCGAGAATTGTGTGTCGCGTCTGAGGAACACCTCATTTGGACTCACAGCCGAGCTTCGCTCTCAGTGGAGTCAGATTGACAGTTGTGTTTGCAATTCTGCCTCCAAATATATCCAATATATCAAACGAGGGTCCACGGAACAAACCAGATTCCACCTGCTGGTCTCCCACGAGATTCTCTGGACGACAAGTTCAGGTTAGGAGAGTGCAAGATATTCTCTAGAACAGAGTCAACTTGGAAGGGGCTACCAGGGACTCAGAACCAAAACGTATGAGTCTCAGTGGGGGTCGAGTGGCAGTCGATCTGTCTTTGTTGTCAAATTTGGACCAGGCTGATGAAAAAGGACTGCTCTGTGTGTGCGCGATTCAGTTGAAAAGCTGTGGATCCAATCTGTGGATTGGGTTCACTGCACGAAGAAAACCGTGCGGTGAAAAAAGACGGGTTTTGTTAGCTGTGTCATTCTTGAAAGGAAGCGTCAGCTGAAAGGAACATCATGTTTTGTGTGTGCATGTGATCACACTGAGGAGCATCCAAACCTCAAGAGTGGTGTCAGGTTTGTGTGTTTCCAACGCAGGTTTTTGCAACTGAAACTTGAAGTCAAACTTCCTGGTTGGTTCAACGCAGCTTTCTGACAACAAGGCCCCGTGGTCTTGTCTCCAGCCGAATGTTGCAAGGACGGGAAGCTGACCCCCAATGGGTCTTTTAGTTTCCTAATGCCAGTGTCCACACCAATGTCACAACCAAGGTCTCCCATCCTGGCTTCCATCAAGATATTTTTGTGAGATCTGCAGAAAAGTGTCTTCAGTTTGTCTCACAGCGAGCTAAGTTTCATGCAGCCAAAGAACGACATCAAAGCCAGAGACATGTTTACAATTCACGTTTCCAGACGTGTCCACTTTTCATCAAAGGTGTGTGTGGTTCACGTAGCTGAGCCTCGGTCAAAGTGTCAGAAATGGTTGTGGACCTTGAAAACAAATGAGCGAAACAAAGCGCAAAATGCAATTGAAAACTCGAACGTTCCAAATGAGTCTTTGGTTCGGCAAAAAGTGAAGCAAGATGCGATACCTCACAGGATTCACCTCAAAGGAAGTTGAGCCTCATCTGACACGCTGCAGTCGATGCAGCACATCAGGACAGAATTTAGACGAGCTCGTTGTCATTCTTGAGCCAGGGTTTGGTTTGTTACTGGAAAATGCAATAGAAAAAGCTGCTTTTGTGTGTGACGTTTCTGGACAAAGACATGTAGCCGGTACCACTGACTTTGGGTTTCATGCTCTGTGATTTCCTCAACAGAGAATCAGCAGATGACTTTCAAGCGGACGTCCTGACACTTGTCTCTCAGTCACCAAGACAACGAGTACGTGGTTCCTGTCCCAAACTTACCGGTACGTATTTTCAAAACTGACCGTACATTTTTCGTGGGACCAAACTTGTTGCGTCTTTTCTTGCTTCTTTTCTTGCGATTCTTTTTGCAATTTAGTTACAGTCCGTCTTCGTTTTGCCTTTACTGTTGGTGTGCTTTTGACTCACCATTTTTTGTTGTTTGCTTGCAGCTTTTGCGTGAGACATGCGGAAAATGAACGGTTCGTGTGTGTCTTTTTCCAGCCCTTTGCTTGCGATTGACTTGGGGCGCCTTCGCGAAATAAAATTGTTCAGATATTCAGCTTCACTGGTCTTTCATTTGGGTCTGTGTCCCTTGGAAAAGAATGGGCAACGTCCTTCGCACAGAACGCAAAGATCAACAAGACTTTTGGCAAAGAAACAGTGCACATGTCTGAGCTCCTACTCCAGTGCAGAGGTGCGCTCGTATGTGGAAGATAGACACTGGGTTTCCCCTTCGGTCTGAAGGTTCACTTGCCATTTACTCAATGTCCTGGATGAACTTTGATATGAGCTGTACAGAGTCTACTCGCTTCAGTTGACCACATTTTTATTTCATGTAAATGCTATGTACAGAACGAAAAATACACAGATCTGGTGTTTTTGTATGCGTAGTGATTGATGCCCTTTGCCAACTGAAGCTGAAGTCACACTGGGTTCGGGTGACGAAGCAAAAGCTTGGACGATGAAACCACGAATTCACAAGGGTTTTTGCTTGACCCGCGACAGACTTGTTGTTGCACAGATGTGGCTTCTATGGCAACGTTCATGCAGACTCGAACTTTTGCAGACAAGTGGAGATGAATTGTGAAGTTTTTCTGGGAAAAAAAAGAAGAAAAGTGGAAATTCATGATGACAGCTTTCGTGGGACCACAGTGATGATGAGTTGTTCTCCACTCCGTGAAGTACGGTACATCTGCATTGCCTTTCCTTGCACGCCTTTCCTTGCCTTTCCTTGGACATGGAGACACGATGCGCTTCCATGACCCCTGCATGGGTCGCTTCCATGTCAAGTGCCTGCATGCCATGGTCCTTCGTAATCACGCAGTGCGCATGCAATGCTTCAAACGAAAATTTTGTGTGTGATTTTGTTGACCAATTGGGAAAATGTACATCTTTGAAAAGCAGGCTCTTGCCTTCCTCTCTTTTGATAACTTGTGCACGGGAGAAAGTTTTCGCCATTTCATGCTGGCTTTTCAGACCCTGAGAGCTCCTTCGGCCTTCCTGAGGGCCCTCGTAGGTTCTGTCTCAATGTCCGAACGACAGCTGCTTTTCCTTCCTGGCTCCATGCCTATGTGCGTGTCACTTCCAGTTTGCCCTCTGTCCGGAGAAAGCACCAAACTCATGTAGCGCAAAAATTAAACCCCTGGTGTGCACCAATGTATCAAGGTGCAACAAATAGTTTGCATTCCCTTTTGAAAGTTTTCAGGTCTCACAGGTCTCACACAAAAGCTGGCTTTTTTTCTATCTCTGTCATGACGCACATATCCTGACTCCGTATTGAGGTGAAGGCTGCAATGAGAAGAGCAGAGAGAATGCAAAAAGTTCTGTGGTTTCAATTTACGAACACCAGAAGCGCCTCGCCTGCAGGTGATGCATGCTGCGGAGCATGTTTCCACATTGAAACTGAACTGAAATCAAAATGCCAGGTTCGTCGTGTTCCCCATTGAGGAAGCAAAACAACACCACAGAGAAAAGACCTGTCAGGTACGTTTTCAGAATGAAATTCAAAAACTCAATTTGTCACGAAAACACCAGTGGGAAAAGTTCAGTTTTGGTGCATGGAGGCAAGTGTTGTGTGTGTCACTGCAGGAACGGATGCGGCATTGTGTTGAGGGTCCCCGACCCCCGTTGGGGTGTGCCTGTGTTGACAGAAAACAATCCAGTTTGTGTCTGGCGGTGTAAAAACGTTGGGTTTGTTCGGGTATCAGGGGAGGGACCCTGGAACCCCAAATCCATCCTTTCGGTCAGAACAAGGGCTTTTGCCACAGTGCATTTGGTGAAAACACAGCGAAAACAATTTCTGCTCGAGCGAGATCTGTTTGCCTTTGGGTTACAGCACAAAGCAACCGACAAGACACCTTCGTCATCAAGCGCTTTATTAAAATATACAACATGAAAACAAAAGCGAAATGTGGTTTCAGCTTGCATTTGTGCGCGGCAATCAGAACAACTCTCGGATGGTCTGATTCAACAGAGACAAACGGGTCACTAAAACAAATAGAAAAAAAATCAAAATGAAATATTTAATTCACACAAACAAGACATGTGGATGAACATGAAAATTTGAACACAGCTTGCAATCGTTCAACCTTTTGAAGTGCAGTGTCTTCGAATGCCCGATTTGGCGTTTTGACAAATTTCTTTGATTTATCTCGAATAAAACTCGGGAAACTGTTTGAGGGAAAGGGATTGTGCGGTTTTACGAAGATGAGGACTGTTCTTTGACCCACTCTGTAACATTCAAGTTGTTGGGCTTTGTGTTCCTGTCATCACTCATGCAAACGCTACATTGGGTTTTCTCGTGCATCGCAGTCGATGTCTGAACCAGCTTCACCGCAAACGTAATGCCTGCGCAATTGATTCCAACACCGTAAGTTATTGCGATTCTGTGGCAAAATGGAGCGAGATCAAACGATCGTCAGGATTATTGCAATGCTGGTAAACCGTCAGGGCTTTTCAAACAAATATGAGTTACACGCAAGCGTCACATCGCGAAACAACCAAAGCACAACAGTGTACTCGCAAGTCTGCGTGTGGCGTGCTGAACACTCGTCCAAATTTAACATCACGAATGCAAAGAACAAACGCAGAGTTAACAGAAACATGCAGAGTACAAAATTCGTTCAAGGTGCGAACGAGCGAGAATGCACAAAAGAATCACTTCTCCAGAATTCAAAACACTGCATGACTCAAGTTCTGCAACCACTGCGTTGCGCAAATCATTGCGAGCAGCTCCCTCATAGATCTTCTGTTTTACCTTTCACACAAGGATACTCCTGTGATACAAATATTCCTCAAGGTCGCTCTCCCAGACAAATCTTTGCTGAAATTTCTGTTTTTGTTCCTGGTGTCGGTCGTTTCCTTCTTTTGAACTGGAGAGGAAGTTGTGACAAACGAAAGATCTTCAAAGCGCAGAATGGCAGGCGTTCGTCTACATCTTGACCAGAAGGTGAACTTCGTTTCTTTTACTTTCTTCAAAGTATAAAAAGTTATTTCCAGCAAAACTAAGGATTGGTGTCACGTGTTTGGCTCAATTTATTTGGCTGGATTTCCAAAGGGACTCCGTCAGGTACCTTGGTGCCACAAAAATTCTCAGCCACCTTTGGTAACCCCTGACCCTGTGTCCCAAGTGCCCACAGTTCTTCTTCCAGTGCCCATGGTACCCCTTGGGTCTTGGTACCAAGCACTCCCAGTGCCCCCTGCTTCCTGTGCCCATTGCCTTCATTCGAGAGGCGTCCGGCGCTCTACGGGACCCTCACCCCAAGTACCCCTTCCCTGTAGTGCCCCCAGGCCCTCCATGCCTCTCAGTGCTCCTCTGGTACCCCTGGTACCCACATCACGACACATGTTCCCCTCATTGGTGCCTTTTGCTGATTGGCTGACAAATAGGAGCTGATTAGAGAACAGCAAGGCAGAAAGTGGACATTTCTCAGGACTGTTCTCCAGCATCTGTTCTCCCGCCCTGCACACCACCAGGACTTCAACGAATTTTCACTTTTTGGCAGGACATCCTTCAAACCACATACTCTGTTGTCAGCAAATTTGTGTACGGATATACCTGAACCGACGAAGACTCTGGACATGCACTAGATGTGTTGGAAAGAAGCTGTCACCGAATGTGCACAGAGGAAGACGTGTTCACGGATACAACTTCCACGAAGACATCGCTTGTTGACAAACTGTACAGAACACGAGTTCCATGTCATGAAAGGCCACGATGAATCACCAGTGACAATCCACACGCACTCCACAAACGTGGACCGAAGTCAGTCTGACGACGACAATGAGCCTTACCTTTGCAGTGGAACTTCTGTGTTTCACCACGACCCCTTCCCCGCACCACAACTTCTGTGGCCAACCCGACAACGCTTCTCATAGCTCCCGATGCCATCATTCCCCAACCTGACAGGCGACCACAGAATGTTAAGACAATCTGCGGACGTCAAGGACCAGGTTCCAAGGAAAAAAATCGACAAAATTTTTCTGGCCATATCTACAACCATATCGTTGAATGTCAAAGGTATTCTCGAAATCTCGAAAGCACTTTTCATCCCAAGGCTTGTTCCACAAAAGGGGGGTATTGTGAAACACAGAAGGGCCACTGTACTGCCTGTCTCGGACCTCAGGAGGTGCCGAGGTTGTGTTTGAGCTGCCAGTGGTGGCAGGGAAAGTACTGCGCGTGCAGCGCGGGGGCGGCGCCAGCGCCGGGTTTACCTGTTCTGTTGTTGGTGGCGCCGAACGAGGAGGCGTCTCTCCACACGGACCGGTGACTACGGCGAGGGCGGCAGCGAAACGCCGCCAGGAACGCCTGGCGGAACTTCTTGTTCATGAAGCAATAGGTGATCGGGTTGCAGCAGGACGAAAAGTAGGACAGCAGGTGAATGAGGTTCATGGTAAGCGGCGTGATGTGGCGCCGCGCGCCCGCGAAGTCCATCACCGACCACGTGTTCGCCACGTACAGCGGCGTCCAACACACGAAGAACTCGAAGACGATCATAAAGAGCATGCGGATGACTCGGCGCTTCGCCGCCAGACTCTTCTCCGTGTTCGAGTGTCGCATATGCTGCTCGTACTTGGCGCGGTTGTTGGCGCTGCTTCGCCGTCTGCCGTTCACGACGGCGCCGTTGCCGTACTTCTCTTCGTCCGTGTCGGCGTCGTCGTCCTCGCGAGGACCCCGCAGCTGCTTCATCTCTGGCAAACACAAAGCGCCAGTCTGAGCGGGTGATGAAGTGGCACTGGGAACAGAGGCCAGATCCTGCATTAATCTTCTTGACACGCTTTGCAAATGCAAAAACTTTCATTCAATGCCGTCCGCCGACAACAACGGTTCACTGCAAAAAGAGAAAACTTGGAATGTCTCGGTCTGTTATTTTCTTCACGTCAAAACTTGTGCAAAACTTCGAAACAAATGACAAGCTCTTTCTTTTCTGTCCATTAATCTGGCTTTTCTTGCAAATGAAATTGAAAGGTTCAACAGCAGGGAGAGAAAGGAACCCCTGAAGTTATCCCAGCTTGTTATCACGTGTGGCTGGTTACAAAGAAAGGTGGCTCTTACGCTGCATTCCGACATTAAGATCCGCGCTGCACGCGAACAACAGATCCCACTCAGCATTCAGTCCATAAATAAGCCTGGAACCTGGAGCTTTTAGTGAAATTAAGCTGTTGGCCCTCGTTTTCCTCATATTATTTATTCATCCGAGAAAAGACAAAGAGTTTGGAAATCCGAGAAACTCGTCTTCACATGGCGGTTCCTGCTATTGACCGCTGAGATGTCCAGAGTTCAGGAACCTGCGACGACTGTCGCTGGAGAAGGTTCCTAATCCGCTTAACATTGATCTTGGCCGCCCAGATGGACAGTCAGACATGTTGGTTCCTTTTCTCTCCGGATTCAACCTCACGCATTCCTTATGTTGTCCATGGTTTCTTCTTTGAGCACTGACGACGTGAAATAAGATTGATTGTTCTGATGTGGAGTTTCGTGCTCAGACAGATGGAGAAGCCACTCAATAGGAAGGCTGTCCCTGCAATCTGACCTCACTGACAGAAAGTGCACAATGCATCTTGGACACAACAAATCAGTGACAATTGTGATTCACAAGCGTTCAGTCTTCAGTCAAAATATTCAAGAGTTCAAAACTTGGCTCACAATCACAACTTTTGAATTTCTTCTTTGAAGATGAAACCTCCAGAGCGAGCTTTGAGCTTTGAAGGAGACATGAGAAACCATTCGACAGTACCGTTTTAGCAGCGCACAAGCAACCAGCTCACTTTTGTACATTTGAAGCTTTCTAGCAAACATATTTTCGTTGCATGTTCATTACCACAAAGTTCAAAGGAACTGTTTTGAGGTAATTTCGGATTCAGATGCCTTTCAGATCCAGACATTTTCTTCGTTTGATGTGTTTTGTGCTCAGCAGAAATGTTCCCGAAGATGAGCACCTGGAACACGCCTATGTTCCGCTCGTTGATCAGTTGGTATTTTTAGGTGATTTGAACCTTGAAGCATACATTATGTATAATGTATGGTGGTGAGAATCACCTATAGGCATCAAAAGGCTAAATCTGTGAACGCGAGTTTGAAAGTG